>Ga0209748_1000272_pt1 | contig 29556 bp, 28 predicted proteins | sample BarGraIncu00421A_FD_185490 | JGI IMG/M metagenome (GOLD analysis project Ga0209748, IMG submission 185490) | Arctic peat soil microbial communities from Barrow, Alaska - Barrow Graham LP Incubations 004-21A (SPAdes) (version 2) | ecosystem: Environmental > Terrestrial > Soil > Wetlands > Peat... | reverse complement strand
GGTCCTCGGCGGGGGTACCCAGATATGAATCCCAGGCCTCTTCACAGGGGCTGAACTCCGTCGGGTTCGTGCTGCTTGGTGCTGTGTTCTCTGTTGCCATTTCGTGCACCTTTCTCGATGCCGCGGGCTTGGTGGCCCACGGTCTTGGTGCCGTCGTCTTGTCGACGGTCTCGGATCCGTTCTCGATTCGTACTCGGTGTCCAATGCGCTCCGATCTCCGTGTCTTCGCTCGCTCCTCGAACCGTCGAGGTGGCTACTTCTCATCACGGACCTCTCGTCGCTCGCTAGTGCGCAGACTTCAAACCATCACTTCCTCTCATGGGTCTGTCGTCTTCTCCTATCGCTGCCGATTGGGGACCAGCACTGGCTCCACCTCGTCCGCGTCCAGGCCCGACTCGGTCATGAAGGGGAAGAGCTCGTCTTCGAAGAACGCTTGAATCTGCTCGGAGTCCAGCGAAGCGAAGGTGTCCAGCAGCAGGTAGGCCCGACCACCACTCACCGCGTAGGGGAGAGACAGGCGGAGCTCCGCACCTACGGTGCCGAGAAGGTCCCCGAAGGCGCCTCTCGTCTGCTCCAGCTGCTCGGCGTTCGCGGGGATGTAGGCCACTCGGATGCTCTCCAGGGGGATATAGCGCTCCGTCTCCATCTGGACGTTGGAGCGGAAGCGCTTCCGGGCCCGCTTGAGCGCCGTGGCCATCGGGTCCGCTTCGCCTTCGAGGCTAATCTGGCGGTAGGTCTTGGTATCCCTGACCACCTTGAAGTCGTTGAGCTTCCTGGTGGTTCGGCTGCCTGTCGTTGTCGTTGTCATCTCGTCCACTCCTTCTCTCGTCGCTCGCTCTGGTCGGTTTGATGTGCTCAGAAGACCCTGAAGCCGCCGTGATCGGCGGATGCCTCAAGCCAAACGACCCAGTCCCGCCACAGCCGCCGACACGACTCGGGGTCTTCGTCCTCCTCGAAGCTGCCGTCGATGCGCCAATTGCGCTCGCGATAGACCTGGAGCGCCGAAGCGATTTCTCTGGGCAGCACATGTGAACCGCCGTTGTCGCTCATCTTGCGGAAGGGAATCCCGAGTCCCTTGGAGTTCGACACCATCCCCGTCGTCTCCATGGCGTCCATGAGCAACCACCAGCCGCGGTTGGTGACGTGGTAGTAGCCAGGGCCCTTCTGGTGGGTGGCGACCTTGCGGCTCATGCCACCCCCAGGGGCACCCCACAGCTGGCAGGCTTCCCAGCTTCCCGTGATGCCGCCCGATGCAGGGTCCTTGGCCCACTCCAGGTCGAATGTCATCGCAACCACGCCCTTTCTGTCCATTTGTTTCGTTTCATTTACTCTGTGATTACAGTATAGCCGGATTCATTATAGTTAGTCAAGAAGAATATTACAAATACCTTTACAACAGCGACAATTAGTTTGCGATAGGCACGGAATCAACGGAAGAGAGGGCAGTAGTCGGCGTATTCCGCCGTACATACGGGCGGAGAGGCATCTGGGCTCAACCGAACAAAGACCCCCGCAACGTTCACGGAGGTCTCTGTGGTCGATGAGGTTCGGTGGGTCTAGTGGAGTATCTCGAGGATGATCAGTTCGCCATCGCGGGGGTCGTGCAGGATCTCGAGTTCGCCGACATCTCTCGAGATCCGAGCGACTTCCTCGACCGACATCGTCGGATCGGACTGTTCGACGAGCCTTCCCTGGTGGAAGAGGCTGGCGCCCAGGATTCCGTTGGCGGTGTTGCAGAGGATCGCGATGCTGCGATTGGTGGCCTGGAGTCGGGTCTTCAGGATGGCGTAGCTGCGTTTGAGGTCACGCTGGGGCAGCAGCGTGCCGGCGTAGGGTTCCGTGGACTCTCCCTTGTAGTGGGCGAACTGGGGACCGAGTTCCACCAGCTGGCGCTGGGTCTCCTCGGCGACGCGCCGGGAATCCCGAAGTTGGGTCAGAACATCCGCGAACTCCCTCACCGCTGCGCCCGGGTCGAGGTCGTTCCTGACGGCATTCTCGAGGATGAGGTTCCTCAATCGATCGGCTGTGGCCATGGCTATGACTCCATTCATTCGTTCTTGCCTGGAGTTATGCCATATATATACAGTAAGTCAAATGATTCGCTGCAAATGGGTATATACAGCGAGAAGACAAGGGGAATGATACCTATAGCATCCTCGACGAAACGAGGTGCTCGACGGGGATGTAGCAACGCAGGATGTCGACGTTGTCGTCGTGGTAGCGAATGTTGGGGTTCCGGGTTTCACTCCTGCAAAGAGATCGAGTTAGCGGCTCGGATTCAGGACACCGGAGGAGTGCTATGCCGCAGCCAGGTAGGCGCGAGCGCAAGAAGGCTAAGTGGTGCAGTTCGAACTTGAACTTACGGGGGCAAAGAGCCCCACTACGACAGCACGTGGATAGCCGGTACGAGCTTCGTGTCGAGAAAGCGCAGCTCGACAGACTCGGACAATGTGCTCTTGCCTGTAGTGGAACCTGGGCTGAAGACTAGTTGCTCTACCAGCAGGCGGTTCGGAACAACCCCATCGGTGAGCGAGTCGAACCAGAGCAGCATCCTGACCTTTGAGTTGCCCTCGAGAGTTCTCTCCCTTGCGGGCAACTTGATGGGGCGGAATCGACCTGTGCTTGGGTCAAGCACTTCACGTACCGAGAGAGTCTCGTATCCGCGGTCACGGCGCTGGAACCCCTCCGTATCTACCAGTGCCACCTTCGCTAATCCAATGTTGAGCCGGTAGTCCCACAGGTTCTCCCACACGGTGTCGAGAAGCGTCAGGGTCTTAGTCTCTTCGTCGTCCTTCAGCGTCACGTTGAGGAGTATGCGGGCCAGCTGCACAGCGAGGTATTCGCCCGAGGCGCACAGCGCCCCCGGCTCTCCCGCCGATACCCACTCGCTGTGGGTCTCTGCTCTCGCCTCAACACCGCCAACAATCAATTCCTGCGTCATCGGGTATTCTGCCATTTCCGACTACTCCTCCGAGGTCGACAGACTCTGGATTCGAGTGATGCTTCCTTGAGATCGACGGTGCCCAATGAGGTGCTCGTACCGCTCGTTCAGACGGCCCTTTCGCTCGCGAGATAATCTGCCAGTTGCTCTGTCATGACGAATCGTCTGACGTTGTTGTGGGTGTTCTCGCGAATCAGATCCAGGTTGAGCAGAATCTGTAGCTGACCGTCGAGGTCGGGGTGCTCGTCGTAATAGTAGGCAAGTGAGTCTCCGCAATACGTCCACGAGCGCCTGAGAATCACGAACTCCCTCCGCATAGGATTTAGAGCAAGGTCAGCCCGCATCTCAGACATGAGCGCTGGCATGACACGCTGAGCCTTCGCCAACGGGTCGTCCGCGCGAGTCGAACTCGGGCTGTTGTGCGCCAACCAGCGACTGAGCAGCCGCACAACGGCAACGACAGCGGCGACGATGAGACCAGCGAGGACCGATAGAGCAAGATCGCCCCATGTCCAGCGGTAGCGAGCAATGAGGGGAATGTCCAGCCACGCGAGCCAGTCGATGCCGCGAAGCTTCGCGATGATTCGCGGATACCAGCCGGTGGCCCAGTTTATGAGTACAGCGGCCATCGCGCCGCCCATGAAGCTGATGATGACGGTCATCAGCACCCGCCGGGGAGTTTGCCCCTCCTTCAGACGCTCGATTCCGTGATGGAGCTTGCGGTCCCTCAATGCGACTCCAGTAGTTCAATGGCATGTGCGCCAGCGGTGTGTTTGCCTAGCAACGGTTATGCGGACTGCACAACACCGTGCAGCTGCCCTGTCGGTCAGTGTGTGCGCATCCGTCGCAGCAGTCCACAGCAGCGGAGGGGCTATCCGCTGCGCTCTCCCCGGTAGTGGCGCAAGAGCGCCCGGTCCTCGGCGAGGACGATGATCGAGATCACATCCACTCGAACGGCTTGGCGCTGCGTCGCATGGCCGTCGCGGTAATCGGTGATGGCTCTGAGTGCCGCGTCCAGAGTTCGTCCGGAGGCCAGCGCGTCCTCCGCTGGCCGTTGCCGCACGCGAACCAGGGTGGCGACGAGGATGTCTCCGTCGATGCTCAGGATGTCGATGCCGCTGGGTGTGGGCGCCCGCTCGGGCTCCAGGGCCTCGTGTCCGATACGCTCCAAGTAGGCTCTGCCCGCCGCCACGCCGCGCTGCTTGATGGCCATCGTCATCCCTCCCGGTCGGTCGTATCTTGGAGGAGCGGTCTGACGATCACCTCGTGCACCTCTCACTGGCGCTACCCCCGATTGCCCGGCAGGTGACGGCGAGCAGGGTGGCCCGATCCACGTCGCTCGCCATCGCCGCCCCCATGTCGCAGGTCTCGACTACAATCGAGACTCAAGCGCACGCTTCATCGAGGGGGACTCGTGGCAGAAGCGGCGGTCGAGAGGACGGCCACGGAGTCGACCCGCACATACGCGCACTAGCCAGGGGGACGGAATGGCAGATCACCCAGATCGCGGCGGCAACCTGTTCATCGTCGACAACTCAGACGAGATATGGAAAGTGCGCCGCTACCTCCACGACTGGTGCGAAATCGCCGAATCCATCGATATCGCTACCGGCTACTTTGAGATTGGCGCCTTGCTGGCACTGGACGGCCAGTGGCAGAAGCTCGACAAGATACGGATTCTCCTGGGCGACCAGGTCACGAAGAGGACTCGGGCCGCACTTCTGAAGCAGTTGGAGCAGGCCAAGCTCGAGACTCGCGTGAAGGACACCCTTGAGTCGAGTCTAGAAGAAGAGAAGGTTGAGAACGGCAACGACTTTCTTGCCGGCGTTGCCGCAATCGAAGAGGCCATGCGCTCGGGAAAGATCGAGTGCCGCGTCTTCGCGGAGCGTACGTTCCATGCGAAGGCCTATATCACGCACGGGCGGATGGACATCGTTGGCTCGGCAGCGCTGGTAGGCTCCAGCAACTTCACAAGACCTGGGCTTGTGGACAACGTGGAACTCAACGTCCAAGTGAGATCCGAAGTGGACCAACTTCAGGACTGGTTCGAGGAGTACTGGAAGCTGGGGCAGCAGGTGACCGACCAGTTGCTCACCGTCATCGAGCGTCACATGCGTGAGTACTCACCCTTCGAGGTCTACGCAAAGTCGCTGCAGGAGTACTTCAAGGGGCATGAGTTGACCGCCGGAGAGTGGGAGCTTGAGCACTCCCAGATGTACCGTCAGCTCGCCCAGTACCAGAAGGAGGGATACCAGGCCCTCATGAAGATCGGCGGGAAGTACGACGGTGCTTTCCTCTGCGACGGCGTGGGTCTGGGTAAGACGTTCATCGGTCTGATGCTCATCGAGCGCCTCGTCATGTTCGAGCACAAGCGCGTCGCGTTGTTCGTCCCCAAAGCTGCAAGAGAGCCCGTGTGGGAGAACAAGCTCGAAGCATACCTGCCACACCTGCTTGGGGACTTCAGCAGCCTGGTCGTCTATAACCACACGGATCTATCTCGTGGGGGGGAGACCGCCGAGCGCATGCAGCGCATCGCGCAGATGGCCGACGTGGTCATCATCGACGAGGCGCACCACTTCAGGAACACCGGCACTCGAGGCACCGGTGAGAAGGAGCAGTCACGCTACTGGACGCTCTTCGATATCACGAGGGGCAAGAAGGTGTTCATGCTGACCGCAACGCCGGTCAACAACCGGCTGCTGGATCTGAAGCACATGATCGATCTCTTCGCACATGAGCAAGTTGACTACTTCGCCGCTGCTCCGCTTGGCATTCACTCGCTTCAAGGGCACTTCCGCAAGCTTGAGAAGCAACTCGAACACGAGCTCGCTCTGCCTCCACGCGAGGACGCCGAAGTGGACGACACCAACGACGTCGAAGCAGATACGGTACTCCTCAACGACGACCTCTTCAGGGCAATCGTCGTGCAGCGGAGCAGGGACTACGTGAAGCGAAGTGTGCAGCAGGAAGGGGCGGGCGAAGTCAGCTTCCCTCTCCGTGAGGAGCCTCACGTTGCGCCCTACTCGGTTGGAAAGACGTACGGGCGGCTCCTAGACATGCTGGAGACGGCCTTCTCGAAGAAGAAACCCCTCTTCTCACTGGCGATGTACTACCCGCTGGCCTACTACTGCGGCCCGGACAAGGTCATCGATGAGAAGTACAAGTTCAAGGAGAATCGCCAGAAGCAGGTAGTAGGGCTCATCCGCATCCAATTCCTCAAGCGGTTCGAGAGCTCCGTGTACTCCTTCAGCAGCTCCTGCCAATCCCTGATGTTGAAGTTGCTTTCCTTCGCAGAGGCACAGGCCGGGCCCAGCGGTCGGCAGCGTGATCGCCTGGAGAAGTGGAAGACGAGGCAGCAGGATCTTCTCCGCGATGTCCTCAGGGCACGCGCGACGCTTGAAGGCATTGACTGGTCTGAGACCGACGAGGATGACGATGTTGTGTTGGTCGACTTGCTCGACGACATCCCATCGCTGTCTGCCGATGATTTCAAGTTGGACGAGATTCTGGACGACACGCTGGACGACCTGAACCAACTGGGTGACTTCCTCCGCGAACTCCGCAACTACGGAGAGGAATGCGACGACAAGTTCGCAACTCTCCTCGCGCTCTTGACCTCTGACCCCGCGCTGAGCACCCAGAAATCCATCATCTTCACTGAGTTCATGACGACCGCACGTTATCTCGAGCGGCGGCTCAAAGCAGCTGGCATCGAAGGGGTCATGGAACTCGACAGCGCGTGCAAGCGCGATCGCGGCGACATCATCAAACGGTTCTCGCCCTACTACAACAACTCCACGAGCGGGAAGTTGGCTGACGAGGGCAAGGACGAAATCCGGGTCTTGGTGTCAACGGATGTGCTGTCTGAGGGGTTGAACCTGCAAGACGCGACCCGCCTGATCAACTACGACCTCCACTGGAACCCGGTTCGCCTCATGCAGCGAATCGGACGAGTCGACCGCCGGCTGGATCCTGCAATCGAGCTGCAGATCATCGACGATCATCCGGACACCGCCGCTGTACGAGGCACGGCTGCATACTGGAACTTCCTCCCGCCGGAGGAGATGAACCGGATCCTGAGCCTCTACAACAATGTGTCGCGCAAGACTCTCCGCATCTCCAAGGTCTTCGGAATCGAAGGCAAGAAGCTGTTGAGTCCGGATGACGACTATGAGGCGCTCAAGGACTTCAACCACTCCTACGAGGGCTCAGCTTCCCTTCTCGAGAAGCTACATCTGGAGTATCAAGCGCTGCTGATTCAGTATCCCGATCTTGCATCGCGACTTCGTGGACTTCCCAGCCGTGTGTTCAGTGGCAAGGCCCACCCATCAGAGGGAACGCAGGCCATCTTCTTCTGTTATGCGCTGCCGGCGCCGTCTAGTGCCGACCCCGAATCTCCAGATGCCTGGACGGAAGATGCGGGCACAACCGCCTGGTATCTCTACAGCCTGGAGTCGGGCGGTATCTCGGGCGAGCCGAACGAGATTGCCAGCCTGACGCGGAGCAATCCCGCCACGCAGAGACGGCACGTTGTCGACGAGCTCCAGCTCTCCGAGATCAGAGTGGCTGTAGAGCGACACATCAACAACACCTACATGAAGAAGGTCCAGGCTCCTCAGGGTGTCAAGGCGACGCTCAAGGCGTGGATGGAACTCAGCTGACGGAGCCAATATGATCTCGCCGAGTGCTAGGAAGCTAAGCTCGATTGATGACTTCGACCAGCTGCTCGTCTACCTGAGAGACGAACTCGGGTGGCCTGTCGAGTCAGACAAGTTCGACGATGTGTTCTTCAGCTACGACCCCGAGGAGCTGGGCATTGCCCCCGCGAACGCGGCTCAGTTCGCAGAGATCAAGCAACTGCGACCACTGGTAGGCAACCAACCATTTGGCATCTTCTTCGTGAAGTTTGAGCCGAAGAGACTTCCAGTTGTGGCACTACGCCGGATTCTCAGCCAACTCGCGCTGAAGAAACGCGCGTCGTCCAACAGCGCCGAGCGTGCTGCATGGGCCATCGACAACATTCTGTTCATCTCCGCGTGCGGCGATAGCGAGAATCGCGAGACGAGTTTCGCCCATTTCTCCGCAGCGGACGATTCTGGGCATCCTCCTACGCTGAAGGTGTTGGGCTGGGACAACTCGGACACTCCGTTGCACCTGGACCACGTCGCAGAAGTCCTGCGGGAGCGCCTCGCATGGCCTCGCGACGAGACAGATCTGCAAGGGTGGCGTCGCACGTGGTCATCGGCATTCACACTTCGCAATCGCGAGGTGGTGACAACTTCGAAGGCACTTGCGATTCGTTTGGCTGGACTCGCCCGTGCGATACGCGACCGTATCAAGAGTGCGCTGCTGGTTGAGACTCCCGACGGCCCCGTCTCGAAGCTGATGGCGGCCTTCAAAGACGCGCTTATCCACGATCTCAGTGAAGACACCTTCGCCGACATGTACGCCCAGACGATCGCCTACGGGCTGCTCTCCGCGCGTGTTGCCCAGCCTGGGAAGACCGTGGAAGAGGGCGTTGCTACGCTCGTGCCAGCTACCACTCCCTTCCTCAGGGAGCTGATGGAGACGCTCTCAACCGCCCAGAGTCGCAACAGTGCCGGGGTAGACTTCGACGAGCTTGGGGTCGGCGACGTCGTCGAACTTCTGGAAGCCGCAAACATGGAAGCGGTCCTCCGCGACTTCGGCAACCGGAACCCTCAGGAAGATCCAGTCATCCACTTCTATGAGCGGTTCCTCAGAGAATACGATCCCGACGAGCGTGCTCAACGCGGTGTCTTCTACACTCCGCGGTCTGTTGTCTCGTTCATTGTGAGGACCGTCGACCTCGCGCTCCGAAACGAGTTCGGGCTTGTAGATGGTCTGGCCGACACATCCACTTGGGCCACGGTCTCAGGTCGACTTGGCATCGAGATTCCGGCCGGTGTTTCGCCCGAGGACGCCTTCGTCCAGATACTGGACCCAGCAACCGGTACGGGGACCTTCATCGTGGAAGCGATTGATCTCATCCACGACACCATGCTCGAGAAGTGGAAGCGGGCGGGCATGGCAGCATCCGCTGTCCGCGACGCTTGGAACGAATACGTCACGCGCGAGCTACTCCCGCGTGTCTATGGATACGAACTCCTCATGGCGCCCTATGCCATCGCACACATGAAGATTGGTCTCAAACTGCACGAGACTGGCTATGCCATGGCGAGCGGGGTGCGAGTCAACGTGTACTTGACGAACACATTGGAATCGCCCGTCGACTACACGGATCGCCTCGAGTTCGCGATACCGGCTTTGGCCCATGAGGCGCATGCGGTGAATGAGGTCAAGGCGCACCGTTCCTTCTCGGTGATTATCGGCAATCCGCCATATTCGAATGCATCAGCGAACTTGGGCGATCGAGCCCGCGCTCTCGTCGAGCCCTATAAGTACGTTGACGGGGAGAAGGTCGTAGAGAAGAACGCGCTGCAACTCGAGAGGAACCTCAATGACGACTATGTGAAGTTCTTCGCGTGGGCGGAGGAACGTCTGAAGGCGACTTCGGCAGGCATCCTCTCCATGGTCTCCAACAGCGTGTACACGTGGTCGCCCAGCCTGCGAGGTATGAGATCGGGTCTTATCTCCACCTTCGATGCGGTGAAGATAGTCGACCTGCACGGGGCGTCGCAACGCGGCCCGGCCCTGCAGGAAGGCGTACAGGATCAGAACGTATTCGATATCGAGCAGCCAGTGGCAATCGGGACGTTCTGCAGGACCGGTGGCGCATCACGGTACGAGTACAGCGAGATCATTGGGGACCGAGAGGCGAAGTATGCTCGACTCTCTACAGCAGACTTCGAGTCGATGTCCCCGTTGCCAATCTGTCCGGTCGCCCCGGTCTACAGCTTCTTGCCTCAGAGGTCGGCTCTTGCTGGCGAATACTCGGGGTTCTCGAGCCTTGTTGAGATTTGTCCTAGATACGCTGAAGGCATCAAGACGGGCCGAGACTGGCTGGTCGTCGATGCCGACGCCGATAGTCTGCTCCGGCGGATGCAGAACATACGGGACTCTACCGAGAGCGACGATCTGCTATGCGACAGAATCCAGCTTTCGGTCAAGAAGGCCTGGAACCTGTCTGGAGCGAGAGCAGCGCTGCGAGAGGCGGATCTTGCCTCCTACGTGCAAACCATCGCGTATCGGCCGTTCAGCGAGGAGTTCATCTTCTACCACCCCAACTGGGTTGCCAGCCGATCATACCCTGTGATGCGGAGCTTGATAGACACCGACAACGTGGCGCTGCTCGCAGGCCGTACGAGTCGCGATCGTCGCTCGAAGCTCTACTGGTGCGCGGCGGGTCTCGCGGACAAAGGCATGCTGAGTTCCTTGGACAACGTCTCCGTGTTTCCGGCGCTCCTAGTTGCGCCAGCACGCGAGGGAGCTCTGTTCGATGAGGAGGTTCTTCGACCCAATCTGTCCGCCGTATTCATGGAGACTCTCGCGAAGCGTCTCGGCGTCACCTGCCCCTCGGGAGACAATGAAGCTATTCGAGACTGGACGAAACGGGTGTTCGCGTACATCTATGCCGTTCTATGGTCTCCCTCGTACCGTGAGCGGTACGGTGATCTACTCGCGTCCGACTACCCGCGGATCCCCCTACCGAAGGATCGGGACCTTTTCGAGGAGCTGGCCGCGATCGGGTCCCGATTGACTGACCTACACCTGCTGCGCTTCTCACCCAATCCGAGTGGTGGAGTCAACCTGCTGGGCGGGGACTCAATCGCGATTGACGGCGTTGAGCATTCTGATGGCACCGTTTGGCTTGATCGCAACAAGTCCAGCGGCATCGTCGGTATCGCTTCGGAAGTCTGGGAGTTTGAGGCTGGCGGCTACCGGGCGCTTGAGAAGTACTTGTTAGATCGGCGCGAGAAGGGCGGGAAGCACGCGAGGGAGGGGCGTCCCATTGCTGACGCCGACCTCTTCCACATCCAGCGGATGGTGGAAGCCATCGCGGGGACAATCCGTGCTTCAGCCGAGATTGACTCCGCCATATACAAGCGTGGATCGTGGATGGATGCGTTCTCCGGAAGCTGAAAGGGTGCCATCGATTCGCGAGCACACATATCCACCTCGAACCGCACGTACGACTGAATACTACGATCGGTGCGAGGGGCATCAGAGGGGCACAACCTACCGGTAGCCACCGCGCATGAAGGGTAACCGGTGAACGCGCCGCCCTCGTGAGGGGCACAGGAGAACCGCAGGCGCACGACGGGGCATTAGGAAGCCATGACTCTGTCCCCGTGAAGACACCTTCGCGTTGCCCCTGGCAGAGGAGCCATGCTGCGGCCGAATGTCGCTGCGCGGGTACGACTGGCCAGGCCCCTCTCCGACCTGGTCAGAGTGCCGAGACAGACCTCTGATGACCGGCTCTACCAGTCCTCCCGCGACCACCCCGGAGGCGGGTCCCAGGTGGGGTGGGGGCAGTGGATCCAGCGTCCATTCGCGTCGCCCTGCCACTCGCGCTCGGGACCGGGACGCGGTAGAGAAGGGCGCCGAGACGTGCTCGTGCCCGTGACCGCCAGAAAGCAACTGAACGACCTGCCGGACGACATGATCACCAGGGTGAACATCGTCTACTACTCCGATGCCAAGGACGCGCTCCTGAAGGCGGTATTGGAGTAGCCGCACCTGGTCCCGCCGGCCTCCGATATCAAGACCCGCACCGGGTCACAGCACACTCGGCGGCTCCGGCAGGACCCACATACCCGGAGTGCCCTCAACCGGCTGCGGTCGCGGACAGGGCAGGCGACGCCGCTGCTTCCAGCACCAACCCGGTTCGAGGCTGGGGCAAATGGGCGCTCCCCAGTCATCGTAGACGGCACAACTTCTCAGCCACAGACGCTGATCCTCGTCGAGGGTCTTGCCCTCGTCTAGGAACTCGTACAACAGAGTCCCGAATCGCCGGCGGAAACCCTCGTCGTGCCCCAGGGTCTCCACCGTCGGGTCGAGGTCGCTCCGCGGCCCAGGTGTGCAATGTCCGATTTCGTGAATCGTGTTATAGACCAGGCGCAGATCGGGTTCCCGGCCGCTCAGGAGAATCGTGTTACCGATTCCTTCGCCATTCAGGGTCATTAGGGGATGACAGCACCCGGTCCATACGGTGGCCTGCGACTCGCACCAAAGCGGCACCTCGATGTGGTGCCGACGCAGCAGCGGAGTCACCGACTCCACTGCCCACTGCAATCGCGGCAGGAACTCCTTCTTGTAGACCCTAAGAACCGTGCCGTCGGACAAGACGAGGCCCCATCGATGGCAGCGCAGCGCACCGTGGTCCCACGAGCGGGGGACCGACGCTCGCCATTGTGGCCAGTTGAAGCGTGGATTCATCGCGAGAGGGCCGTCGAGGTCCGTCGGGTCGCGCAGCTCGGGGGTCAGCGCGATGAGCCTCCCCGTCCACTGTCGGCGGAGTTCGAGGCGTCGCCGCTCCCGCTCCTGCGGCTGGAGTCCCTCACCCGACACCAGGATGGGGCGCATCGGGTCCCTGTGGGGCACAGGTGGGCTCAGGGCACCGGATCGATCGGGGGCAGCGGCCGGGGGTCGTCGTCGGCCGCTCATTCCGCGCTTGCCGCCAGGTGCTTCTCGAGACGGCGTGACAGCTCGTCGACCGTATCCCGGATGTAGGCGTCGGGGTCCTTCTCGAGCCGGAGCGCGGTGCGGTTGAGCAGCGCGGGCCCACTCTCCAGCGTCGGCAGCTCGAGCCGGCCGAAGAAGTCGTAGACGTTCCGGATGATGGCGAGTTCCAGGTAGTCCTCATAGAGAGCCAGGATGCGGGCCCTTCGGATCGGATCCTCGGGCAGCGTCGCCAACTGCCTGGGGGGACCGAACCAGCGGCCGGCCTCCAGGTGTTCGCCCAGCGGCCCTGCGATGAGCCCATCGATGGCAGCTTCGAGGTGCTGGGTGGGCTTGTCCCACTCGCCTTCGACGTAGAACTGCTCGCGGTAGATCCCGGTGTTGCTGAGGATCGCCAGAAAAAAATAGGCCAGATTCAAGTCCGCCACGACTCTGTCTCCGCCATCACCTACGGTGAGCAGCTGCGCCAGGTGGAAGAGACCGCGGTGTTCATGCCGGATCCGGTCTCCGACATCCACCCAGGTGATGAGATGGAGCTTCTCGTTGCGGTTGAGGCGAGCGGTGGGTATGGCCAGCTTCACGAGCGCGACCCGGTTGACCATCCGCAGGACGTCATAGTCATGGAGGAGGTTGGCGGTCTCCATCCGCCGTATCTCCGCATCCAGCTCCCCGAGTTCCTCGGGTGGGACCGGATCGCGACGATGCTCTCGGACGTAGCGGAGTGCCTTCACTTCACTGAGGGTGAGTTCCCGTCCCCCCAGCGTCCGTGCCCTCTCGCGGTTCTGTGCCATGTACTGAACACCCATACGCCAACGACCTCCTGGATCAATCATTGGGATGAATATTAGCACCGCGAAATACAATGTCAAGTACATACGCGCAGGTAGACATTGCAAAGTTCTATAAATTCAGACGTATAACTTCATAGACTTCCGTGTCATAGCTCGATCGTAGCCTGGGGGGAGCAGACGATCGGACTTGCAGGAGGGCACGGGACACCGTGGAGGTCATCAGCGAGGAGCGGGTGGAGCGTTATCGATGGGTGCTGGGGCTGAGTTCCCACGCCACCGTCGATGATCTACGCCGCTGCTATCGCCGGGAGATGCACCGCTGGCATCCCGACCTGTCCGGTGGAGACGAGGAGCGAGCCAAGCTCATCAACGAGGCAAGGGACTACTTCACGGGGCACCCGAATCGGATCGCTGCGGTCCGGGTGAAGCCGAATCCGCAACCTCGGACGTCGCAGCAGCCCCACCGGACTCCGCCGGCACCCGCAGCGGCTACTCGCGTGGCGCCGGATCCGGTCGCAGAGCCTCCCCGCTGGAGACCGCCTTCGTATTCCACGCCCCCTGGTGTGGCACCGGTCCCGCAGCCCGTTACGGTTCGACGGGTCGCTGATGGTGTCGCTACGGTGGCGGTCTACGGCTGGGTAGCGGTGACCGGCGCGATCCAGCTCCTGGGTCTGCTGCTCATCGTCTGCCTGGTCATCTACTTTGTCGTCCTGCTCGGATGGCTGCTGGCGACGGTGATCCCCTGGTTCCTGAAAGTCGTCGGCCCGATTGCGTGGTCTTAGGCGGCGGAGTTGCCGCGTCCCAATCTCCAGGTATCAACGGAAACGGGGCAACTCCAACCCTAGGCTAGGCGGAGCTCACACCCCGCCGGCCGAGTCGACAACTGACGCACACGCCGGCCGAACATCGGTTGTGGACATGGCGTCTATGGTTCCTCTCCGCGGGTTGTCGGTGCGAAGGCGTATAGTCCGCGGAGGGGGCATCATCCGCCGTGCGGCGGCGTTCCGTGGGTTCGGCGACGGCAGCCGTAGAGGCGGTCTGCGGGCGCACTCTGGCCCGGCCACGGCGCGCCAGGCTTCAACAGGGGGATGGGGACATGGACAAGCGGTTCGTGGTCGGCCTTGCCTTGATGACGGTGCTTCTGGCATCGGCCTGCACCAGCGTACCGGGCATGGGCCTCGACCAATCGAAGGTAGCCAAACCGGTAGCGTCGAAACTCGCCGCAGACTCGCGCAATGCCGTCTTCTCACTCGAAGCGCACTTTGGTGAACCCGCCGATGCGAAGACGCTGGTCCTGAACTTGATTGAGGTCCGCGCAGCGGCGCCTACTGACCTGTGGCGTGGCCTCTTCCAGTCAGCCGAGGCCCTGAACGCCGCAGGAATCAAGTTCGACCGGGTGGTGTTGGCGCGCAGGGACTCGCCCGTATTCGTGCTGAGCGGGGCGGACTTCGCGATTCTCGGCGAGGAATTCGGGAGTGGCCAAAACCCGGTCTACCTGCTGCGTACCTTGCCGGAAAAGCTACAGCGCCCCGACGGGCAGCAGGCGTTCCAGACCTGGGAGGGTGGATTGCTGGGAGTGGCGACGAAGCAGATGGAAGACGTCAGCACTGCGGCTACCGAATGGGCACAGCACGAGTAGCTGGTCGCGTGTCGGGAGGGAGACTGCATTGAAGAAGCTCATGGTCCACGGACGAGCGGCGCGGCTGAGGCCTCCCGGCGTGGCGGGACTTCTGGTTGTCGTACTTGTCGCGTCCACTGCGCTGTTCGGGTGTTGGGCGTCGTCAGGAACCCCTGCGAAGACGGAAGATGCTCCCTCCCAGGCCGCACAGACGAAGACGACAGGCTGCGCGACAGCCGTCCAAGTGACCGCGTCCCTCGCAAAGGCCGGGTATGGGTCGGATGCGGCGGTCAACGTGGTCGGGGATACCGTGAGCGTGAACCCAAAGACGGCAAAGGTTGACGAGGGCTACGCGCACGGGCTCGCGCAAGTGCTGATGACGGACTTCTACGGCGCGCAAACCGTGCTCGTGTATAGCGCGGACAGCGGCCTGACCTACACATGCACTCGTGACGAAGCGTCTACCGCGGCTACGCCCTCATCGCCCGCTGTCGGGGAGATCATCAGCGCCGACGGCTACGACGTCGCCGTCGCCGGAGGCAAGTTCATCAAGCAAGGCAAGTCGAAGTTCGTCGCGCTGAAGGTCTACGTGAAGAGCACCGGTGTTGACTTCCTAACCGGCTTCGAGATGGATATGAGTGTCGAGGATGAGCTGGGGACCTCCGAGAGTCTGGACTTTCAGGCGCTAGAGAGATCCAAGTTGCAGCCTCTAGACACTACCGCCTATTCGCTCCAAGACGGTGAGTCGATGGGCGGGTGGGTGGTCTTCGCGGTAGACCCGGACGCGCGGAACCTGTCTCTCGTGATTGGTGAAGACGGGGAAGGCTCGATAGGCCAAATGACCATCTCGCTCGAAGGATTCGAGAAGGTCTCGGCGGAAAGCGACGCTGCGAAGGCATATGCGGTGGCAGCCAGGGTTGGCGGACGCAGAGTTGATGCAGCTGAGCTCACCATGTCGGAGTACAAGCAGGTCAAGAGCGGCATGTCGCTGCAGAAGGTTAACAGCATCGTCGGCTTCAAAGGCGACGAGTTGAGCCGGTACGGCTCCTACGTCTCGTACTCGTGGCAGAACGATGATGGCTCGAACATGATGGTGAGCTTCCGCAGCAACCGGATGTACTCGAAGGCGCAGGCCGGTCTCTAGAAGACCCCGCGAGACTCGGGGTAGCTGAGGGCCGTCGCCCTCTGCGCAATCCCATAGCTTCTACAATGCACGGCAGAACGTGGCTGCTTGTAGGTGAAGGGGGCGGAAGTGGACTGGGTCGTACGCGTCGACAGCATCGAGTACCGTGCCGACGGTGTCGCCGTTCTACGCGATTGGCTCGCCGAAGGCCGCATCAAGCCAGATGACGAGGTCTTCCACCCGCTCCAGCAGGCCTGGATGTCCGCCGATAGCGTTCCTGAGCTCAGTGCGCCATCAGGTCTCTCCTCAGTCTCAGGTCGGTCCCCGCTCATCATCAGGGGTCGTCAGGGCAAGACGCTCACGGTGTCGGGCGACTCGGTCAAGATCGAGAAGCGGGGGGCTGTTGGTCACCGCGAGAAGACCATTGCGATCCGCAATATCACTTCGGTCGAGGTGAAGAAGCCCGGTGGCTGGGTCGGCTTCATCCAGTTCTCAGTTGCGGGCGGCCACGCTCGCGACAGTTCGTACACCATGACCGGGGGAGCGCTTGACGCCGTCAAGGATGAGAACTCCGTCGTATTCGCGCACATGCCCGAGTACGAAGTCGCGCTTAAGATGAAAGCGTACATCGAATCCTGGGCGCCCTTGGTCGCGGCGTCGGCACCCGTTCCGAGCGCTGCTCCGGTCGCTCCCGGGCCATCGGCTGCCAATCAGATTCGGCAGCTTAAGGGACTACTCGACGACGGAATTCTCACGCAGGATGAGTTCGATCAGAAGAAGCGCCAACTCCTTGGTCTGTAGCCCCGCGGGGTGTGCAATGGCCGAAGTTCGTAGTGCGCAATATGAAACGTCCGGGAGACCGTGGCTTCCAAGTAATCGAGCCGACGTGGAACCCGGGGCGTTTCAGAGTGATGTGGAGCGTCTAACAAGGGCAACACCTGACAACCATGAGGTGGTCTGCGGAAGAGAAGCGCTTGCGTTGCAGGTTATGCCCAGCACGTTAGCCACAGCAGGGGGTGTCGATGCCTAGAGTCTCCACACCTGAGCGTGCCTTTTGCGATGCCGCCAGCGACTACTTGCTGTCCTTCTCCTCTCGCGGGGTCACGCCACAGGTACTGAATCAGTACCTAGAGCCAAGACGAGTCTCGGGGATCAGCGACGTGTATTGGCAACTGCTGTGGTCATCACAGAACGCCAACATGCGAACGGCGGTCATCACTGGTTCTATGGATGGCGGAATGATGGCGTTGGCCGATGTACTCTTCGGATTTGAGCCGGCCACCGTCGCCAAGCACTACGGCGATGACTCGGAGGCGGTGCTCGACGATATCGTGGAGCGGGTCAGGCCCCGAGGTCAGCTGCGGAGGGGCAGCCGCAGTATATGGCCGCAGTTCAGCCGGAGCATCGTTTCGGGCGCCAAGTTCTTAGAGCAGTTCCCGGATGCGAACGCCTTCTACGCCTGGGCAGACGGATTCGATGCTGATGGTCGAATGTCCGCGGTCTTGCCGATCACGATCAGTGAGCAGGTGTCTGGGCTCGGGTTCGCGCTCGCGTGCGACTTCCTCAAGGAGCTCGGCTACTCCGGCATCGGAAAGTCCGATGTGCATATCAGGAGGATTCTCGTGGGTCTCGGTCTCATGTCAGACGCGGCTAGCGATTGCGAGGCACTCGAGGTACTTGTGTCGTTCGCCCACTCGGCTGGTCTCTCGGCGTATCACGTGGACAAGCTGATGTGGCTTGTCGGATCGGGAAGCTTCTACAAGCATGACGAGATCGGGCACGTTCCGACAGATCGCGATGGGTTCGTGATGGACCACCGCCATCTGCTCGGCCAGTCGACCTAGCAACTGCTTCAACACCTGACAAACCGGCCCTGTCAGGTATGCTCGGGCGGCAGGGGGGCGCGGCGGTCCGCCGCTGAAGCGCCAAACGCTAGCCGTATGAGGGGGACCGATGAGCCTAATTGCGACGCTGTTTGTTCGCGAAGGAATCGTGATGGCTGCCGATAGCCGTCTCACAATCAACACGCAGGAGCAGCAGGGGGACAGCTCGATTGTGCATCTAGCCGTCGGTCAGTCGGATTCCACGTACAAGGTCTTCTTAGCGCCACACGACATCGGAATCTCCACATGCGGAGATGCTGACATCCAAGGCGTGCCAATCGCCGGGAATGTCGATTCGTTCATCGCGGCGTCACTGCAGGATCAGCCGTCTTCGGTTGAAGAGGTTGCTAGGAAACTCCTTGACCATTTCGGTGCCTTCAATCCGATTCCCAACACGCAATTCCACGTTGCCGGCTACTCAGACGCCAATGGGACGCTCGAGCAAGAGGTCTGGGCCGTTGAAGTTACTGCCAACAAGCTCACTCGCCTGAACGTACCGGGGCAGCAGGGGGCTTCCTGGGCTGGAGAGGGAGACATTCTCGCCCGCCTTATTCAGCCGGTCGCACAGATTGACGAGAACGACCAGATCGTTCAGAAATTCCCGTCTCACCCAATACCGTGGCAGTTCTTCACCCTTCAGGACGCCATCGACTTCGCGGTGTTCGCAATCCGCTCCACCATCAACGCGCTTCGATTCCAGCCGCGGCCGAAGTCTGTAGGAGGGCCTGTGGACGTCTTGGTGATCAAGCCGTCGGGCGCGGTCTGGATTCAACGCAAGGAGTTGCGTGTGGATCGCTAGCGCCGGCTAACAAGCGCGTCCTGACGCGTTCAGCGTTCGCGCATACTGGACACGCCCCAGCCCGCCTACTTGCCCTTTGGCGTGAAGGTCAGCACGTAGTCGTTCCCGCTGAAGCTCACGTCTATCCAGAGCTTGCCACTCACGTACACCTGGTTCGTGCCGCTCATCTTGCTTGTGTTCGAAAGAAGCTGATACGGGTCATTGACTTCGCCCGGCTTGCTCTCCAGAGAGATCACAAGGCTCGTCTCGTTGAAGTCCTGACCATCCGGCACAATCTGCTCGAACTTGAAGGTGTAGCCCCCGCGCTTGAACGTGTAGGGGCCGAAGATCGTCGGGCCGCTTCCCCGTACCACGATGGTGCCGGGCTTCAACTTCGGAGCCGCTGGTGGAGCAGCGGTGGGCTCAACGGAGGCCGTCTCGGGCACCGCACTCGCACTCGTCGCTTCCGGCGCGGTGGGCGTCGCGGACGCTGGCGCCGCAGTCAATGCCGGCTGCTCTGACACCGTCGTGGAACTGCAACCCGTCAGCACAGGCACAGACATAGACAGCGCCGCCACCAACGCCAGCACAATAGCCGACCCACGAACGATTCGCCTCATGGTGGACCCCCCGAGTCTCGCAATACTTCCCCGTCTACCCGCCTTCTGACGCCCCGCCATCCTCTCACCAACCGCTGAGAGTGTCGCGTCGGCCTACTGCGGGCGCTTTGACGCTTACTTCACCTTCGTGATTTCGGCCCGGACAATCTCAAGGTACTGCCCGTTCTTGACCGTCACGTAGAACTGGCCGTCGGTGTTGTTGTTGGCGATGGTGTTGTCGCCGTTGGCGTCTTTGTTGATTCCCCAGTATGCGGTTCCGCCTGAGGGAGTCCCTTTGTAGCGACCGGCGGGAATGTCGGTGCCGACAAGGTAGGTGCCGTCACTCACTGAGTTGCTCATGACCGCCGACTCCGGGGTGAACTTCGCAATCTCGGCCCTGACGATCTCAAGGTACTGCCCGTTCTTGACCGTCACGTAGAACTGGCCGTCGGTGTTGTTGTTGGCGATGGTGTTGTCGCCGTTGGCGTCCGTGTTGATTCCCCAGTATGCGGTTCCGCCTGAGGGAGTCCCTTTGTAGCGACCGGCGGGAATGTCGGTGCCGACAAGGTAGGTGCCGTCCGAGTACGTCGTGGCTGCCGGAGCAGGAGTGGGTGCAGGATTCGCCTCAGGCGCGGGCGGAGCAGGAGCAGTAGTCGCCTCAGGCGCCGCTGGGGCAGGAGCGGTTGGAGCAGCGGCACTCTGACTGGGCGTGGCCGTTGGCGCCGGCTTCGACCCGCCGCTAGCGGCATTGACTATTGCCGCGAGTACGAGGATCCCCAGAACCCACACCCACCACTTCTTGTAGAGCGGCTTCTTTGCCTTCGGCGCATCGCCCACAGCCTGAGAAGACGGAACGGGCGGCGGGCTGGCTACCCCTGGAGTCGCCAACTGCTGTGCCCACATGTGCGTCTCCTCGTTGACCCAAGCCAGCACGCCCAGGCCGTCGTACTCCATGATCTTCTCAATGCCGACGGTCGCTCCTGCGATGGCGAACACGCCGTCGTCGTAGGTTACCGAAGCCCCCGTAGAGTTGACGGTCGCTAGTTCCTGCACTGTGCCCCCTTTCGTAGTTCGCCTCCGCGCTCTCGCGGATGCGGCCCGGCCCTGCTACCTTCGTACTGAAGAGCGAGTGGGGAAGTGCCTCGGGATTACTACTTCCAGTACTTGTACTCCGTCCACCTGCCGATTTCGTTGCCGTCGGCCCCATAGGTGATTACCAGCTTCACCGCGGACAGATTCGTGAACACGTGATTCGACATCGCATGCGCGTAGTCCAAGAGACTGACTTCCTTGCTCAGATACAGGGAGACGGTGGCGCCATCTACCTTCACCCCAGTGAGCCAGCTACTGGTGTCGAGATTGGGATCGGGGTCCGTGAACAGCGCCCGTACGGCGGTCTCGGTTGTGGCCGGCGCAATCGCCTGCGCCTCGGCCTGCGTGGTCTGCGTCGCGACCAATCCCGATTGCCCGGGTGCGGCTGTGGAGTTGCAGCCTGTCAGCACCGGTACGGACACGAGCAACCCCGCCGCAAGTGCCAGCGCAATACCTGTCCGTGAAGCGAGTTGCCGCATGGTTGACCCCCTCAGGTCTAATCCCCGTCCGAAGTGTATACCTGCACGACGGCGCGCCTCGTTTTGGTGGAACCAGAGCAGCCGTCCTTTCTACTGCTCCGGGAAGCGCCCTTTTCGTTTGTGCCGTCTGTGCCTTATGGGCGCGCTCTTCCTCGGGGCATTGGGCAGAAGGCCAGCAGGCAGGATGACCCGAGAGGGTTTGTGCGTCTGCTCATGCCCAACGCCTTAGAAAGCACTCGCGGAGGGTGATGTGCACTTGCCCCAGCATGGCTTCACCCCAAGATGGCGACACTCATCCCACCGTTTCACCGGGGATCAGTCGATGCACTTGCCCGATGGTCCATCCCTCACAGCCGAAGACGATTGCCTCCATCTACTCGTGGGCCACGAAAGGGGAGTCGGACATCGCGACATCCGAGTTCGAGAAGTGGCTCGGTGAAGAGGGGCGCCTCGAATACGCGTACGAATCGTCAGCCGTCGTCCCGTTTGTGCTCCAGGCCGGGCAGTGCAAGATTCAGAGGCGTATCGGGGCTGTGGCGTAGTCTGTTGCAGGGTCGACCCTCGGATGGGAGCGGTTGAGCAGATGCCGCCTAATGAAGACGACGTGTCAGCCAGTTCGGGGATTGGCGACGCTTGGCTGAATATCTTCATCGACGAGACGGGCACTCACCTCACGAGCGGCCAGATGCAGATGGGTTCCCAGTTCTTCATATGCGCTGCCGTGTTGGTGGACGATAGACATCTTGAATACGTCGCGGGTCGCTTGGACGATATCGCCCGTGAGCTGCGATTCGGGTCCGAGATCAAGAGCAGCGCCATCGGGACTAACCATCGTCGCCGGATTCTGCTGCTAGAGGCAGTTCAGGATCTGCCATTTCAGTTCGTGTGGTTGCTTGTGGACAAGGCGAGAATTCTCGGTCAATCGGGCCTGCGCTTTCAGCAGTCGTTTCACAAGTTCTTCAAGCGCCTGCTCCAGGCCCCGCTGGCCAACTATGCCGGGACTGGAATCCGAGTCCGGTTCGACCAATACGGCTCGCCGGAATTCATGGCCCGCTTTGAGGACTACATGAGAGAACGCGTGCCTCCGTCGCTGCTGTTCGACTACTCGGTCACCCACGTGGACAGCGCTCACAGCCGCCTCGTCCAGCTGGCGGACGTTATCGCCGGGACCTTGGCTCAGTGTCTCGAGCCCGAACGACGATCCCCGGAATCCGAACGGCTGCGCGATCTTCTGGCTCCGAAGGAGCTCACTCGTGTCACTTGGCCTCCAGCGACGCTGGCTCGCGTGCGTCCCGAAGGGGCGAACGAAGTGGACTCCGTGCTAGAGCAAAGGGCTCTCGACCGTGCCGAGCGTCTGATTGTGAAGCTGGCGGCTCACGGATCGTCGGATGACTGGGCGTTGGCTGTGATTCTGGAGCACTTGGTCTTCGCCCGTACCATGGAGGAGGGGGTCCGCCAGTCTGTCTACGCGGACAAGCTCGTGGAGTTGCTTGCTGCTGAAGGCTACGAGACGAACTCTCGGGCGGTGCGGAGCGCGGTGAGCGGTCTTCGCGATCATGGCATTGTGATTGCCGGCACGACCAACGGCTACAAGCTGGCCCTCACCGTTTCGGACATCGATGAGTATCTCGATCATCAGGTTGGGGTTATCACTCCGATGCTGCTGCGAGTGGACAAGGCACGTCAGTCGGTGAAGCTGGATACGGCTGGCGATCACGACATCCTCGGAGCGAACTGGGACGAGCTCAAGATCATGGTCGACTCGCTCGCAGAATCGCGCCTACCGCAATCGGCGCGTGACTTCGACTCGGAAGATGCTGTCGGAGCGGAGGAATCCGAAGGGTAGTGCGTTGCATATGGCCCTCTGGCGACAGAGATGCGGCACAACAGTGCCGGAGGTGACGGCCTGAGCAGCGCAACTCTGGAGATGCCATATCCCCGGTCACGCCTGAAAGGGGTGCAGGCGCTCCTGTAGACTGGTGCCACGTTCACGGCAGACTCGGGGGAGGCTACGCATGGATGACCATCAGGAGTCGCTCTTCGACACCCGTGATCGTGCCTCCCGGTCGCCATCTTCAGCTTCCGATGCTGTGGCACTTCTGGGTCTTTCCCGGGTTAGGGGCATGGCCTACGGAGGGCTTCGGAGTCTCTACGAACAACTGCCTCACGTGGGCCTGATCGCCGAGCTTCCTGCAGAAGATGTGTCGCGTCTGTTCTCGCTCGCCCACATACGAGGGGCTGGAGATCTCGCCAATGAATGGTCGCGTGATCGCGATCGGTACCTTTCCTTGGGCAGGACCGCCTACGAGCGGCTCGCTCACCAGGGGGTGCAGCTGATCTTCGATGGGGACCCGCAGTTCCCGCGCGATCTGATCACCATCCCGAACCCAGTGTACTGGCTCTTCGTTGAGGGGAATCTGGATCTCCTGTGCGCTCCAAGCGTCGCAGTGGTCGGAACGCGCAGACCCTCGCAGACCGGCATACGAGCGGCGCAGCAGCTGAGTGGCTACTTGGCCGATTGGGGGCAGGTTGTCGTCTCTGGTCTTGCGGAGGGCATCGACGCAGCGGCCCACCAGGTCGCCGTGGACTACGGAGCGCCAACGGTGGCCGTGCTGGGAACCGGCATCTCAGTAATCTTCCCTGCGGTCACCGCAGGTCTCCGGCAGCGAATCGTTGATACGGGCGGCGCGGTCATCACTGAGTACCTTCCTGATGACTCCTATTCGAGGCAGCGATTCGTCTTGAGGAATCGCATCCAAGCGGGGCTCGCGACCGCTGTGTGTCCCGTCGAAGCCGGGGCAAAGAGTGGGACGGCCCACACGCTCGACTATGCCGTGAAGTTCCGGCGAAAGCTGTTCGGTGTCTTTGCCGGCCAAAGCGATCCCTCGAACGAGGTGATCGAAGTGATCCGCCAGCGCGGCGGTCGCGTCTTCGACATGGACGACAGCCACCAACTTGTAGAGTTGAGAGAGTTCCTCCATGTGCGCTCGCCCCAACTGGATAGTCCGGAACCAACCGTCTCGAGGGACAGGCTCTTCGACTCACTCGTCCGCGAATTCACTCGCCTTGTGTCGCAGTATCCGGTCTCGGACGGGGATGTGCAGGCGCTCCTTGAGCGCCTATCTGACGAGTGGCGCAGTTCGCACCACGGGCAGGATCGCAAGTGATTCGGGCGGTCCTTCTGGACATCAGCAGCTGCCTTCTGTCGACGGACCCCCACATCCAGAAGGAGATTGCCGACTCGCTTGATGCGCTTAGAGATATCGGCGTCATGTCGATCGGGTTCACGAACCAGCAAGCCGGAGAGGTGCTAGCCCGGCTCAACGCCGCCGGCGTCAACGTGGACCAGGTAGTTACTCGCGCCGATGTTGGAATCGCCAAGGGAAGCCCCCGTTGGGTGGAGTGGGTTTGCGCTAGGTACGACATGCAACCGCCCGAATTGATCATTGTCGGAGCCGAAAAGCTCGCGATGGTCACTGCGTCCCACGCGAAGGTCCTGTTCGTCAATGCCGGCTGGGGGGTTCGCGATGTCGGATACGGGATCCCCCTCGCCTTGCCGTCTCTGCTACCCACGTTCATCGCGGAGTTCATGAACCAGCCGCACCCGTGGTACTGGGTGCTTGACGGCAGTGATGCGGCGGGTCGTCGGGTTGAGGGCCGTGCTCTGGTTCAGGGCAAAGGCGACTATGTGGAGGGTCTTGGGGGCGACCTGATGGATGTCCTCCACAAGGGGAGGACGATTGACATTGGGCCGTTCGACTTCCTTGACTTCGTCCTGTACCACGCGCTGGGGAGTCTGTACGGCGAGGGTCTGGTTCAACAGGCGGATCTTTGGACCGTCTATCCAGGCCATGCTGGAGGAGCGAACGACACGATCGCGGGCGTGCTCGACTTGGCCGCAAAGCTAGTCCGCGGGGGCTTCCTTCCGGACCTCCTTCTCAGGCACGCGATAGCCGGCGACGCAAGTCTTCGCCGTGCCAGAGGACAGCTCGTGCAGTTTGAGGATCAGTTGTCGACAGTCAGGCTCAATGCCGCGCACCGGGAGAAGGTCGACGGCGCCAGCATCCTGATCTTCGACGACTTCATTACCGAGGGTCACTCCTTCGACTGGGCCCGCAATCTCTTGCTGGAGGCAGGCGCCGCCCGCGTTGTGGGCGTATTCGTGGGTGTCTACGGCGGCGTCAAAGGTTTTCGCTCCCCAGTGGATGGGACAGTGCTGGATCCGTACGCAAACGTGAATCTCACGTCCGCCGATTTCTCCACCCGTTGGCTGGACGGCGAGTTGGATGGTGAAGCCCTGACAGCCTTCGCGGGTTCTTACAGAAGGCTCGGGGCACAAGGCCGGACAACTCGGTAGCCGTCGTCGAAGTACCGTCGCCAATCCTGTCTCCGCTGTTATCGGCCTTGCCGAACGGATACCGCATACCCGTGTCAGACCTCTGTGCCAACATCGGGGCGTGGTCTGAAACGCCCTGGTCGGGCTGATCTTCGGCCACTACAAGTAGCAGTCGGCGAAGCGAGGGCCGACTTGACGACTGGAGGTCGAGCGCTGTGTCAGAGGTCAAGTTCGAATGGAACGACAACCTGGACAAGGATCTCTTCGACCAGATCAGCACCAACATGTCGAAGATCCTGAGCGAGGTCGTGTGTCCGACACATGGTGAGCGACCCACCGTGCTGATCAAGGGCGCCGGCTTGCAGGACTTGACCTTCGAGGTCCGGGGCTGCTGCGACGATTTGGTGCAACGGTCGTTGAAGCAACTCCAGTAGCTGCAGGCGGGTCGCCATGCGGTGTCATGGATCAGGTTGATGAGAGAGGCGCCCCCTCCAGTCAATTGAGCCGGGCGCTGGAAGGAGATTGCGATGTTCGAGGTTCCGATCGCCGGTGCCGTTGAGTTGTCAGATCGCGAGCGCGAACTCTTCGCATTGCTCGAGCCTGGGGAGCGGACGCCCTTCGGCAGGCCCAATCGCGACTGGTCCGCGATGTCGGACGCCGCGGCTGAGCTAACGTCATCGCTACTTGAGCGAGATGCAGTGCCGGCGATTCGACTGCAGTGGTTCGATGACCCCGAACTGAACATCGGAGGGAGAGGCCTTTCCCGACACGACGTGTTCGTGGGGAACGGCAACACGCGGGACGACATGATTCGCCACCCTCATTTCGCGAAAGTCCTGCGCTACTTCGTCCTCGGCCCGGATCTTCCACGCGACGTGATAGAAGGGTTCCGTCAGATAGTGGTCGATGATTGCGGCACGAGCGGTGAAGTGATGGACCAGCTGCACGCGTACGCTCGAAAGCAGGCGCGACGTTTGAAGACGCCCAGCCGATACGACCTGCACGAGGAGTTCCACAAACTCGCGCTCGAGTGCGGTGTCGACGTCTACGTCGCCTCGACCGTGCGCAAAGCCGTCCAATCCGTGCGATAGGCGGAGGCCGGTAACATCCATGCCCCGTGCACAGGTGCAGAGTGGAGAGGACCAAAGGTGCGAGGCATAGCCCGACAGGTCGTCACCGGGGCGATTGTGACCGTCACTTCTGGCTTCGCAATCTTCGCAGCCGCACCCCACTACACAACCGCGTTGGTCGCTCTGACCCGTGCGTTCTCGAATCCCTGGTCCTACGCATGCCTTGTCGGCGCGTGGTATGGCGTGTCGTCAGCGAGGCGGGGGATCTGGCGTCTCAACCATGCGGATGGGTACGACAGTGGATGGGTACACCTCGCCCGCCTGCTCGTTGGAGTAGCCCTGGTCGGCGCCTCCGGCTGGGGTCTGTTCGTGATCTCCCGGGGCTAGGGCTGTACGCATCGCTTCCTGACGGGTGGAACGACACACGAGCAAGAGAACTGCGCATCACCAGCGCTCGGATAGTGACGTTCACCTGCACCAACGAGCGGACTGAAGATTCCATTGTCGGCGGTTCAAGTCCGTCTCTGGCCACCATGGAGCCGATGAAGATCCGTCCCAGAGGGGCATCTCTTTGATGTTCTCTCGCCGTCGGTCCTAGCCTCCCCGAGACCCCACCTTTGATTCCAGCTACGGTGAATTGATTCCGCTCAGGACCCGAAGTTCAAGCTCGGGTGACGAGGAAACGAAGATTCACCAGGCGGCCGCCCGCACGGATGAACTCGGCGTGACATCTGCCGAACTCCGTCAGCGCTGATCTGCTTGGTCACGGGGGTACCGTATCCCCGTGACTGGGTCTCGAGTGACTTCTTGCACGGAAAGCCCCATCCTGCGACGGGGGGCTCGGGAGGTTTGCCCAGTCCGCAGAAGGACTGTTAGGCGCATCCACGGCTGCACGTATGCGACCCGGGCAGGGGGAGGGGATCGTAGCGACGCGGTATCTCGTCGCTTTCGTCTTCTGCAGCTCGGCCGCTCGCCATCCTGATCGTCGGGCTCATCGCACTGAGGTCGTAGGATCATTCGGAATCTTTGAGACTCAAGGGGGAAACAGTGAGCGACTCGGGACCGAAAGCAACGGTGGACTCCCACAGCTGGGGCTATCAGTTGGGGAGGTGGCTGCGTCGACACCCAAGAGGTCGTTGGGTTGCTGCCGGTGCCGTCGCCCTCCTGTTCATTGCCGCCCTGGCCGCCCTGGTTACCCCTGGTACGACCAACAGGTCGAGCGACACGATCGCCATGCCAGCATCGTCTAGCGATCTCAAGGGCGAGAACTACAAGGACGTAATGACCCAGTTGCAGACTGCCGGCTTCACCAGTATTGAGACCACCAAGTTGCCTGACTTGATTCTTGGCTGGCTGACAAAGGATGGAGAAGTCGAAGCGGTATCAATCAACGGCAAGACCGACTTTGATGCCGATAGCAGATTCCCAAGCGGCGCAAAGATAGTCATCACGTATCACACGTTCCCCGATACAGAATCGGACAAAGCTGCAGAGAGCAGTTCCGTGCCGGGCGTAGCAACGCCACAGGCAGAGACCAGCTCCGTGCCTGGTGCGCCGAAGCCGCAGGCGCAGCCCAGTAGCGACCTCGCGAAGCGTACGGAGAAGGCTGTCCTGAAGGCCTTCGGGGCGCGTTCGTTCACCGCGCTGTTGGGGAAGCGAGGTATGGAGGGCAGCCTCATCCCCTTCATTGCTGGCCTTGAGGTCGTGGGGGCCGGGGACACGGTCAAGGTGACGGTCCAGGTGACACCAAACGAAACGACCAAGAAGGAACTCGATCGCACGGCGTTTGTCATTCTCTCGCTAGTGGGCGAGCAGGTCACAGACCTCAACAGGGTCGAGGTCTGGACAGCGAACAATGAGCTATATGGAGTCAGCAACAGGCTGGAAGTTCCCATGCTGAATCGCTGACACGTCAGTCGCTAGCAAGGCGCTGCACCCGACACCCGTCACAGCTCCAGCCACAGCGGTGACGACTTCATCAAGGTGAAGTAGGCGAGTTGGGCAGGACAGCTGCCGCCTCTCTCGTCTCACTGGCAGGTCGTCACAGGGCGCAGGCGTGACATCCGCGTTGGAATACTGCCACTGACCATTACGAGCTGACTGAAAATCCCCGTGTCGGCGGTTCAAGTCCGTCTCTGGTCACCAGCAACATCCGACCCGCTACCTGCGGAAACACGGGTGGCGGGTCTCTGCATGCTTCGCGCCGCCAGACATGCCCTATGCTGGGTACATGCCTGAGAACCCTCCAGAGAAGCGCGGCGATTCGCTGCCGGAGCCGTCGAGTCGTCACCTGCCAGTGAGCCGTCACCTGCCTGTGCTGGCGGCGGCAGTCGTTGTTGGCCTGGTGACAGGTCTCTTCGTTACGGGTCTACGATTCCTCACCAGCAACATCATGTGGCCCCGACTGCTGGCTACCAACAGCGGGCTCTTGATGTTCGCAGCTCCTGCCGTGGGCCTCCTGCTCTCCGGTCTGCTGCTGCACTACTTCGCGGACCGACCCGACATCCACGACGCAGAGGCCTACCTGGAGGCCTACCACCACGGCAAGTCCGATACGCGTGTCGGCTCCTTCCTGGCCAAGGTCGCGGCTTCGATCGCGACCGTCGGTCTCGGAGGAGCGGCCGGTCTGGAAGGGCCGAGTCTGTATGTCGGCAGCTCTCTCGGTGCCTTGGCGTCCAGGCGACTGGGCCGGTTCGCTCTGGACCAGCGGGGCCTCAAGGCGCTACTCGTCGCAGGAGCGGCGGCGGGGATCAGCGCTGTGTTCAAGGCCCCGCTCACCGGGCTGATCTTCGCTTTGGAGATGCCCTACACGGACGACTTCGCGCGTGAGGCCCTCATCCCTTCGATGCTCGCCTCGGTGGCTTCCTATCTGGTGGCCATCTCGCTCCTCGGGCCGGAGCCACTGTTCCAAGTCGATCGCGCATACCTTCCGAGCGTGAACAGCGTGCTTCTCGCTCTCGTTCTTGGTGCGTTCGTTGGGCTGGCGGCTCGATTGCTCGTCGCGTCGCTGAAGTTCGCCGAGTCCCTCTCCAAGCGAACGAAGCTCTCACTCGTGGCGCGTACGGCGATTGGCGGAGTGCTCTGCGGTGCGTTCGGTTTCGCCAGCTTCAAAATCTTCGGCTCTCCGCTGGCCATCGGCAGTGGGTACCAGCTGATCGATGCCGCGTCTGCCGGGAGGTACATAGGCCTCGCTGCCGCGCTGCTGTTCGTCCTCCGAGGCGGTGCTGTGGTCGCTACGCTCGGCAG
>Ga0209748_1000270_pt1 | contig 29606 bp, 27 predicted proteins | sample BarGraIncu00421A_FD_185490 | JGI IMG/M metagenome (GOLD analysis project Ga0209748, IMG submission 185490) | Arctic peat soil microbial communities from Barrow, Alaska - Barrow Graham LP Incubations 004-21A (SPAdes) (version 2) | ecosystem: Environmental > Terrestrial > Soil > Wetlands > Peat... | reverse complement strand
GCCTGTCGGTCGACATCCTGCGCCGCGCGCTGATGCAGGCCAAGGAAGGCCGCGCATTCATCCTCGCCAAGATGCTCGAGTCCATCGCCGAGCCGCGCGCGGAGCTCAACCAGTTCTCACCGCGCGTGCTCACGATCAAGATCCCGACCGACAAGATCCGCGACATCATCGGCCCCGGTGGCAAGATGATCCGCTCGATCATCGAGGCCACCGGCGCTCAGATCGACGTCAACGACGACGGCACCGTCTACATCGCCAGCCGTGACCAGGGTGGAGAGGAAGCGGTCGCCCGCATCCGGATGATCATCAAGGAACCGGAGATCGGCGAGAAGTACACCGGCCGGGTCGTGTCGATCCAGCCGTTCGGAGCGTTCATCGAGCTCTACCCGGGCAAGGACGGGCTCCTTCACATCTCGCGCGTGGCCAAGGGCCGCGTCGAGAAGGTCGAGGACGTCCTCTCCATCGGTGACGAGGTCGAAGTCGAGATCATCGACATGGACGACAAGGGCAAGGTCTCGCTCGACCGCATCAACAAGCCCGAGGCTCCCCCTTCAACGGGCGCCTCCCGCCCCTCGAGTGACCGTCCCCGCTCCGATCGCCCCGGTGGCGGCAGCGGCCACGGCGGACCGCGCCGTCAGCACTAGACGCGGCACGGATCGGTAGCGTCACGACGGCCCGGCCCCGGCAACGAACCGCGAACGAGAGCGGAAGCCGGGGCCGGGCCTTGCTCTAGACTGTCACCGGACTCACGAACGACAACGACGGGAGAACCCGTGTTCTACGACTGCACCGTGCTCGACAACGGCATCACCGTCATCTCGGAGTCGATCCCGACCGTCCGGTCCGTCGCCCTGGGGATCTGGGTGGCGGCGGGAAGCCGCGACGAGCGCCCCGAGGAAGCGGGCATCTCGCACTTCCTCGAGCACATGATGTTCAAGGGGACCACCACTCGCAGCGCGATGGAGATCTCGGAGACCTTCGACCGCCTCGGCGCCGAGGTCAACGCGTTCACCAGCGAGGAGGAGACCTGCTACTACTCCCGCGTGATCGACCGCCACGCGCCCGACGCCTTCGCCGTGCTCGCGGACATGGTCGCGGACTCGGCCTTCGAGGCGGACGACGCCGTCTCGGAGCGCGAGGTCGTGCTCGAGGAGATATCGCGCACCGAGGACACTCCCGACCACAAGGTGGACGTCCTCTTCTCCGACGCGCTGTGGCCCGAGCACCCGGTCGGCCGCCCCGTCCTGGGACGGCCCGAGACCGTCGGGGGCTTCCTGCCGCCCCAGTTGCGCTCCTACACCGGCCGCCACTACAAGTCCGGCGACATCGTCGTGGCCGCGGCGGGCAATGTCACGCACGACCAGGTCGCGGCGATGGCGGCGTCCGCACTCGCGGGGCTCCCGACGGGGCCGCGCGCCGAGCGCCCGCGGCGGACGGCCGACGCCGCGCGCCACATCGCTGTCGCAACGAAGGAGACGGAACAGGCTCACATCTTCTGGGGCGCCCTCTCGATGGACGCCAACTCCCCCGACCGCTTCGCGATGGGACTTCTCAACGCGGTCCTCGGCGGCAGCATGGCGTCGCGGCTCTTCCAGGAGATCCGCGAGAAGCGCGGGCTCGTCTACGCCGTTCATTCGTTCAACCAGATGTTCGGGGACACCGGCGCCTTCGCGGTCTACGCCGGCACACGTCCGGAGAACACCAAGCAGGTCGTCGAGCTGATCACCGCCGAGGTTGAGAAGGTGCTCGATGCCGGGATCACGGCCGCTGAGCTCGATCGAGCCCGCGAGTCGGTCGACGGGCAGATGGTGCTCGGGCTGGAGAACACCAACCGCCGCATGATGCGGCTCGGCAGCGCCGAGGCCGGCAGCCGGGAGCTCCTCTCCATCGACGAGGTGCTGGAGCGCTACGCGGCCGTGACGCTGGCTGATGTCCACCGCGTCGCGATCGAGACGCTCGGCGGACCGCGCACACTGGCCGTCGTCGGCCCGCACACTACCGAGGAGATCGACGCGCTGCTCGCCTAGTCGGGCGGCTTCAAGGGAAGGGGAGTACGCGATGATCGACGTCATCGTAACCGGCGCCGCCGGCCGCATGGGCCGCGAGGTCGTCCGCGCCGTCACCGCCGCCGATGGCATGCGCGTCGCCGCGGCCATCGATCCTTCCGCCCCCGGAGCCGTGCTCGATGACGGCGCAGGGGGTCGCATCACGACGACCGACGATCTGGACGGGGCGCTCGTCGCGGGAGGGGAGCGCGTCCTGGTCGACTTCACCGTGCCATCGGCGGTGGAGGCCACCGTCGGGCGGGCGCTCGCCTCCGGCGTGCACTGCGTGGTCGGCACCACCGGAGTGACCGAGGACCGCTGGCGGGCCCTGGCGGCCTCCGCGCCCGCGGGGGTCTGCCTCTTCGTCGCGCCGAACTTCGCCATCGGGGCGGTCCTCATGATGCGGTTCGCGCAGACCGCGGCCCGGTTCATCCCGCATGCGGAGATCATCGAGCTGCACCACGACCGCAAGCTCGACGCGCCCTCCGGCACCGCGATGCGCACGGCCCACCTCATCGCCGACGCGCGCAAGACCGTCCCGGCCGCACCCGGCCGGGAGACCGAGGTGGCCGAAGGCGCACGCGGAGCGTTGGTCGAGGGAGTCCCGGTCCACTCGATCCGGCTTCCGGGGATCGTCGCGAACCAAGAGGTCATCTTCGGCGATATCGGGCAGACGCTCACGCTGCGCCACGATACGGTCGATCGCACCGCATTCATGCCCGGCGTCGTCCTGGCCGTCCGCGAGGTCCCCCTACGGAGCGGACTGGTGATCGGACTCGAGGAGCTGATGGGCCTGTGAGCGGGGCGGCCGCCGACGGCGACGGGATCGTCGTCCAGAAGTTCGGCGGCACGTCGGTCGCGACGCCGGAGGGCCGGCGCTCGCTCCGCGCTCGTGTGCGCGACGCCCTCGACGCCGGCCGCAGACCCGTGGTCGTCGTCTCGGCGATGGGCCGCGCAGGCGCCCCCTACGCCACGGACACGCTGCTGTCGCTCCTCGACGACTACGACGTCGACGCGCGGGAGTCCGACCTTCTGGCCGCATGCGGCGAGGTCGTCTCGGCTGTCGTCGTCGCGCACGAGCTGCGTGCGGACGGGGTCGCGGCCGTCGCGATGACGGGCGCCGAAGCGGGCGTACTCACCGATGACCGCTTCGGTGACGCATCGGTGCTGCTCGTCGACCCGGGCGCTCTGACAGAGGCTCTCGACGCAGGCCTCGTGCCGGTCGTCACCGGCTTCCAGGGGACCACCTCGTCGGGACAGACCACGACGTTGGGCCGTGGCGGATCCGACACGAGCGCCTGCGCGATCGCCGCGGCGCTGGGTGCGCTGGCGGTGGAGATCTATACCGATGTCGACGGCGTCATGACGGCGGACCCGCGGAGCTGCGAGGGCGCGCGTGTCCTCGGCACACTCCAGTACGAGGAACTCTTCCAGATGGCCCGCTCGGGTGCCAAGATCATGCACGCTCCGGCGGCTGAGACGGCAATGGCCGCGGGCGTGCCGGTCTGGGTCCGCAACGCATCATCCCGCTCACCGGGCACCTTGGTGACCGAGGCTGAGCGCCTGACCGCTGAGCGCGCACAGCGCGTGGCAACGGCGATCAGCAACGCCGACGGGGTGTCCCGGGCTATCGTCACGCTCCCGGACGGGGAGCGGCGCGTCAGCACTCTGACTGCGGTCTTCCGCGAGATGGCGGCGGCCGGGATCTCCCTCGACATGTTCACCCCGCTCGGCAACGCGCTGGCGCTCTCGTTCGACAGCTCACGCCTCGATGATGTCAGAGCCGTCCTTGACTCTCTCGGAGTGACCTCGGCCTTCGAGACGGAACTCGCCACGGTGACGGTCGTGGGAGCGGGGATGCATGGGGTCCCGGGCGTGATGGCGCGCGTCGCAGCCGCCCTCGCGTCGGCGGGCGTCGAGGTCCTCCAGGTGGCCGACTCGCACTACACGATCTCGGTCCTGATCGAGGCCGCAGCCGGTCGTCGGGCGATCTCGGCATTGCACGACGAGTTCGGGCTGGGCGGGTAGTATGTAGCGAGCGCACCGCGACGGAATGGGAGGTCCGGAATGGCCGCGACAGGCACGAGCGTCGCTCCGATCCGCGAGGCGGACGATCTGGGGCTCTTCGGCACGAAGGCGCAGTCCCTGGCCCAGATGACCGTCGCGGGCTTCCCCGTGCCCGACGGCTTCTGCATCTCCGCGAACGCCTACCGCGAGCACGCGGGGCGTGCGGGCGTGGTGGCGCTGGTGGCCATCCTCCGTGGCGTTCCCGGGACCGCTCCTGCTGTCACCTTGACACCGATCCTCCAGCGCATACGCTCCTCCATCATCCACACGCCGCTCGACCCGGCGCTCGTCGAGGCCGTCCGCGCCCGGTTCGACGAGATGGGCCCCGGACCCGTATCGGTCCGCTCGTCCGTCACCACCCCCGATATGGTTGCGGGTCCGCTGGTCGGCCGCCACGGCACCTACTTCGTTCCGGGCTTCCACGAGGCGCTGCATGCCATCACACACTGCTGGACGTCGCTGTGGGGCGACCTGTCGTGGCGCGACCGGGAGGCCGCCGGACTTGCGGAGGCCGACGTCGCCGTCGCGGTCGTCGTGCAGCACCTGGTGCCGGCCGCCTCGTCCGGCGTCGTGTTCACCGCTGACCCCGCGACCGGCGACCGCGACCGGATCATCGTCGAGAGTTGCTACGGTCTCGGCGAGGCCATCGTGGCGGGCAAGGTGAAGCCCGATCGCTTCACGCTCACGCGCGACGACCTCACGGTGACGAGTTCGGATGTACATACCAAGCCGGTGCACCTCCTCATCGACGAGAGCGGACGTGTCGTCCAGCGCATCGTCCCGCCCGATCAGGCGGCCGCCGCGAGCGTGACGCCGTACGAGGTCCGCGAGATCGCCGCGCTGGCGCTGAGCGTCGAGACGCTGACGAAGGGCCCCGCGTGCGTCGAGTGGGCGAGGGCTTCCGGCGCCACGTGGCTGCTGCAGGCGCGTCCGCTCGTCGTGGGGCGCTAACGCGGGCGTACGGTGACGGCACGGGAACACCGACGCCCCCGCGCCCGTGCATGTCGTCGCCCTGTGGCACAATGAGACCCACCGAACATCCCGACACACCCCGCGGGCCCGACACGGCGCCCGAGAACCGACCAGGCAAGGACGAGGCAGAAGACCATGGCGAATCCCCGGTTCGGGCGACTCATCACCGCGATGGTGACGCCCTTCACCCCCGATCTCGAACTCGACCTGCCGCGCGCAGGTGCGCTCGCATCGCGCCTCATCGACCAGGGGAGCGAAGCGCTCGTCGTCTGCGGCACCACCGGCGAGTCACCCACGGTCTTCTACGACCAGAAGCTCGAGCTGTTCCGCGCGGTCATCGACGCCGTGGGCGAGCGGGCCCCGATCATCGCCAACGTCGGCGACAACTGCACCGCCGACTCGGTCGAGTTCGCCCGAAAGGCGACGTCGCTCGGAGTGGACGCGATCATGTGCGTGGTCCCGTACTACAACAAGCCGCCGCAGGAGGGGATCTACCGCCACTTCCGCGCGATCGCCGAGTCGGTCGACGTCCCGGTGCTCCTGTACAACATCCCGGGGCGCTGCGTCGTGAACATGACGGCAGATACCACCCTTCGTCTCGCCCGCGATGTCGAGAACGTCGTCGGGGTCAAAGAGGCGTCGGGTGACCTGGCCCAGATCGCCAGCATCGTGCACGGAGCCCCCGACGGCTTCGAGGTGCTCTCAGGCGATGACGAGATGACGCTCCCCATGATGGGTATGGGCTCGACCGGTGTGATCTCGGTGGCGAGCCACGTCGCGGGTCCGCAGATGCGCGAGATGGTCGAGGCGCACGCGGCGGGCGACCACACGCGCGCGTTGTCGCTCCATCTGCGTCTGCTCCCGCTCTTCAAGGCGCTGTTCATGACCGCGAACCCGATCATGGTCAAGGACGCGCTCGCACAGAGCGGTTTCTCTGTCGGGACCTGCCGTCTTCCGCTGATCCCGCCCACAACCGAACAGTCGGCCGAACTCGGGCGTGTGCTCGAGCATCTCGGCCTGATCTGACCCACGGCGGCGCTCCGCGCGAGGCGAGGCCTTGCGCGGGGACCGCTCCATCCATCGGCGACCATGCGTCGTCTGAAAGTAGGCCCGATGACCAGAGGCAAGGCGAAGAACAAGAACGTACTGCGCGTCATCCCGCTCGGAGGGCTCGACGAGATCGGCAAGAACATGACGGTGTTCGAGTACGGCGACGACATGGTCGTCGTCGACGCGGGCCTCATGTTCCCCGATGCCGAGCTTCCCGGCGTGGACCTCGTGCTGCCCGACTACTCCTACATCCTCAAGAACCGGGAGCGGCTTCGTGGCATCGTCATAACGCACGGCCACGAAGACCACACCGGCTCGCTGCCGTACCTGCTGCGCGACCTCGGCACACCCGTTCCCGTGCTCGGCTCGAAGCTGACCTGCGGCTTGATCGAAGGGAAGCTCGCCGAGTTCAACATCCGCAAGCCGAAGCTTCGCGTGGTCAAGCCGGGGATGCATGTGACCCTCGGAGCGTTCGGCTTCGACTTCATCGCCACCAACCATTCGATCCCGGACTCGTTGGCGCTCCTGATACGCACGCCGGTCGGCAACGTCCTGCACACAGGCGACTTCAAGTTCGACCAGACACCCATCGACGGCCGCGGCACGGACTTCGCTGCGCTGACGAAGGCGGGGCGTGACGGCGTGCTGCTGCTGCTCTCCGATTCCACCGGCGCCGAGAACCGCGGCTACACGCGCCCCGAGCGTGAGGTCGGCGCCACGCTGCACCGCATCATCTCGGAGGCGAAGGGCCGCGTGATCGTCGCCTCGTTCTCGAGTCACATCCACCGCGTCCAGATGGTCTGCGACGCCGCGGTCGACGCAGGTCGCAAGGTCGTCGTCACCGGCCGCTCCATGATCAAGAACACCGGGATCGCACGCGAGCTCGGCTTCCTGAACATCGATGCAAAGAACATCCTCGACGCGTTCAACGCCGGAGACATCCCGCCGCAGAAGATCGTCATCCTCTCGACCGGGAGCCAGGGCGAGCCGCTCTCCGGCCTCACCCGCATGGCGAACGGCGATCATCGCACCATCTCCGTCCGCAAGGGCGACACGATCATCATCTCGGCGTCGCCCATCCCTGGCAACGAGAAGGCTGTCTCGCGCGTGATCAGCCGTCTGGCCAAGACCGGCGCAGAGGTGTTCCACAAGGGCGTCGCTGACGTCCACGTCTCGGGACACGCCGCCGCCGAAGAGCTCAAGCTCATGCTGGCGATGACCCAGCCCCGTTTCTTCATGCCGGTCCACGGCGAGACGCGCCACTTGGTCGCGCACAGCCGTCTGGCCGAGTCCGTTGGCATCGCGGAGCGCGACATCTTCGCCATCGAGAACGGTGACGTGCTGGAGTTGACCGCGACGACCGCGAAGGTCACCGACCACATCAAGGACTCCGGCGTTGTGTATGTCGACGGCCTGAACGTCGGCGACGTCGGGGACGTGGTGCTCCGCGACCGCCAGCAGCTCTCCTCCGACGGCATAGCGACCGTCGTCGTTGCCATCGACGGCCGGACCCGCAAGTTCATCGGGGAACCCGAACTCGTCATGCGCGGTCTGCCCGTCGCCGAGTCCGACGCCGTGATGGACCAGGCGCGCGCCCGGATCGACAAGGCGCTCAAACGCATGGAGAAGGAAGGCGTCACCGACCACAGCATCATCCAGCGCGCGGTCCGCGAGGCTGTCTCGCAGTTCGTCTGGGAGACGCTGCGTCGGCGTCCGATGGTCATCCCCGTCATCATGGAGGTCTGAGCGTGGGTCACGTCTGGGCCGCCGTCCTCGGACTCGTCCAAGGCCTCGCTGAGTTCCTCCCGATCTCGTCCTCAGCGCATCTGACGCTCATCCCGTGGGCGTTCGGGTTCCAGCATCTCTACCCGGTGCTCGACAGCGTCCAGTTCGACATCGCCCTGCACGCGGGCAGCGCGGTCGCGATCCTGATCGCCCTGTGGGGGGACTGGGTCTCGCTCGCCCGAGGAATCGTGCGACGCGAGAGGCCGGAACTGCGGCTTGCCGGGTTCCTGCTGCTCACATCCGTGCCGGGCGCCATCTTCGGCGTGCTGCTCGAGGACAAGGTGCAGTCGGCCTTCCGCGCCCCGTGGCTGATCGGCTGTACGCTGATCGCCTTCGGCCTGCTGCTGTGGGCCATCGATCGCTGGGCCCCGCGCAACGACCCCTTTGAAAAGCTGACGTGGAGGCGTGCCGCGTGGGTCGGCGTCGCCCAGGCGGCGGCGATCGTGCCCGGTGTCTCGCGCTCCGGAGCGACGATGACCATGGGCCGCTGGCTGGGTCTCTCGCGCGAGGCGATCGCGCGCTACTCGTTCATGGCCGCCCTGCCGATCATCGTGGGTGGAGCGGTCTTCGGGCTTCGTCACACATCCGTGGCGGAGTTGTTCTCCATCGACTGGGCGCTGGGCTTCACCATGGCCCTGATCTCCTCACTCGTGCTGATGCGCTGGATGCTCGCCTATGTGCGGAAGCACTCGTTCGCGGTGTTCATGTGGTACCGCCTCGCGCTGGGTGCCGCGGTGATCGCGCTGTTCCTGATCCGCGGCTAGCGCCGACCGGCGCCGCGCGTCGCGATATACTCTGGAGAGGCGCCCGGGCGCTCGCATGCCGCAGGCGAGCAGCCGAGCATGCCGGGGACCGACCGCACGAATCCGACGAAGGACGGGGTCAGTGGCGAACAAGCGCACCACGGGGGGAGCGCGCGGCGGTTCGCGCAGCAAGGGATCCACGACCTCCAAACCGCGCTCGCGCGCCGTGTCGCAGCCAGCCGTCCCGGGAGTGGCTCGCGACATCTGGGGCATCTCGCTGGTCGTCGTCGCGATCGCCGTCGCCATCTCGGTCTGGGTGCCGTTCACCCCGCCCGTACCGCCCGTTCCGGGCGCCGTCAGGGATCTCCTCGTCCTTCTCGTGGGTGTCGGGGCGAACGCCGTCCCGCTGCTGATGCTCGTTTGGGCGGTCTCGCTGGTGTTCGACCGCCGCGAGGTGAGCGAGGTCGGGATAGGCGCCGGACTCGCGTTGGTCTTCGTGTCTGTCATCGCGATGTTCTCGACCGCCACACCGATCGGCAGCGCGGCCTTCTGGAACGGACCCACGGGCGGCGGCTATCTCGGCGGAGCGATCGCGTGGCTGCTGGCCAGTATGCTCGGCACGCTCATCACCTACGTGATCCTCGCGGGCGCGACGCTGATCGGTGTGGTGCTCGCCACGGGAGCGCGACTCGCCGACGCCTGGGAGAGTCTCCTTGGCCTGTTCGAGCGCGCCGAGTCCGAGGACGAGCCGCGCGAGCCTCGTCGCCGCCTCGTGCCCGGCGCGAAGACACTCCCGCTGGCGGACCTGGACGTCGAGGAGCCCGCCCGGCCGGCGCCGGCACGGGCCCGCCGCGCCGACCCCGAGGCCGAGCGCGCCACCGTTCCCGTCGTGCGCGCGTCGGTGCCGCGGCGGAACACCGCCTTCGAACTGCCGTCGCTCTCGATGCTGCGCGTGTCGCCGGTGAGCGCCGCGGCGTCGCGTGCCTCCGACAAGGAACTCAAGACGACCGCCCAGCTCATCGAGTCGACGCTTGCGACCTTCGACATCCCCGCGTACGTCGAGACCTGGATCGCGGGTCCGACCGTCACGCTGTTCGAGGTCAAGATCGCGAAGGGCGTGAAGGTCAACCGCGTCACGGCGCTCTCTGACGACCTCGCGCTCGCTCTCGCGACTCCCACGGTGCGCGTCCTGGCGCCGATCCCGGGCAAGTCCCTCATCGGCATCGAGGTCCCGAACGAGCACCGCACCACCGTCACGCTGGGTGACGTCCTGGTCGGCGGCCACACGCCGGACACCAGTCCGATCATGCTCGGGATCGGCAAGGACGTGGGCGGGGACCGCATCGTTCTCGACCTCGCCGCGATGCCCCACCTGCTGATCGCCGGCTCGACGGGCACGGGCAAGTCGGTCTGTATCAACTCGCTGCTGATGTCGGTCATCATGCGTTCGACACCGGACGAGGTCCGGATCATCCTCATCGACCCGAAGCGCATCGAACTCGCGCTCTACAACGGCCTCCCGCACCTCTACGTCCCGGTCGTCACCGAGTCGAAGGAGGCGGCCAGCGCGCTCGCGTGGGCGGTCACCGAGATGGAGAGCCGGCTGAGGCGCCTGCAGAAGGCCGGTGCGCGCAACATCGCTCAGTACAACGCGTCGTCGCGCGATGGCAACCTGCCCGAGGGTATGGAGCCGATGCCGTACCTCATGATCGTCATCGACGAGCTCGCGGACCTGATGATGGTAGCCGCCCGCGAGGTCGAGGACTCGATCGTGCGCCTGGCACAGCTCGCCCGCGCCGCGGGCATCCATCTTGTCGTGGCCACCCAGCGCCCCTCCACCGACATCATCACGGGGCTGATCAAGACGAACATCACCACCCGCATCGCGTTCGCCGTGTCGTCGGGGATCGACTCGCGCGTCATCCTCGACCAGTCGGGCGCCGAGAAGCTCGTCGGCCTCGGGGACATGCTCCTGTCCACCCCGTCGCTGGCCAAGCCGAAGCGCGTGCAGGGCGCCCTGGTCTCGGAGGACGAGATCACCGCCGTCGTCGAGCACCTCAAGAAGCAGGGCGAGCCGGAGTACCACGAAGAGATCCTGCATCTCAAGGCCGCCGGCGTCGGCGGCGGGGTCGCGGACGACAACGATGACGACCCTCTGACCTGGGACGCCGCCGACATCGTCGTCACATCGCGCATGGGCTCGACCTCGCTGCTGCAGCGCCGGTTGAAGGTCGGCTACGCCCGCGCCGGACGCATCATGGACATCCTCGAACAGAAGGGGATCGTCGGCCCGCCCGACGGCAGCAAGCCCCGCGAGGTGCTCGCAGACATCGAGGAGCTCGAGTCCATCAAGGCGTTCGAACGCCAGGACGCGCGCGAGGACGCCTGACGCCCGTCAGAGGGCTCTACGCTACAATCAGAGTTTGAAGCGCCTCACGCACCGAGACCCCGGGACAGACCCAGATGACCACTGTCGGAGAGATACTCGCCGCCGAACGCCGCCGGCAGGGCAAGACCATGGCCGACGTCGTCGACGGGACGAAGATCCGCTCCCGTCTGCTCGACGCGCTCGAGCAGGGCGACTACGACGTCCTGCCCAGCCCGGCCTACGTCAAGGGCTACATCCAGAGCTACGCGCGCTACCTCGAGATACCCGCGGCGCCTCTGCTGGAGCAGTACAAAAAGGACACGGTCGACCAAGTCCACACACCCGGACCGAGCCGCCCCTCGTACCTCGACGGCATCCCCGCCGAGGCGGTCGTCCCCCGGAAGGAGCGCGCACACGAGATCCCGCAGCGCGTCTGGGTCATCGCGGCGGCCTGCGGCGTGCTCGTCCTGCTCGTGGTGTGCGTGGTCATCTACATGAGCGGGGGATCGACGGGCGCGGACACCAACCCCGCCGCCACCCCGGGCACGGAGACCACCGGAACCTCGCCCGGAGCGAGCGGCGGCGCGACGACCACGGTCGTCACGTCCGAAGGCGGCTTCAAGCTGCGCGTCTCCGTCCGTGCCGGACTCGCCTCGTTCGTGAAGGTCACCTACGACGGGCTCACGGGCGTCAACGGCACGATGCAGGACGGACAGAGCAAGGAATGGCTCGTCACGCAGCAGGCGGAGATCACGGTCGGCAAGCCGGACGCGGTCGTCGTCACGCGTGACGGCCAGCCGGTGACCATCCCGTCCACGACCAACGCCAAAGTCACCCTCTCCGCAAACCAATAGGCCCTCGTCCGCGCCGGCCTGCGTGTCGGCGCGCGACGTCGAAAGGAGCGCCCCATGGCCAAGGACGAGAGTTTCGACATCGTGAGCCAGGTCGACATGCAGGAGGTCGACAATGCCGTGCAGCAGGCCGACCGCCAGCTCGCCCAGCGCTTCGACCTGAAAGACACCAAGTCCGAGGTCACGCTCGACAAGCACGCCGCGACCATCCTCGTCAAAGCCCCGTCCGACTTCGTCGCGCGCCAGGTGATCGACATCCTCGGCACCGCGGTCGTCAAGCGCGGGATCGACCTGAAGGCCCTCACGTGGGGGAACCCCGAGGCCGCGAGCGGCGGATGGGTGCGCATGACGGCGACGATCGTCAACGGCATCGAAGAGAACCTCGCCAAGCGCATCAACAAGGACGTCCGCGACGAGAAGTTCAAGGCGAAGGTCCAGATCGAGGGCGACAAGCTGCGCGTCTTCTCGCCGAGTCGCGACGAGCTCCAGAAGATCATCGCGTTCGTGAAGGACAAGGATTACGGGATCCCGCTCCAGTTCGCGAACCGCCGCTAGGCGTGGGCGGACCCGTGCCCCGCGTCGATCCAGGACGTCCGCGCGTCGCCTTCGTCACCTTGGGCTGCCCCAAGAACGAAGTCGATTCCGACCGTATGGCTGCCTCGCTCGCAGACCGCTTCGACCTGGTCGCGGACATCGACGATGCGGACATTGTCGTCGTCAACACCTGCGCGTTCATCCGCGAGGCCACCGAGGAGTCGATCGGCGTCGTGCTGGACGTGGGGGGGGAGTGGAAAGGCGCCTCCGAGGGACGCTCACTCGTCGTGACCGGCTGCATGCCGTCGCGCTACAGCGAGGACCTCAGCGTCGCGATGCCCGAGGTCGACGCGTTCGTCCCCGTCTCCGAGGAGGGCGAGCTCGCGCGCGTCCTGTGCCGCCTCGCGGGACTTCCCGAGCAGCCGTCGACGACGGCCCCGGGCCGCCTCGCTCCCGGGCCCTCGGCGTACCTTCAGGTCGCGGACGGGTGTCACCGCGCCTGCACCTACTGCATCATCCCGGCGATCCGCGGGCCCTACGTGTCACGGACCGCCCATGAGATCGTCGCCGAGGCGCGCGCCCTGGTCGCGGGCGGCGCACGCGAACTGATCCTGATCGGCCAGGACATCTCCTCGTGGGGTCACGACCTGCCGGACACGCCCGCGCTCGCCGACCTGGTCCGCACGCTCGCCAAGATCGAGGGTCTCGCGTGGCTGCGGCTCATGTATGTGCAGCCCGACGAGATCACCCCCGACCTGCTCGACGCGATGACCTCCTCGCCGGTCGTGTGCCGCTATCTCGACATGCCGCTGCAGCACGCCTCGCGCGAGGTCCTTCGTCGCATGGGCCGACGCGGCAACGCGCCCGAGTACCTGCGTTTGATCGGGGCGATCCGCGACCTCGTCCCGGGCGTGACGCTGCGCACGACCCTGATCGCCGGGTTTCCGGGAGAGACGCGCGAGGACTCCAAGAAGCTCCTCGACTTCGTGCGCGACGCCCGTCTCGACTACGTCGGCGTGTTCCCGTACTCGGCGGAGGAGGGCACGCCCGCAGCGGAGATGCCCGACCAGGTGTCGAACCGCACCCGGATCGCACGCGCCCAGCGACTGCGCGACACCGCGGACGAGATCGGGACGGAGCGGGCCGCCAGCCTCGTCGGCCGCACCCTCGAGGTCCTCGTCGAAGGCGTTGACGAGGAAGACCGGACCTACGGCCGCCATCGCGGGCAGGCGCCGGAGATCGACGGTTTCGTGTTCCTCGACCGGGAGTGTCCGGTCGGCGACATCGTCTTGGCCGAGATGGTCGACACGCTGGGCTACGATCTGATCGGCGAGGTGCGCTAGATGAAGCGTCTCGGACTGGCCAACACCATCACGCTGGTCAGGATGACCTTCATCCCGGTGTTCCTGGTGCTCCTTCTGGGGCAGTTCGGCTCGCAGGCGTCCTGGGACGACTGGCGCCCCTGGCTCGCAGCGGCGGTATTCACCGTGCTGGCCGCCACCGACGCCGTCGACGGCTACGTCGCGCGCAGCCGCAACGAGGTCACCACCTTCGGCAAGTTCATCGACCCCCTCGCGGACAAGCTCCTCGTCACGGCCGCGCTGGTGGGCCTCGTCCAGATCGGCAGCCTGCCGGGCTGGGTGGCGATCGTGATCATCGGCCGAGAGCTGATCGTCTCCGGCCTGCGCATGGTGGCGGTCGCCGAGGGCGTGGTGATCGCCGCATCGCGCTGGGGCAAGGTCAAGACCGTCTTCCAGATCATCGCCTTGGTGGCGTTCATCCTGAAGACCGCGCCGATCTTCGAGCCGTGGGCGCACATGATCAACATCGCGTCCTGGATCGTCATGGCGATCGCGCTCGGGCTGACCGTGCTCTCCGCGGCGCAATACTTCTACCACGCCCGCGCCGTCATCGCCGGGCCGTGGAGCACGGATCTCTCGCCATCCGCGGACCAGGCCGCGCGGCAGCGGGACTCACGTCGATGAGCGAGTTCGCCACCGCCGCGATCGTCACCGTCGGCACCGAGCTGGTTCGCGGCCTCTCGGTCGACACCAACACGGCCGAGATCGCTCACGTCCTCTTCGGCGCCGGGATCGAAGTGGGCGAGACGGTCAGCCTGCCGGACGACCACGCCGCGCTGACCGACGCGCTGAGGCGCTGTAGCGGCGCCTACGACCTCGTGGTGGTCACCGGTGGTCTGGGACCCACTCACGACGACGTCACGCGAGAGGCGGCCGCTGAGGCTCTCGGGTCCACCCTCCGTCGTGACGATGGGCTCGTGGAGACGCTGCGCCCGTCGGCAGCGCGACACTCCGACACGCGCGCCGCAGAGCGCGTGTTCCGCCAAGCGGACATCCTGGAGCGGGCCACCATCCTGCCCGCGGTGTGCGGGACGGCGCCGGGCCAGGTCGTCCCGACCGCGCGCGGCGCGCTGGTGCTGCTCCCCGGGCCTCCCCGTGAGATGCGCCCGCTCCTGCACGCGCTCGCCGCCACGTGGGGCACGGACGCGACCGCGCCGCGAGAGCTCCGCTGCACCGGCATCTCCGAGTCCGACCTTCAGATGGCGGCTCAGGACGTCCTCGCCGGCCGCACCGACATCGAGCTGACCCTGCTCGCCAAGCCCAGCGACGTGCGGGTGGTGCTCTTCGATCGCGGCGCCGGGCCGTCCTCCCTGAGGGAGGCCGCCGATGCGATCGCGGCCTCCGTCGGGAGGGCGTGCTACTCCACGGACGGTTCGACTCTCGCCGAGACCGTCATCGGCCACGCCTACGCCGCCGGACTGACGATCGCCACGGCTGAGTCGTGCACCGGCGGTCTGGTGGGCAGTGCCCTCACGGACGTGCCGGGCTCCTCGGCGACCTACCTCGGTGGAGTGATCTCGTACGCGGACGAGGCGAAGGTCACCCTGGTGGGCGTGGACCCGGGCCTGATCGCCGCCTGCGGGGCGGTGTCCGATGCGGTCGCGCGGGCCATGGCCGCCGGTGCGCGCGATGCGCTGGGCGCCGACATCGCGGTCTCGGTGACCGGCATCGCCGGTCCCGACGGCGGGAGCGCCGACAAACCGGTCGGCACCGTATGGTTCGGCCTTGCGGGCCCCGACGGTGTCGAGGCGCAGTTGCGCCGCTTCCCGGGAGACCGCAGTGCGGTGCGCGAGCGATCGCTCATGACGGCGCTCGACCTTCTGCGCCGCGCCCTGCCGGGCGAGTAGGCGTCCCTGCATGCCTCCGCGCTGCTTCCTCGCTCTGACACTGCCCGGCAGCGTCATCGAAGCGCTCGTCTCGTCACGTGAGACGTTCCTTGCCGGCGCACCCGCCTGGGCGGGGGAGAAGTGGGTCGCCACGCCGGCGCTCCACATGACGATCGCGTTCTTGGGCGCGGTCGACGACGAAGCCCTGCAGGCGGCCGTTCCGCGACTGGGCGCGGCCGTCGCGTCCGTCGGCGCCTTCGATCTGAGGCTGTCGCGGATCGTCGCGGTCCCGTCACCCCGCAAGGCGACGATGCTGTGGGCGACGCTCGGCGACCCGGACGGCCGCCTGGCTGCACTGCGTGACGCCCTCATGACCGCATTCCCGGACGTCGCCGTCGAATCCGGCAGGCCCCTCCGGCCGCACGTCACGCTCGTGCGTACACGTTCGCCGCGACGCGCGGAAGCCGCGGCGCTCGCCGCAGCCTCGGCGCTGGTCGAGGCGATGGGTAAGGAACCGGATGGTGTCGTGTCAGTGCACTCGGCTACGTTGTTCTCGAGCACGCTGCGTCCGACCGGCCCGGAGTACCGCGCGATCACCGTCGCGCACCTCGCACCATAGGGCAGAACACCGGTCGGACTGATTGACATCGAACACGTGTTCGTATAGGTTCACACCAGCAGGATCGCCGCGGGAACACGGCGGCCACGAGGCGGCAAAGGAGCCAACGCGAATGGATCGCGAGCAGGTCGACAAGGTACTCGAGCTCACGAAGGAACAGGTCGAGCGCAAGTTCGGCAAGGGTTCGCTCATGCGGCTCGGTGAGCACGCGAACATAGGCGCGATGCCCGCTATCCCGACGGGCTCGCTGGCGCTCGACGCCGCGCTCGGCATCGGAGGCGTACCTCGCGGGCGCATCGTCGAGATCTACGGCCCGGAGTCGGGCGGCAAGACGACCCTCGCGTTGCACATCGTCGCCGAGGCCCAGCGGCTCGGAGGTATCGCCGCGTACATCGATGCGGAACACGCCATGGACCCCGCCTACGCCGCCAAGCTCGGCGTTGACATCGATGACATGCTCATCTCGCAGCCGGACACCGGCGAGCAGGCACTCGAAATCTGCGACATGCTCGTGCGCAGCGGGGCCATCGACGTGGTCGTCATCGACTCGGTCGCCGCGCTCGTGCCGCGCGCCGAGCTCGAGGGTGAGATGGGCGACACCACCGTCGGGCTGCAGGCCAGGCTCATGAGCCAGGCGCTGCGCAAACTCGCCGGATCGCTCGCGCGCTCCAACACGACCTGCATCTTCATCAACCAGCTCCGCGAGAAGATCGGCGTGATGTTCGGTAGCCCCGAGACCACGTCGGGTGGTCGCGCGCTCAAGTTCTACGCCTCCATCCGCATCGACATCCGCCGGATCGACTCCATCAAGCAGGGGACCGACATCGTCGGCAACCGCGTGCGCGCCAAGGTCGTCAAGAACAAGGTCGCCCCGCCGTTCCGTCAGGCTGAGTTCGACCTCATGTATGGCCAGGGCATCTCCAAGGAGGGCTCGCTGCTCGATCTGGGAGTCGAAGAGGGCATCGTGGCCAAGTCGGGTTCGTGGTTCACCTGCGGCGAGGAGCGCCTGGGGCAGGGCCGCGAGGCCGCGAAGGACTACCTCCGCGAGCACACCGAGCTCCGCGACCGCATCGAGAGCCGGATCCGCGAGGCGCTCAGCATCCCGCAGACCAGCGGACTCGTCGCTCCTATCGGCGCGGCAGCCTCGGAGGACGGCGAGGATGCGCCCACGCTCGTCCCGATGACCCAAGGGACGCTGTCGCCGGTGCCCAAGTCGGGCAAGAAGTAGACACACCCTCAACCTCGACTCGAGGTAGCGATTGTCCATCCTCACCGAGATCCGCGTCACGCGCCGCGGCTCCCGTCGACGGACCCTGGTCCTCGACGATGAGCCGTGGCGCGACGTGCCGTCCGAGGTCGTGGCGGAAGCGCATCTCAAGCAGGGGAGCGAGGTCGACCCAGGCGAACTGGGCGCCCTGCTCGACCAGACCGAGCCTCGCTGCGCGCGCGATCGGGCGATCCGACTCCTCACGTTCCGCGAGCGCTCGGTGAGCGAACTGGCCGACCGGCTGGCCGAGGACGGCTACCTGCCCGAGACCGTCACCGGGGTCATCGCCCGGCTGACTTCCGCCGGGCTGGTGGACGACGAGCGCTTCGCACGCTCGTTCGCACGGTCTCTCACCCAGATCCGTCACCTCGGTCGCAGCCGCGCCGCCCGCGAGCTCTCCTCGCACGGCATCGACCCACAACTGGCCGCCGATGCGCTGGACGAAGCGCTGTCCCTCGAGGACGAGGAGAGCGCGGCACGCGACCTTGCGCGCACCCTGGCCGCACGCCCGGGCGCGACCCGGGACAAGATCGCCGGGCGCCTCGCACGCCGTGGATACGCACCGCGTGTCGCGCTGACCGCGGCGCGCGAGGCGATGCGCGACGCGGAATCGGACGCGCGCGAGGACCCGTGGAACGACCGCGAGGCCCCTGCCGCCGCGGACGGCCTCGACGGCCTCTAGAACGCCCCTTGGGGATGCGCGTCCTCCTTGACCGCTGATACCCCCCGCCGCTATCCTTGACCTCGGCAAACGTGATCACACCGCCCGGTCATGGATCGCAGCGGTGTTGTGTATGAGGGACCGCGCTCCTCGAGCGCGAACATGAAGGGCGCAACCGCGCCCTTGCGGTGCATCCAGGCCGTAGGCTCCCGCATACATGTCGTGTCGCTTTTGCCGGACGCCTGGCCGTCCGGTTTCGTCGTTGAAAGGGCCTTCTCCGCACTGCGGAACGGGCCCGCCTCCTCCCCGCGGGTCGGGGACTGGCGCGACACCGGGTACGAAGGCGCCCCCTGTAGCCGTTGACTAGGGCGCACCTCCAAACCCCGCGCCCGAAGGGAGGGACCACTCATGCAAGCATTGCCGATCATCATCGTCGTCGCGATCATCGCGATCGCCGCTGGGGTCCTTCTCGGTTTCGTCCTCCGCAAGAACTTTGGGGAGAAGCAGCTCGATTCGGCTCGAGAGTCCGCGGGCCGCATCGTTGCAGACGCCGAGAAGCAGGCCGAGACACTTCGCAAGGAAGCGCTCCTCGAGGCGAAGGACGAGGTGTTCCGCCTCCGCGCGGAGGCCGAGACCGAGGCCAAGGAGCGCCGCAAGGAGATCACGGGCATCGAGAACCGTCTCCTGCAGCGTGAGGAGTCGATCGAGCGCCGCGCTGAGTCGCTCGACAAGCGCGAGCACCAGCTCTCCAGCACGGCCGGCCAGGTGGAGAAGCGCGCCGCCGACCTCGAGGCCGCGATCGCCGAGGAGCAGGCCCGCCTGGAGTCGCTGGCGGGCATGACCGCCGACGAGGCGAAGCAGGTCCTCCTCAAGCGCGTCGAGGACGACGTCAAACACGACGCCGCCATCATGATCCGCGAAGTCGAGGCGCAGGCGCGCGAGGAGGCCGACAAGAAGGCACGCAACATCGTCGGCATCGCCATACAGCGCGTCGCGGCCGACCACACTGCCGAGTCCACGGTCTCCGTCGTGCACATCCCCAGCGACGACATGAAGGGGCGCATCATCGGCCGCGAGGGCCGCAACATCCGCGCCTTCGAGCAGATGACCGGCATCAACCTGATCATCGACGACACGCCCGAGGCGGTCATCCTCTCGAGCTTCGACCCCGTCCGTCGCGAGATCGGTCGCATCACGCTCGAGTCGCTGCTTGCCGACGGACGCATCCACCCCGCCCGCATCGAGGAGATGTTCGGCAAGGCCGAGAAGATCGTCGAACAGCAGGTCCACGAGGCCGGCGAGCAGGCTGTCTTCGAGACCCAGGTGCACGGGGTCCACGCCGAGCTCGTCCGCACGCTGGGCCGCCTGCGATTCCGCACCTCATACGGCCAGAACGTCCTCAAGCACTCGCTCGAGGTCAGCTACCTCGCCGGGGTCATGGCCGCGGAGCTCGGCGTCGACGTGAAGCTCGCGAAGCGCGCAGGTCTGCTGCACGACCTGGGCAAGGCCATCGACCACGAGGTCGAGGGACCGCACGCGCTCATCGGCGCGGAGCTTGCCAAGCGCCTCGGTGAGCACAAGGAGATCGTCCACTGCATCGAGGCGCACCACGGCGACGTCGAACCTTCGACCGTCGAGGCCGTCCTCGTCCAGGCCGCCGACGCCATCTCGGCGTCGCGCCCCGGCGCACGCCGCGAGACCATCGAGAGCTACATCAAGCGCCTTGAGAAGCTCGAGGAGCTCGCCAGCTCCCACAAGGGCGTCGAGAAGGTCTACGCCATGCAGGCGGGCCGCGAGATCCGCGTGATGGTCAAGCCCGACTCGATCTCGGACACGGACTCGGTCGTCTTGGCGCGCGACATCGCCAAGGAGATCGAGGACCAGATGGAGTATCCGGGCCAGATCAAGGTCATGGTCATCCGCGAAAGCCGGGCGATCGACTACGCGAAGTAGCACCACCGCACACCGCATCGCAAAGGGCCGTCCCTCTCATCGGGGGGCGGCCCTCTCTTCTCGTACAATGTCTCCTATGCCGAAACCCATGCCATCACGCGAGGAAGCGGCCGACCATGCGGGCGTCCGCATCGCGCTGGCGACCGTCGACGACCTGCCCGAGGTGCTACGCGTGCAGCACGCCGCCTTCCGGCGCGTCGCGCGCGAGGTCGGCATACCGCCCGAGTCGATGCCGCCCGTGGCGGAGACACTGGACGATCTCGTCGCTCTCCCGGCTGCCGGAGTCCGCACGCTCGTGGCTATCGACGGCGAACGCATCGTGGGGACGGTGCGCACCAAGGTCCGTGACGACGGTGTGGCGGAGATCGGTCGTTTGGCGGTCGATGACGGCGCCGAGCGACGCGGCATCGCGCTGGCGCTGATGCTGGCCGTCGAGTCCGACCGCCCGATGACGACGCGTTTCGAGCTGTACACGGGAGCGGGAGCCGCCGGGCCGATCGCACTCTACGAGCGCCTCGGATACCGCATCTTCCTGCGCGAGCAGTTCGAGCGATGGGAGATGGTGTGGCTCGCCAAGGACCGCCCCGTGCCTACCGCGGCCGAGGACGCCCCGCTACACTGGCAAGCATGACTTCCGATGACTCCCTCCTGAGCTTCGTCTCGTCCGTCTCCGGCGACCAGTATGTGAAGGTCGAGGAGACGCTCGGCGACGGGTTCGTCCGCCTCAAGGTCTCCGAGGCCGAGCGCAGGCAGGCCAAGCACGACATCCGCACGTTCGAGGACGTCGTGGTCGAGGCACTGCGCAACTCGCGGGACGCGCATGCGCGGCGCATCTACGTGGCGTGCAGCCGCGAAGGGGACACCCGCACGTTGACCGTCATCGACGATGGCGTGGGGATCCCGCCGGCTATGCACGAACGTGTCTTCGAGCCCCGCGTCACGAGCAAGCTCGAGACGATGGTCGTGGACCGCTGGGGCGTCCACGGCCGAGGGATGGCGCTCTTCTCCGTGCGCAGCAACGTGAGCAGCGCGTCGATCGTCGCCTCCGACCTCCACAAGGGCGCCTCGCTCGTGGTCGTCTCCGACACGACGGCCCTTCCTGAGAAGGCCGACCAATCGAAGTGGCCGACCGTCGACCGCGATCCGGAGACCGGGCGTCCCACGGTCGGTACCGGGCCGCACAACATCGTTCGCCGGATCGTCGAGTTCGCGGTGGAACATCCCGAGCTGGACCTGTTCTACGGGAGCCCGACCGAGGTGCTTGCCTCGCTGTTCGCGCACGCTCGGGGCCGTCTCGATGCGAGGCAGCTGCTGTTCTGCGACGACGCGGCCGACCTGCCGGTGTGGCAGCGGCCGGCCGTGGCCGGAGACGCCGCGGAACTGGTCGCACTGGCCGCCTCCGTCGGCCTTGTGATCTCCGAAAGGACGGCGCACCGCGTCCTGGGCAGCGAACTGGGCGCCCTCGAGAGTGTCCTCGAGCTGGTCGTCCCCGTGCAGGAACCGGCCGACCCCAAGCGGCCCGACATCTACCGCGACCGCCGCGGCCTGCGCATCCACCACAACGACATCCGCGAGTTCCAGCGCAGGCTCGAGGAGGCGTTCGACCTGGTGACCGACCGCTACTACCTGCAGCTGGCGGGCGAGCCGAAGGTCACCGTCGGGCGGGACACCATCACCGTCAGGTTCACCGTCGAGAAGGACGACTGACCAAAGGCTCGACCTGCGGTATACTTGGCGCCGCACTAGGGGAGTCCAGCACTGCATCGGACCAGAGCAGCAGCATACCGTCGCAGCAGTCTTCACCGCACCGGGGGCAGCAGTGGAAGTACTCAAGGTCTCGTCGCATTCCAGCCCGAACTCAGTCGCAGGCGCGCTCTCGGGCGTGATCCGCGAACAGGGAGCCTGCGAGATACAGACCGTGGGCGCGGGCGCACTCAACCAGGCCGTGAAGGCGATCGCCATCGCCAGGGGCTTCTTGGCGCCGTCCGGCATCGACCTGACCTGCGTGCCCGCCTTCGCCGATATCCTCATCGACGGTGAAGAGCGCACCGCCATCCGGATGCTCGTCGAGCCACGGGACATGCACGACCGCTGAGGACGCGCCGCCGAACGACAACCGGAGCCGACATGACCGTGGACCTCCACGTCCACACGACCGCATCCGACGGGCTCGTCGCGCCCGCGGACATCGTGGCAGCCGCCATCGACCTCGGGTTGAGCGTCATCTCCATCACGGACCATGACTCCGTCGAGGGCATCGGAGAGGCCATCGAGGCCGCCCGAGGGACCTCACTCGAGGTCCTGTCCGGCGTCGAACTCTCTGTCCGCGCGGACGACGGTTCCGATGTCCATCTGCTCGGCTATCTGATCGACCGCCGGGATCGCGTGCTCCTGGAAGCGCTCGAGCGGCTGCGTGCCGCGCGGTTCGAGCGCGCGAGCGCCATGGTGGAGCGACTCGCGCAGGCCGGTCACGGCGTCGAGCTGAAGGGCGTGCTCGGGCACGCGGCAGGCGGCGCCGTGGGACGGGTGCACGTGGCTCGGGCGCTCGTGGACGCGGGAGCGGTCTCCACCATCGAGCAGGCGTTCGCCGAACTGATCGGGCGCGAGGGACCGTTCTACGTGCAGAAGGCGTTCTTCTCGGCTGAGGAGGCGCTCGCACTCATCCACGGCGCCGGCGGGGTCGCCGTGTTCGCGCACCCGGGAGTGAGCGGGGAGGGCCCGCTCGTCCGGCTCGTCGACCTGGGGCTGGACGGCGTCGAGGCGTACCACGCGGAACACACGCGGGCACAGCGAGCGCACTTCGCGTCGGTCGCGAAACGCTTCGGACTCGTGACGACAGGCGGATCCGACTTCCACGGACCGGGCATGCGCAGCGCAGCGCTGGGGGCGGGTGCGTGCCCTCCGGGCTCGGTCGAGGCGCTTCGGGAGCGTGCTACCATCGTCCGACCATGAGCACCTTCGACGTTCGCACCCTCGGGTGCCAGATGAACAAACACGACTCCGAGCGCATCTCCGGGATGCTGCTGGCTCGCGGCATGACGCCTGTACCCACCGGCGACGTCGCCGACGTCGTCGTCTTCAACACATGCTGCGTGCGCGAGAACGCCGACGAGCGGCTCTACGGGCAGGTGAGTTCCTTGTCGGGCATACGCCGCGAGCGCGGCACCGTCATCGCCGTGGGCGGCTGCATCGGCCAGAGGGACGGGGAGACGCTGCTGCGTACCCTCCCGCAGATCGACGTCGTCTTCGGCACGCACAACCTTGCGCACCTGCCCGCGCTGCTGGACGCCGCCGCCGACTCTCCGCGGCCCGTGGTCGAGGTCGAGGACCCGTCGGAGGGCGATTTCACCTCTGAACTGCCCTCGCAGCGGGAACACCGCTGGCATGCTTGGGTACCCATCGCCGTGGGCTGCAACAACTTCTGCACCTACTGCATCGTGCCCTACGTCCGCGGGCGCGAGCGCTCGCGGACGCTCGAGGACATCGTCTCCGAGGTGCGACGCCTCGCCGCCGACGGTGTGGTCGAGGTCACGCTGCTGGGCCAGAACGTCAACTCCTACGGGAGGGACCTCTACGGCACTCCCCGGTTCGCCGAACTCCTGCGGGCGGTGGCCGCCGCCGGTGTCGAACGCGTGCGGTTCACGACCAGTCACCCGAAGGACCTGTCCGACGAAACGATCCTCGCGATGGCCGAGACGCCGCAGGTGTGCCGCCACCTGCACCTGCCGGTCCAGTCCGGCTCGGACCGGGTCCTGAAGGCGATGAACCGTCACTACACCCAGGAGAGCTACCTGGCCCTCGTCGCCCGCCTCTACGACGCGATGCCCGACCTGTCGCTCACCACCGACGTGATCGTGGGGTTCCCGGGGGAGACGGACGCGGACTTCGAGGAGACGATGCGCACCGTCGAGGCGGCGCGCTACGACCAGGCCTTCACCTTCATCTACAGCCCGCGGCAGGGGACGCCGGCTGCCACGATGACCGACCAGGTCCCGCGTGAGGCCACGCAGCCCCGGTTCGACCGGCTGGTGACCGCCATCCAGGCCCTGGCGCTCGCCAAGAACCTTCCGCTGGTCGGAACGGTCCAGCGGGTGCTGCTCGAGGGCCCCAGCAAGCGCGACGACCGCGTGCTGACCGGCAGGACGGGCGGCAACAAGGTCGTCCACATGCCGCTGCCTGACGATGCGACGGCGGAGCAGCTCTCCGGCACGCTCGTCGACGTCCGCATCGGCGACGCACAGACCTGGTTCTGCATGGGTACTCTCATCCGGTAGGACCTCGCGCATCGCGCCGTCGGAGGGAGGAACAGCCATGCCGTTCGACGTGCTCGGGATCATCGCGCCGCACCCGCCGATCATGGTCGAGGAGGTCGGGGGAACGGACGCTCGCGTCACGGCGGCCTCAGCGGCCGCCCTGCGCGCCGCAGCGGATCTGCTGGAGCGCTTCGCTCCGCAGACCGTCGTCATCGTCTCTCCTCACGCACCGGGCTTCGCCGACGCCTTCACGGTGACGACCGCGAACGCGGTTCGCGGTGACCTGGCGAACTTCCGCGCCCCGGGAACCGTCCACAGCGTCGCCGGCGACCCGGAGCTCGCGCACGCGATCATCGTCGAAGCTGCGGCCGCCGACCTGCCGATCGCGGCGCGCGAGGAGTACCCCGCGCTGGCACCGGAACTCGATCACGGCGTCCTGGTGCCCATGAGCTTCCTCGACCCACACAACCGCTACGACCTGGTCGTGGCCTCGTTCGCGTTCCTGCCGGCCGCCGACCACCTCGAGTTCGGGCGGGCCGTGCGCCGCGCCGCACAGCGCCTCGGTCGCCGGATCGCACTGGTGGCGAGCGGAGACTGCAGCCATCGCCTCACACGGCAGGCGCCCGCGGGCTACTCGCCGCGCGCGCATCTCTTCGATGAACAGCTCGCAGCCCTGCTGGCCCGCTCCGACTACGCCGGGATCGCGACCATGGACGAGGGACTGCGTGAGGAGGCGGGGGAGTGCGGATGGCGTTCGTTCCTCATCCTGGGCGGGTTCCTCGAGGGCACGGACGCCGCGACCCGTGTGCTGTCGTACGAGGGCCCCTGGGGGGTCGGGTACATGACCGCCGTCGCCGCGCCGGTCGAGGAGCTCAGGGGCATGGCCGCCTACACCCCGGACACCGGGACGAAGGGTGGCAGCAAGGGGGATCTTGAGTCCGCTCCCGTCGCCCTCGCCCGCGCGACGATCGAGCAGTACGTGATGCGCGGGTCCACGCCGAAACCCCCCCGCCTCGACGACCCTGCGCTCCCGGCGCGCGCCGGAGCCTTCGTCTCGCTGCATGTGGGCGGCCTGCTGCGCGGCTGCATCGGCACCATCGGACCGACCGCCGGGAGCCTTGCAGATGAGATCATCCACAACGCCGTGCAGGCGGCCACAGCCGACCCGCGGTTCCCGGCCGTGCGGCCCGACGAGCTGGACCGACTGGAGATCACGGTCGACGTCCTGCATCCCGCGGAGCGGATCGACTCACTGGCCGACCTCGACCCCAGGGTCTACGGCGTGATCACCACATGCGGCTGGCGGAGAGGCCTCCTGCTGCCGGACCTCGAGGGTGTAGACACGTGTGAGGAACAGGTCGCCATCGCGATGAGCAAGGCGGGGATCGCCACGGGGGAGCCGATCGACCTGGAGCGCTTCAAGGTCGACCGGTATGCGTGACCTCGTCGCGGTCGTCGGCCCGACCGCTATCGGCAAGTCCGCCGTTGCGGAAGCACTCGCCGTCGAGTTCGGCGGCGAGATCGTTTCTGCCGACTCCATGCAGGTCTACCGCGGGATGGACATCGGCACCGCGAAGACGCCCGTTGGCGCGCGTCGCGCGCCGTACCACTGCGTGGATCTTGTCGACCCCGGTGCGCCCTACTCGGCGGCGCTCTACCAGCGCAACGCGCGGGCGGCCTTCGCGGACATCCGCGCGCGCGGGCTTCTGCCGATACTCGTCGGCGGCACGGGCCTGTACGTGCGCGCAGCGCTCGACGAGATGGAGTTCCCGATGGGCGAGTACGTCTCGCCCGTGCGCACGGCGCTCGAGAACCAGGCGGTGACGCTCGGCCGGGAGGGACTTCACCGGCTTCTCGAGGAACGCGACCCGGCATCCGCGGCGCTCATCCATCCGAACAACGTCCGCCGCGTGGTTCGTGCGCTCGAGATGCTCGAGCTCGGCGGACCGACCTACGCCGAGCAGGCAGCGCACTTCACGGAACGTCGGGCTGCGGTGCCCGCGCTACTCATCGGGCTGACCATGCAGCGCGCCGTCCTCTATGCGCGCATCGACGCGCGGGTCGACGCGATGATCGCATCCGGACTGCCGGACGAGGTAGCGGGCCTGATCGCTTCCGGGTACCGAACGGCGTTGACCGCATCGCAGGCGATCGGCTACAAGGAGCTCGTCCCGGTCCTGGAGGACGGTGCCGACCTCGGCGAGGCGGTCGCGGCGATCAAGCGGGCGACGCGGCGCTATGCGAAGCGGCAACTGACGTGGTTCCGGGGCGACCCGCGGATCTCGTGGCTCGACGTCACCGAGCTGTCACCGGACGAAGCGGCCTCAGCCGCGCAGGCGCTGGTAGAATCGGAAGCGCCCCCGACGGGCTGAGACCGGACCGACGGACCGGAGACCGCCATGGACCTCGCGTTCACGAAGATGCACGGCTGCGGCAACGACTTCGTCGTGGTCGACGACCGCGAGGAGGCGCTCGACCTCGACCCCTCGGCTGTGGCGATGTTGTGCGACCGGCACTTCGGGATCGGCGCCGACGGGCTGATCCTCGTGCGGCCGGCCACCGACCCGGACGCCGACTACCTCATGCTCTACAGCAACGCCGACGGATCGCTCGCTGAGATGTGCGGCAACGGGATCCGCGTCTTCGCCCGTTACCTGTTCGATCGCGGGCTCGTTGCCGGAGGGCGCTTGGCGGTCCAGACCCTGGGCGGCCTGAAGATCATCGACATCGTCCCCGACAGCGCGGGTGCCTTCGCGCTGGCGCGGGTCGACATGGGCGCACCCGTGCTCGCCGCGGCGGACGTGCCGACCACCCTTCCCGGAGACCCGGTCATCGACGCTCGTGTCGTGACCGAGGCAGGAGAGGCGGACCTGACGTGCGTGTCGATGGGGAACCCTCACGCGGTGCTGTGGGTCGACGCCGTCGATGACGCGCCCGTCACGACCCTGGGACCGGCGATCGAGGAACTCGATGCGTTCCCTCGCGCGACGAACGTCGAGTTCGCGCAGATGGCCGATGCCGGACGGATCCGCCTGCGGGTATGGGAGCGGGGAGTCGGAGAGACGCTGGCCTGCGGAACGGGGGCGTGCGCCACGCTGGTAGCCGGGGTCCTGACCGGTAGGTGCGGGCGCAGCGCGATCGTGGAGCTGCCGGGCGGCGAACTGCGGATCGAATGGCCCGAGGGCGGCAGCGTGTTCATGACCGGACCCGCGGAGGAAGTATTCGAGGGCGTCTGGCACGTCCCCGACCAGGGCTGACGCGATGACGACCCGCGTGTCCGGCGCCGCGCGCGCCGGGCGGTGCTACCATGTGCCACACTCCGGGCTTCGACGCCCGGTTCTTGAAGACGAGACGGACGAAGGGACCCATCAGTCGTGAGGACCGCCAACCGCATCGCGAACCTGCCCCCGTACCTGTTCGCCGAGATCGACCGCAAGGTCGCCCTCAAGAGGGCGGAAGGTATCGACGTCATCTCGCTCGGTATCGGCGACCCGGACCGTCCGACTCCGGAGCGCATCGTCGAGGCGATGGGCCGCGCGATCCGCGTCCCGAGGAATCATCAGTATCCAAGCTACTACGGCTCCCAGCCCTACCGTGAGGCGGCTTCGGGCTGGATGAAGCGCAGGTTCGACGTCGACGTCGACCCGAACACCGAGACGCTCGCGCTGATCGGGAGCAAAGAGGGCATCGCCCACATCTTCCTGGCGTTCGTGGATCCGGGCGACGTCACGCTCGTGCCCGGCTGCGGCTACCCCGTCTACCTCACCGGAGGCATCCTCGCCGGCGGCGAGACCTACTGGATGCCCATGAACGAGGGCAACGGTTTCCTGGCCGACTTCGAGTCGACGCCGAAGGATGTGCTGGCGCGGGCCAAGATGATGTTCCTGAGCTACCCGAACAACCCGACCTCGGCGATCGCCAACGAGGAGTACTTCGACCGCGCGATTGCGTTCGCACGGGAGAACGACCTGCTGCTCATCCACGACAACGCCTACTCGGAGATCGGCTACGACGGCTACCGCGCACCGAGCCTGCTCCAGCGTCCGGGCGCCAAGGACGTGGCCATCGAGCTCTTCTCCACGAGCAAGGCGTACAACATGACCGGCTGGCGTGTCGCGTTCGCCTGCGGCAACGCGCAGGCGATCAAAGCGCTCGGCACCGTGAAGAGCAACATCGACTCGGGCGTGTTCACCGCCGTCCAGGACGCCGCGATCGAGGCGTTCTCCGGCCCGCAGGACGAGATCGACGCGCTGTGCGCGATGTACCAGAAGCGCCGCGACCTCGTCATGGGCGCACTCGGGAAGATCGGCATCGAGGCCGCCCTCCCGAAGGCGACCATCTACGTATGGGCGAAGGTCCCCTCCGGGTTCACCTCGGCCGAGTTCGCGACCCACATCCTCGAGAAGGCCAACGTGGTCGTTCCCGCCGGCTCGGCCTACGGCCCCGACGGCGAGGGCTTCATCCGTATCTCACTGACCACGCCGGACGACCGCCTCGCCGAGGCCATCGAGCGCATCAAGGCTTCTCTGTAAGGGAGCTCAGACCTCAGCTATGTCGACCAACCCCGATCGTTTCCAGCCGCACACCGTGACCGAACACTTCGAAGACCGCGCGGTCCTTGTCGCGGTCGATCGGGGTCGCGGTCGGGCATGGAGCGTGGAGGAGTCGCTCGACGAGCTCGAGCGACTGGCGGACACCGCGGGCGCGACCGTCGTCGCCCGACTCACGCAGAAGATGGGCGCTCCCGACTCGCGCACCTTCATCGGCAAGGGCAAGCTCGAGGAGGTCACACAGGTCGTCCAGGACCTGGACGCGACCATCGTGATCTTCGACGACGACCTGTCCCCTTCGCAGCAGGCAAACATCGAGAACATGGTGCCTGAGACCAAGATCGCCGACCGCACAGCGCTGATCCTCGACATCTTCGCGCTGCACGCCACCTCGCGTGAGGGCAAGCTCCAGGTCGCGCTCGCGCAGATGGAGTACCTGCTCCCGCGGCTGCGCGGCCTGTGGCGCCACCTCGACAAGTACGCGGGCGGCGGGGTCATGACCCGAGGCCCCGGCGAGTCGCAGCTCGAGACGGATCGCCGCCTGGCCCGGCTGCGCATCTCCGAGCTCAAGCGCGAACTCAAGCACGTGGCGGGGGAGCGAACCCTGCAGCGGAAGCGCAGGACGAGCAGCGGCGTGTTCCGGATCGCGCTCGTGGGCTACACCAACGCGGGCAAGTCGACGACGCTCAACGCGCTCACCG
>Ga0209748_1000268_pt1 | contig 30003 bp, 24 predicted proteins | sample BarGraIncu00421A_FD_185490 | JGI IMG/M metagenome (GOLD analysis project Ga0209748, IMG submission 185490) | Arctic peat soil microbial communities from Barrow, Alaska - Barrow Graham LP Incubations 004-21A (SPAdes) (version 2) | ecosystem: Environmental > Terrestrial > Soil > Wetlands > Peat... | reverse complement strand
AATTACTTAGTTATAATTATATATTATACCGTATATACTTGATTGGAACAATCGAAAAAAATATACTATACGATTTAATATAGTATCTAAACAATTAGTTTGATTATATAACTTTTACCCTATATAACGCCTGACCCACATCGATGAAGTGAACCTTAAGTTCTCCGGTGACAGTTGGTATGTCCGGACTCACCGTGGTCGTACTGTCATTCTGAGGTGTTGTGTCATTGGTTGCAGGCTGGTTTGTTTCTGTTTGCTGAGGACTGGTTGTAGATGATGGGGTATTATGAGCCGTATTTGAGCAGCCGGCCAGGCAGAAAATAAAGAGTATGCCCAGAAGCATCAGTACATATTTTTTCACATTTCTCATTTTAGTTCCCCCTAAGGTATTGTCTTCACACCCTTGATTAACAGCCATAAACTCAATGAGAATTCCGCAATGAAGCTGATAGCTAATCCCGGATAGGTAATTATGTCATAGCCAGGCAAAAGGAAAAACTGGAAAAACCATATCATAACGCCGAAAAAGTCGGCAATCAGCAGTATTCCAAGCCATTTCGGAAGGAAGCCGGACTTGTATACCAGATAACCGAGCGGGAGAAGCCATGTACCGTAAAAAATCTGGGCTATGACAAAGCCGCTTTTGTGAAGGTTGAGGAACAGCAGATTCAGTGCATCAAGTTGATTTGGCTGGAAAGCCTTCTGGAAATCAGCGCTGCCATTTATCAGCATAGGTGCAAACAGGCACAGCAAACTGAGGCATTGTACGGCAACCCCCGCAACATTGAGCAGAAGAAACAGAAGGGCGAGGTCCTTGTGAACCGGCTTCAGAAGGACGTAGAGGGCCCAGGCTGCCAGGAGGAATAAAACGGCTGAGACCAAATCGACGATAAAACTGATGCGAAGCAGCCACATTGAATTTTCAAGAAGATCGGCTGTTTTTGAGGCATCCCCCAATACAATCAGATTGGAACGAACAACCCCGGCAAAGATGCATGTTATGACAAATGCGAGGTATAAGAGCCCTGCCCGTCTTGCGTCTTTATTGATTGAAGTCATGATTGTACGCCTTCTTTGTTTGGCGAAACGGCTTTCACTTCAGGCTTCGGCCATTTCAATGCAAACCAGATAATCAGCAATATACTCGCAACTTCTATTGATGCAAAAAACAGATAGTACAAACCATGTCCGCCTGTAACGATGTATACAATATTGAACAAACCAATGATGATGTTTACCCAGCGATTTGCATTTCGCTTCAATACCAGGGATAGAAGGATCATAATAATCGCTGTTTCCATCACGATTGCACCTGCCAGCAGCCCTCCGGATGGCATAGGAGCTCCAGCCATTATGTTTCTGATTGGCGAAGTGGCGTCCATTAAAGAAAGGATATCCGCATAAGCCATATTGAGCAGCAAAAATATCCATAAAAGCGAGAGTTTTAATCGGGTATCGATTCTATTAGTTTTTATGTCTGTGTTCATTAGTTCTCCTTTTCAATTTCTTTAAATTCTCTCGAAATATTTTTTATACTCCATCAATTTTTCTTCAATTTCTTTCCAGATAACGACATTGTCCATTTCTAATTCAAAGACTTTTCCATGTGATTTGTAGGCATCTGTTTTCATCTGATAAAAGTTTCCTTTGAAATCTTTGACATAAGTACCTGGATATTTGTCTTCATCTCCACAACGTCTTTTGAGTTCTTCTAATGAAACGCAACCCATTTCATTTTCCACTTCAAAATAAGCTTTTATTATTTTATGATTGGTTTGATTTGGACTCATCGCCCATTTGGGTATTCTAATTATTGCTTTTGGCAATTCATTTTTTATTGTTTCAATATCTTTTAATGATTTCAATTTTTTCATTAATTTAGGATTTTTGACAGCTTTAGCAAAGCTTGTTGAGATATATTTCAGCATAAAATTTTCGATCACTTCATCAGAATTTTCATCGTCTAATCTCAATGCTATCTTAAATTTTTCAGCCACTTCAGGGACAACTGTTAAGTCATAAGCAATTTTCAAAATTTCACCTCCGTCAAATATATCCTCATTATATACTAATTCATTCACCGCCGTTAGTAAAAATCGTTTAATCATATATTTTTTTATAAAGAGAAATTCACAAAATTAATATTCCCCTTTCATCATAAACACTCCTGGTATTTCCGCCTTTTTCTATTGCTTTGTCCAGTGTCATAATCGTTGTATTTGCATCATCAATACGCTCGGTGGATTTTGGGTGTTTTTGCCTAGCCCCTGAAAATATATATTAGCAGATTATATATAGAAATAAGGCCGTGCAGCCTTTGTTCTATGCTTACCAATGATGGTAAGTACGTTTCAGTACATGACACAGATGCTCCCATTTATCCTGTATGCTGTGACATTCCAATTTGCCCTTGGTGATAATCTTAGAGTACAAAAATTAACAAATTCATGATTTCTAAATCTTTAGCGTAATATTTCCGTGCTTTATTCTAAGTACCCCATATACCCCATCAATAAACACAACCTCCTCATAAAAAGGCTCTGAAGCAACAGAACATAATAAAATACCCCCTCAGAATTGGATTGAGTTTCGGTCATTTAACCCGCTAAATTGACAAATCGTCTTTGGATCAACCCTACTCATATACAATTCTGCATCATTGATGTGATCAGTGATATAACAATTTCCTGTGACGTGATTTTTAAAATAATAACCATATACCCCATTTCCATAAGCCGGTGTTATTGGAAATAGAAGTATTATAAAATAATATGAATGATTGAGTTGCTTTATTCTCATAAGGACCATTTGTCAAAGATTCAATATAATATTCTTTAATGATAAAATGTGATGTGTTTATATTGACAAATTATCATAGATGGGTATATTATAAGATAAGAACATACGTACTAATGAGACTCAAGGTTAAAAGAGGGTGAAAAAATGGAACGGGTTATTTTACATTCGGATATAAATTGTTTCTACGCAAATGTGGAGTGCCTTTACCATCCTGAGTTGAGGGATCTCCCTGTGGCTGTTGGAGGAAATCCTGAAAAACGGCATGGTATAATTCTGGCCAAGAACCAAAAGGCAAAGGAAGCCGGAGTTAAAACAGGAGAAGTGCTGTGGCAAGCCAGAGCCAAATGTCCGGATCTGGTAATCCTGCCACCGAACTATGATCTTTATTTGAAATTCTCCCGGTTGGCACGAAAGATCTACAATCGGTACTCAGATCAGGTTGAGCCGTTCGGCGTCGACGAAGCATGGGTGTCCGTCACAAACAGCGCCAAACTCCATGGTGGCGGTGAGGAAATTGCCAGGAAAATCAGTCATGACATTCAGGATCAATTAGGAGTAACTGTATCCATCGGGGTGTCCTGGAATAAAATTTTTGCCAAGTTTGGATCGGACTATAAGAAACCCAACGCAATAACAGTGATCAATCGAGATAATTTCAAACAGATTGTCTGGGAACAGGAAGTTGGGGATTTACTTTACGTGGGCCGATCCACAAAGAAAAAGCTCTTTAAATATGGCATTTATACGATTGGTCAGCTAGCCAATGCTTCCGTTGATTTTCTAGTGCTTCAATTTGGAAAAATGGGCGCAGTATTATGGCGATTTGCAAATGGACTGGATGACAGCCCGGTGAAGTGCTTTGATGAGGATTATAACGGGAATGAACGGATTATTAAAAGCATTGGCAATAGTATTACCACCCCCAGGGATCTCAAGAACCTAGAAGATGTCAAGCTGATTATGTATATGCTCACAGAGAGCGTAGCCATGCGACTAAGGGAAACCGGGTGTTTTTGTCAAACGGTGGCCATTCATGTGAGAAATAAAGAATTGAATAGCTTCACCAGACAGGCCAAATTGAGCAAACCCTCGGATATAACAAATGAGATTGCCGAGGCTGCCATCCATTTATTCAAACAAAACTACGATTTCAGCTCAGATATCCGCTCTCTGGGAGTTCGGGTAGCTGATTTAGTCCCGGATACAATACCCATCCAGTTAGATGTGTTTGGACGTGAGCAAGAAAGAATGCGAATGGAGCAACTGGATAATACCGTTGATCATCTTCGAAAACGATTTGGGAATCTTTCCATACGTCGAGCCATCACCATCGGCGATCAAATGAGCTGTCTGGATCCGAAAAAAGATCACGTGATCCATCCGGTTGGGTATTTTTAGATTGTATGCAGAAGGGCATCCCAAGACGAATGCGAGACGTCTGAAGTAAATTTAGCCTTGTCGCAGTGATAGCGGAGACCAGGGCGGAGGACTGACGGCAGTGGAGGCCAACACGAACAAAGCCCCGGGCGTTAAGCCGGGGGCGTGGGTAGAGGGATAACGTATGGCAGGCACGGTGAGAGCGGAGCGGCCACCGTGTCAAGACCTGATGAACGTAAAGCCATCCAAAAAAGTAAGCTTTAGGCAGTTCTTTCATTTATAAAATTGCCGGGGCTTTGTTTGACGCTGCCGTTAAAAACCATTTCTAATTTGAAAGATGCTTTTGTTGTTTTATCTTCAAAATTTTAAATAAGATCGTTCAACTTCTGCAAATGGCCCTTAGCAGAAGTTGAAATCATCAAATAATTCTTAATCTATAATAATCCGATAGCCTCATAATCATAGCCTAACGGTATTTCTTTCTGACCTCGATAATCAAGAAAATATACATTTTCTATCAACATATACTGAACTGAAATTATTGAGAATCCTAGTGGAGGAAGTAGCTTGTTATTTCATAATAGGAAGATATTGCGTAACAAAGAAATGCCTTTTTTCTTAAGATTGATGATAACTGTTTTTAATCCCATTGGTGTGATTCAGAGAGATATTGGCGTAGAATACCTAAAATATTTTTTAAATAATTTGCCTATTCCACCTTTTCGGGGGGATGGGCAAAAACACCCATTTTAGTGATTGTTTGAGGGTATAGATCATGATATAATAATTAAAGTGATCTCGTAGCTCAGCTGGGAGAGCATTACCTTCACACGGTAGGGGTCGCTGGTTCAAGTCCAGTCGGGATCACCATTTTTTACAAAAAAAAATCTGGCGTAATCGCCGGTCTTTTTTTATTGGGGTCTCGCTAACATAAGTCTGAATCACACCATCAGAGACTTAAAACATCTTCATAAAGGTATATATATTTTGCGTAGATATACATAAATGGTTTGTTATGCTTTACAGATGTAGTTTTATATGTTTTTTTGTGCTACGTAAAAGTATACCTTTACGTAGGGATATTTGTTTTAAAAATAAAATTATTTATAACAGAATTGCAGAAATATTGATATCACTTGATTTAAAGTTATTTTTTATTGCTGTTGCCGAGATCCCTAATTGATAACTTGCATCTCTTTTGAACTTTTGGACGATATGTGTAAACAACCCCAAAGTAGTTTATGTATTTTATACTAACCAGAAACACACATCCTCTCACCCTACTCAAAGATCTCTTTAAAACTTCATCCTTAGGTACCGGTGGATAACCATTTTTTGCTAGGATCAAAATCAAATTCACTTATAACTCGGTCTTGTTATCATTACGATGAGCCCAGTCCGGATACCTAGCTTTTTAGTCAATGAATTTTTATTGACTATTTTGTTGAAAGAAGAGTAAATACTATTGTATTCCCAGGTACTTAGTGCTAACAAAACACTGTAACAAGCCACTCGCTCTGCCTGGCAGGACGGAACGAAGGCGAGAATGATAACCTTTATTTAGCCTTGTTGAAGCGACAGTGGAGACAGCGCGCAAAACCACGACAGCAGTGTCCAAATCCCCGAGCGCTAAGTCGAGGGCGTGGTTGAAACCATCTTATTAAGTGTTGGCTGAAGATGTAATAGAAACGTCAATTATATTAATTTCAGTAAATCTTCAATTGTGTAATCAAGTAATTCAATAGGTGGCTTCATTGTCTTTTCTTGTCGTGAAGAAAGAACTTTACCTTCTACTCTATTAATAAAAATCTCATCCGTCTGCTCATAAACTACTTTTGAGTATATATCAGAAAATCTGAATAAGAATGTTATGCATCTTTCTTCCAATTTATTTTCCATATTGCTGAAGCGTATAAATAGTGTTTGTCTTTTATTAACTGGTATCGCCATGTGAGGACTTGCATAATTAAACTCCCCATTTATTGTCGTTATCAAATTTACGGCATTTCCAGCTCCAACATTGGTCAAAGTATACTCAATTGAATAATAATTTCTTTTATTATGCAGCTCTTGTATAATAGCCTTTTCAACCTTGCTATTAATTGAATTCCCACTTACATCCCGATCCCATAGAAATTCATAACTTGAGTTGATTTGATTTGTAGTTAAATCAACATTCAGATAAATTTCTTTTAAATCTGTAGTCTGGGTTGATGTATTATTTGGTTCATAAGGTTTATAACTGGCTTGGAGATATGGTTTGCAGGATAGAATGCGATCTTCTTCTATTTGCGCCTTAGAAAGGTGGATTGACATTAAGACAGCGATGAGTGTTGCCAATCCGCCGAATATTGAACCATAATATGATAACATGCTAGATAAATCTATTGAACTCGAACCTTTATATTGTTGATATAACACAAATGGAATCAGAATTACCAACGCAGTGGCTATGAATATAATTAAAATTGAATAATCGGAATTAAAACCTTTTTTTTTCATAAGAACTCTCTTTCAATATACAATCGTCTAAATTGTAAACACTAAGTTGTTTGAATTAAATTTCAGCCTGAGCAAATAGGATGCGGTGGAAATAAAAACGTCAACACCCTTGTCAGCCCCATTACCAGCGAAGCTGTTAATAAGTGCAAAGTAAAAGCTAAAATGTAGTAATATCAACGTATTGATTAAATTATGAATTATCAAAAAATAATGAAAATTATATGGAAAAACATTGTCTTAGAATGGCTATTTTACTGGTTTTTAAAGTTTACCCTTGTATTAATAGCTTCGCTGGTATTAGGCCTAAACGGATCAACATTGTTTCTATTAAAATGGTAAAAGAAGGGAGTATTTTTTATGATGTCCGACAAATAAGCACACCTTCAGAGGCAGTACACCATTTTGATGTATAAGAAATTCATATTCAATATTGTATCAAACAAGTGAAGCTTTCAAACAATTTTGAAACTGCTAACTCCTAGAATTCTCCTCCTAATAGAACTTAGTCCACATAAATGTTACTATGTAATTTTGGATGAATTGCTAATGTTGGCAAACCACCTTATTACCTGAATGCTTACTATTCTTAACATTTTGGCAAACTCAGTTTTATCTTCTTCAGGACATTCTTTTCCCGTTAAAGCATAATTCGCTTTTGCATGGACAATAGAGTTTCGAGTAGCAGTAATTTTTTCAGCTAATGATTCCAATGCTGCTTTAATCAAAGGTTCTTTCTTACTATTTTGTCTATTTATATTTTCTTTTAGGTTTTTTACTTTATCTAAAAATTTTGGTGCATATTCTGAAATTTCAAAAATATCACAGCATTTTTCAATTGTCGCATTTATTGCCTCTTTATCCTTTTCATATTTTTGTTTATTTTCAATAAATAATGTTTCTAATTCTCTGATATAATCCGCATCTGGACATAACGCTTTTGAACTCATTAATTTAGTATATGCTAACTGAGTAATTCCTTCTCTGATAACTGTTTGAGAAACATTCTCAATTATTTTTGTGTATTGGATTATTGAATAATCAGGATTATCATTTACTTCATTAGCTTGATTGAAAAGTTTTTGTATTTCCATCATTCCTGGACCTAACATTAATGGTCTTAAAATATAATCATTATCGTCAGAATCTTCATAATCAAATTCATCAAAATCATCTTCTGGTCTTGGACTTGGGGTCAAGTATATTCCATGCGATGCCCCTATCTCAAAACAATAAGCATTATATATTTCTTCAATTTGTTTTTCTGTTAATCTCTCATCACAAAATGAAATCTCAATAAATATATCTTCACCTAAAACCGAAGGCAAATAATCGCTGTAATTATTTGCTAAGTGAACTAAGATACCAAAAAGAGTTATCCCTTTTTTTATAGCACATGAAAATTTAATTCCTTTAATTTCAGATTCAATTTTAAATATTTCTAATGTATGCTCTAAAAGATTGCTAATCCGCATATACTCTTCGAATTCATTTATTTCAGTCAATTTATTCCTTATTAAACAGTGCTTATTAGAAATACATTTGATATTTTTAATCATTTTAGATTCTTTTGTTTCTTCAATCAAATCTATGAACTCAATTAACGTCATTTCTAAATTAAAATCAGACTCATCCAAACATACTGATATAATGTAGTTTTCATCAATAATTTGATCATTATATTCTTCCAAAACGTACTTATTTGAGACAGACTCAGGTTCACTGATATTTTCAAAACCACAAAATCTTTCTAATTCAACATCTTTGCTTTCTAAGTATTCAAGACAACTTCTCGTCTTCTCCTTAAGATCTTTGTTGATGAATTTTAACATATGCACCTCTTTTTAATTAATACTATTTAAATTGAATTTTTAGTTCCAATCTATTAAAAACGGCCCAAATTAGTTTTCTTATATAAACCATAATGAAAGCAGAAGTTGAACTGATCTGTCCTCTTTTATGAATCCAACATATCCCATTCCGATCCTAGAACCCATCGTATAGCAGATAATTTTCCATTTATCATACCCCACTCAAAATCACTATAGGGGCCTAAGTTTTCTTCACCATATTTTTCAACCACTTTTTGTGCGGAAGTCAAAGCTCCCTCCCAAATTTCAGGCTCAGCAGTAGTTTGCCCTTGTTCAATTCGGTATTTTAATCCGAGATGTCTATCAAACCATACCTTATCAAAAAATTCATCCTCTGCATTTGTTATTTCTTCCATACTTCGTGGATTATCTTCAAAATCATCATTTTCATTAATACGATGGATTACTTTATAATTTTCCAAATCAATAGAAAATTTCTCCAAAGCATTTTCGATTCTGGTCATCTTTTGATCTTTTACAGCAAATAAAGCAAGCTGTTCTTCTTTAGTCATATCAATATCCAAAAAGTCCAACCTCACACCATAATGAATAGGAGTATTGAGTATGCTTGCCATCCGTTCCAAATGATATATTTTCACATCAACTTGAGTGTCATTTTCACTAAGTTCTTTTCGCTCAGATAGTCGTAATTCTTGATTAGTAACAAACACAAATCCACTTGCTCCATTTTGACTAACACCATCAAAATCATGTTTGAACTTTTCTTTTATCTCTGAAAAGCTCTTTTGCCCTCTTGGAAAATAGACACCACCAATCCAATTACAACCATTAAAAGAAAGGAGTAAATCTTTTAGTCCATCACGCCCACCCAATGGGTGAGATGGATCGATATCTTGAAAGCCATCACTATTTAGTATTATTGCAGCTAATCGTTCGGCAGAAGCTTGCCCCCGATCCCATTCTAAAAGTCTATGCCAGGTTTCTTTTCCTTCAGCTCTCCGAGTCATACTACCTCCTATAATATTCAAACCTTCTAAAAAGTTACAGATTTATATCAATTATTACTAAATTATAAAATAATCTATTGACCATATATTTTCGCAAACACGTTTTACTAATTTCTCTCGTTCTTCAATATCTGATTTTTTAAATTGATTATGAGGTTTAAATCCTAATTTTTGGATTTCAGGTACGTTTAAAAAATTAGGGTTTTTCACATAGTAATTTTGATTTAGTGTTTGTGCATATGTATTTTCCTTTATGTAATGATCAACCTTTGCATCATATTTATCGCTACTAAAGGATTGATTCGTACCTTGTGGCAAAAGAATCAGCGCACCTATAGAATTACGCCAACTCTGGAAATCATTTTCTTGTGAAAACTCATCTGTATGTTCTGAAAATTTATTCGCCCAAATATGTTCAATTTCAAATTGTTTCCCATTAGGATGATGATAGCTAACATAGGTATTACCTTTACCTATTCGCTCATCAAGATATCCTGATATTCGTGAAAGCAAATGTTTTACAAACTTTCTATTTTGACCATGCATTCCAAATTCACAAATCCCATCCCAATTTTCCGGTATTTTTTCAACCTCATCTGAAAGAATAATCCCTAATGTTTTTAAATCATTATCTCTTATGCGCTTTATAACTTTGAACATAGAATATTTAATAGACGATTGTCCGAACTTTCGGTAATTGACCGCTCGTCTTACGGTAAAAGTCTCAATATAACGAGATGTAAAATCTAATTTTTTTTCAACATTATTTTGATCATCCCCATAACAAATAGGAGCTAATAATAATGCATTTTGTAATGATTCCGCAATACCCCAATTTTTTATATAGTTTGTATGAGGCATGTTTTGATTAAATGATTCTTGAGCCTTTAAGATATTTAAGTACACCTCTACATAAAATTGAAATTGGTATTTAAAAAAATCATAAAATTCATCTGAAGTGTTCAAATTGAACAAAGCTTTATCATTCTCTTTAAACCAGTTATGAAAACGAGAACCAATTAATTCGAAATCCTGATCTACTGAACCTACTTGACCTAATCTGATACTAATAGCATACTTTCCTCTAAACCATGCCTGGAAGAAGGCTTGATCTTCATTTTCATCATTTTCATGAAGCTTTTGCATTTGATCTTTCCATATTTCATTTATATCAGTTCTCTGTTTTACATCCGAAATTTTTGAAAGCACATAACCTTTAAGCATTTCGGTGGATGTCAGATTAAGACCACGGTCATTCATAGTTTCAAATATAGTATATGCATTTTCGTCAGAATAAGCGGTTATCTCAACAAGAACAACATTTTCTATAAACCAGTCAATAAAAAATGGTAAAGCTTCCTTTGTGAGTTCTTCCGGGAATGACTGTTCAATATAAGTATAGCATTCTTTCATATTTAGAACTGTTTCGTCATCAATATCCTTTGGTATATATTCACCAACATCAAATAATGCCTTTAAACATGGTTCCCTCAGTGAGTCTGACATATTGAAAGACTTTTCCCCGTACTTTTCTGAGTATATTAGTTCGGTTATTGATACATTATTTCCATTTCCACTTTGTAAATGATAGAGATAGATAAGAAATAACGTTATCGATGTAATCCGTTGTTGACCATCAATAATCGATTTTTTTCCACTATATGGATCATTACTAAAGATCACAGGTCCCAAATAATAGTTTTGATAATTAGCTACATCCGAACGCTTATCATTTTTGTTATAAGATTTCAAAAAGGTCGTTGTCAAATCTTCTATAAAAAGTTCGATGTGTTTTTTTTGCCAACGATATTCTCGTTGAAAATAATCAATGCTAAACTTCTGATCTTTCAGTAGTGAATTAATATTTTTATCTTTAGCTTCTATTTTATTTTTTAATTTTTGATTCATCATACTTTCCTTTCAAGAACACTTCTATTATTCCACACCCAATGCCTTAAACACCGCATCTTCAGGGCTCTGGTAAAAGATCAGATTAAACTTACCCATAAGCTCCGGCGGCACCGCTACCATATCCACAGTTGAGGTAATGGGAAGCAATACTTTTTTTGCCCCGCTGTCCAGGCAGACCTGAAGCACATTGGCCAGTTCTTCTACCTTGATGATCGTTCCCCCGATGCTCAGATTACCAAGAACCGCCAGACTGCTGATGACCGGCTTTTTCATGGCAGACGAGCACAAAGCCACCAGGGCAGCCAGAGTCAACTGACTGGTAATTCCAATCCCGTTGAGATCCTGCAAGTGCATCAGGTAATCCTTGGTGGCAGTGCTGATGGTGCCGCTGATATTTTTACTATTTGCTTTTAAGTAGCGGTAAGCCGTTTCGATTGCTTCCTTGGCTTCCCGATCGGAACCAAATCCGGTGCGTTCAAATTTACCGGAGCCGGCCACCATCTCTGTTTCAAGCTTAAAGACACCGATCATCCCGGATTTCCCCCGGCTGACCGTATAAACCTGACCGGGCTTATGCAAACCCTCAGGTATGAGCTTTCCGCCACCCTGCTCAGGCACCGGAACAAACTTTTCTTCAAAGCTTTCATTGTCGATGTAGGAAAAATTCACATCGTAAAATTCCATGCCGCCGATCTTCTTCAGCTGTTCTTTGACCCGGCGACGGCTTTCAAGAGCTAGTCGTAATATTTCTTCAACCCCGGTCTTGTCACATTTCCCATGGGGATAAACCAGCTTCATAAGGCCGGATACCATCTTACGTACTCCAATCACATCCCGTTGGTTCAGATTATTCCCCAGCTTGAAATATTGATCATACACATCCGCATACGAGGTTTTTCGAAGCTCCCGTAAATATTCGGACAGATAATCAGTGATTAAGCCGTATTCGTTGGTGAAAAATTCCGGTCGGTATTTTGGGATCTCCCAGCCTGGGACATAGCAGTGCATGCGGTCAAAAAAGGCACTGTCACAGGCCATTGCCTCAGGAAAGGGATCAAACAGGTGGGATGTTTTTAGGAGAACATCCACGCTTTGGTTAAGGTTCCCTACAAAGACCATGGACGCTGAAGCATTCTTTTCTTCCTTACCCCTTGAAAACGAACCGGAAGCCATATAGTCCTTCATAATCTGAATCCCGTCTTTATCCTTAAAGGTAATCCCTGCCACCTCATCAAAGGCCACACAGTCCCACATGCCCACAAGTCCCACGGTTCGATTGGACATATTATAAAACAAATTGGCAACGGTGGTTTGTCCCCCTGAAACCAATATGCTGTTGGGTGAAATTTCTTTATAGACATGGGATTTCCCGGTACCCCGGGGACCCAGTTCACAGAGGTTAAAGTTGTTTTCAACCAGAGGGATCATCCGGGTTAAAAGCAGCCATTTCACCCGATCATTAAATTTAGAGGGTTCCATTCCGATGGAACGCAACAGCACATCGATCCATTCCTCTTTGGTAAAGTGTTCTCGCCCTTGTAGTACCTCATTTAAATCAAGGTTTGGCATTTGGATGGGGGTCAGTTTCTGAATAATGAAAGGACATCGGCTTTTATCCCCTTCATCATAGAAATATTCCAATTGAATAATGCACCAGATGCCACCGCACAATAAACGTTCATACTCTGAGGCATATTGTTCAGGAACCGGCACATTTTTTATTCCCAGGTTTGAGAACTCGGCTTCATAAACATCGTTGCGAAAGTTCAGTTTTACGGAAACATTATCAATGACTGTGTAACTGCCTCGTTCCCGCAGTTTGGAAATGATTTTCTGGGCTTCATCGGGCCGGACAAAGTTTTCAGAAAGGATGTTTTTAACATTGGTGACCCCCTGGACAATCAACTCTTCATCGGTGGTTGAACAGTACATGCCAAGCAGGTACTCCAGCACATAAATGGGAACATTGGCGCCCTCTTTAATTTTTTTAGTCAGATCCTTCCTGACAATCTTTCCGGCAAAAACATCAATGAGTTTTTCAGACAATTCATTCATTCCATTACCCCTTACATCCTAAAATCCAAAGTCATTGGCAAATGCAATGTCGATGATAAATTCATGCCGTGCTACTTCCATGTCCGTTTTCATATCTTTCATAACCAGATAATATTTTTCATCTTTTGAGTATTTCTGATTTCTAAAATTAAATTTTTCTTTAAACTTACGCTTGTCAACCGCTGACTCTTTGCGATCTGCCACAATGATTTCCCGATCGGATATTTTTTCTCCGGACTCGCTTTCAAAGTAAACTGATACCTTAACAGGCCGTAACTGATCCGATACCTTCTCGGTTTGAATAAAGTCCAGGTAAACAATGAGGTTTGTAATTTTGCGGTTTAACGTGATTAATTCCACCTCAACATTTTCCACTTCTTTTTTCCTGGTTTCTGTTTTCACCTTAATCAGCGGCACCACGATTTCCTGCAGACTGGCACCTCCATGGACATAATTCTGGCCGCCACCGGGTGTTTTAAATATATCGACACCCCGGGGAACCGTCACAAACACATCCTTATTTTGGGCACCCAGATAATCAAGGGAATATGTCAGAGTGCCATTAATATCCAGGGGTTCATTAGTTAAAATAAACCGCTTATTGATAAAGGCCCCGGATGGCTTTGGCAAATTGACCTTATCGCTTTCGTCCAGCTTGTCCCGTTTATAAATAAAGCCATGATCCGCGGTGATGATGTAATTGGTAAAGGATTTATTTGCGGTAAGCTTTTGGATCAGATTGATGATTTCATTGATCGTTTCATCCGCTGCTGTAAACACCTCATTTTCCGTGGCCATATGGTCCCCACGGGCATCGATCTGATTATGATAAACCACAATGACCTTCTGTCCATTCATCAGTTTCCGAAGGGCTTCCTGATTCATGGACATGACATCTTTATAGGAGGTGACAACGGATAAGGGGTTATGGGATTTGAATATTTTTTCCCGTTGATCGCTGGTGATACAGGGCATGCCATCCACCAGGACGTCACAGGCCGAGGTGACGGTAATGGCTTCATGAGGCAGCAATGCAGCAATGCCCAAACGGGTAAAGGACGGCAGCACCGAAATCATCGGGGATATTTCTGATCTGGTGTTTGCCCGCTCGTTTAAGCGTTTGTTGAGCTCCAACCCGCATTCATAACGAAGGGCATCCGAGATGATCACAACAGTGGCTTCTTTTTTTACGGCAGGATCCACCTGTTTTCGGTAGAAATCAGCCTGCTTTTCACCGGCTAACCCATCCCAGGTATTGACCTTTTCCAGGGCATCCGCCCAGCCAATGGACAATTTCAAAAGATAGGCATTGGTGTAGCGGTTCTCGACCCAGTTTCTGAGGTCATGCAGGGCATCATTCCCATCAATCCGGTCATAAGCCGTATAAAAGCCACGATAGTACCGGTCGATATTGGCCCACTTGCTGGTATAAAACACCATGAACGCATCTGCATCCTTGGGCACATCCCTGGCAAAGCTTTGAATGTGGGCAATGAGTTGATCCGCCTTATCCAGAGCTTTATAGTAATGCTGATATTTCACTGAAAAATGCTTTTTACTGCTGCGGTTTCGGATAATTTCCCGATATTCCACTGAAAAAGGTTCCTCATTGGAAACAAGACCCGCTGCCATGGCTTTGATGATTTGCCGATCAAAGTCTTCAAAGGTATCACACTCAAAATAGTTTTCTGCCGGAACATTTTCCAGAAAATCCCCAACCCTGAGCTTAACCGCGATTTCTCTGGCAATCTCATCATACTGGTCTTTATACAGCATGTTGTTCATGAGATTTGAAATAAAAATTGCTACATCATTTTTCTTATGAGAGATAAACGACTGCCAGCCTTTTGGTAATTCGCCTTTATAACAGGTGGCGGTATAGGTGACAAGCAGGGTGGGCACCAGTTTTTCAAAGGTCGGATTCTCCTCTTTATAGCCATAATACCGGGCGCATAAATCCCAAAAGACCTTTATTAAATCCATTTTCTGAAACTCAGCCAGAACTTTATTATCCGTTAAACCGCCAATGGTGATCAGCTTCTTTAAAATCTCATCAAAGCTGGGACTTTTAACCCCGGCCAAAACGGAAAGAAGTCCAATTTCAATGATTTCCGGGTTGTATTCCTCAATACCCAGGGCCACAAACTTATCAATCCGTTCATTGGCTTTCCAGAACTTGCCATACTGGGATAATTGATCCTTGTGTTTGACAGGTATGCCATAGGTGCTGCATAAGAGAGACACCCGATCCGTAAAGAACTGCCGGGAATAATAAAACATGTCCGCCAAATGGTTGTCCTTATCCCCGGGCTTCGCAAAGGGTGCATAAACCAGATAATTATTTTCCTGATCCATACACTCTAAAAAGTATTTGGTATATAAGGTGTTATCCCCGGTTAAACGATACACTTTGGCGTTATTCAATCCCAGAGTCTCAATGTCTTCATCAAACTCCCCGTTGTCGTCATACCAGAAAACCAGTTTGCGCTCATCCCCGAAGAATTCTTTATTTAATAGATCTTGTATGGTTTGCAGGTTCATGCTCTTGCCTCTTGTAATATTTCTGATTTTAATTTAACAAACTTAGATGCATAACTTTTAGCAGTTTCTACATCTTTTATGATAACAACATTTTCATCATTTTTTGTAGCGTTAATTGTCCAATTATAAGAGCCGGTAATTGTTTTTTCAAAATCAATTATGCAAAATTTATGATGTAAATTTTTTCTGGAACTCATATACGATTTCGAATATCCAACTGCAATTTTTTTACTAAAATCAAGTTTGTATTTTCCATCGTTTGTCTTATTACCTTTGTCATCTAACATAATTACTTGTACATTTAAGCCTCTATTTCTAGCTTCTATTAAAGAATCATATATATCAATATCTGTAAACCATGCAACAGCAATCCAAATTAAGTATTTTGCATTTTTGATTTCATCAATTATTCGACCCTTTATTTCAATAAAACAAGGTTGAATAAACACTTTCTCTTCATGCTGATTGTAGATTCCAATTCGATTTTTCACTATTTCCATGCTGTGTTCAATTGTTTTATAAGAGGCTTGATATCCAAAATCTTCTCCTAATTGATAACATTTTTCTATTCCAATTGCTGTATCTTTTAAAAATTCTATGTTTTCACATAATTTAAATATTTTTGAATAATTCTCATAAATTAATTCTTTATTATAAACACATCCTACGTTTTGATCTTCTACTACTAATTCCAAAAGCTGTTTAATATCACTAAGTATAAGTTCAAATTCCATAACAACATACACTCTCAATCTCTCTCATTTTGTATCTAAAATATCCATATCAAATCGTCTTTCCCGCTTCATAGAATGCTCAATATCCATAAATTCACATAATTGATCTTTACCTCATCATCTAGAACAATTAGTGACCGTTTAAGATCAATAAAATTAATAATCTCGTCTTAAGTTCAGGTTATTTGCCATTTAAATTTTCAATGTATTTTTTCTTAACCTTTATTAGAAATTAGTTACTTATTCATAGTGGATCAACCTGTTCTGGTTTAAAAAATTTAAACAAATCATCTAAATGCTTTTGGATAGTATCAATAAACAAACTTTCATCTTGCTTTTTTATTATGTGAAGTAGCTTTTCAACATCAACAATAGCCACTTGTTTTCCAACCTGTTCATTCACATAAATACTCATAAAAGAATCTACAATAATGTTTAATTGTGCGATATCATTCTGCACATATTTTACCAGTTTATTTAAATTGCTTTTTTTGTGAATAAAATCTAATTCATTATTCGTTGTTACAAATGATAACAGATAATAATTATTCCATTCTTCAACCTTTTGGTTGAAGGATGATTTTATAATTATACTAACAAACTCAGTTTCTTGTATGTCATCAGAAAAAATATTATTAAATATCAATAAATTAAAATCTCTATAGAGCTTCTTCGAATTGATCCAAATATTTTTAATTAATCGATTTTTCTCTATATTATAGCCAATAATTGAAATAATGAAGCTCACTATTGAACTTGTGAAAATTCCAAATATAATACTATTGTAGATATTAATATTAGTTTCAATGTTATTTCTTATATATTCTAAAAAAAGAACAATACTGCCATTATTAAGGCATATGATTAAGAAACATGAAACTATTGTAATGAAAAATGTAACAATTAGACTGTATTTATATATTTTCATTTTTCTCCTAAATTTTCGCCAGCAGATTAACTTTAATCGATTTTTTTCCTTCGCTGGATACTTCAACATCCTGGAATTTGGCGTAATTCATCTTCACCCCGTCGTCCAGATCAATGGGGATGCGCTGAAGGGCGATGTGGGCGATGGCCTGGTCATAAGTTTGGGTTTCTGCCAATTGCTTGATAAGCTTTTCTTTTTTCTTAACCGCGCTGGCTTTGTCACTTGCCGGAGCATCACTGTTTAAGACCAAATTGCACCCGTTAATGACATCCTCCAGTTTTGCCTGGATTTTATGAAGGTAATCCGTTCGAACACGGCCTACGTTATCTTCATCGTAACGGTGCATATAGATGAAGGCTTTAAATCCGTTTTCCTTGCCGCTGTCAAAGAGCCAGTAGATTGGCCGTTTCCGATAGATTTTTACATGGTCTTTATAGAAGTCTTTCAGGCAGTAATTACGCAGTACTTCTCTGGAGGTGTTGCCTTTATTTCCCAGAACTTTGGCTATAAAGTCCAGATTCTCTTCCAAAGTTTCTTCCCCATAAACCACTTTCACAAATTTTACCAAATGGGCTACCATGTCATCATCAAAATATTCCTCGTCGGTAATGGGAATGATATTGTCCTTATCCGGTATAATAGTAGAATGGTTACTTGCATCCCACTCTCCACCGGCATATGCAAGACCTTCCATATCCAGGGAATAACGCCCAAGCATACATCCCACAGCATAGGAAATCAGAGAACGGATATCCCGGCCAAGATCAGCCTTGCGAATGGTCACGTCTTTATCTTCTACTTCTGGGGTGAGTTCGTCTTCCAGACCATAGATTTCGATAAAGATTCGGTTGATTTCTTCTTCATTGGACTTGAGTTGGGTGAATTGCATCTCTGTGAAATAGCTCCACTTTGCAAAAGCATCTTTCAGGCTTCCTTTACCTATGGATGCGCAAATATCAACCATAGGCTCATCTTCATCATGGTAATGGGTGCGAAACTCTTCAAGATATTCAGTTGTATTGAACGTAAGCAATGGATGCTTTTTGAAATCCCATGAGGTTTCGAAAAAATCCCAGTCGATTTTTGAAATACCTATATTTTTTTTTGTGATATTTCGAATATATTCTTTTCTTTCTACTCCAAATTTAACAGGTATTCTTGCTAAATTTCCTACCTGAAAATTTAATGTAGGATTTTGAATTTCTAGAAAATAGCTACCAAGTTTGGAGCACAGTAATCCAGTTAAAAACATTGTCATGTCATGTTCTGCAAATAAAGATGAACCAGCTACATCAAAAATAAATCCTGTAGGTGTATATCTTACTCCAAAATGACTTGAACTTATAAATGACCATGTTATTCCTTCATGAAAATATTCCGCTTTACCATCATGTCGATGACCTGAAAGTGATGACATTTTTTTCTGCCCGGCATTGTCATACCATAAAACATATTCAGCATTTCCATACCATTTTCTAAAAGAACCACCTTTGTTGTATGGGAAATACTTTGCAATTGAGCAATTAATATTCTTTCTGTCATTAATTGAAAAATCAATTTTTGTATATTGAATTTCAGCCCAATAGCGAACAAATAATTCATTTTTACCAGTTGTTAAACCATGTTTTACTCTTGCAACTTCATTTAATGATTGGGATTTCATAAAGAGATTGCATGTATTTTCACTCACCCAATAAGCAATTGGCATTCCAGGAATTTTTGAAAAGTTTTCTTGATTAATTTGAACAAAGTAATTTCCCGCAACAGGAAATTCTTTAGGTTGATTATTATCATCTATATCAACATATTTTACTTGATTGTATGTTCCTTTGAAATTATTAATACTTTTGGTTCTAAATATCGTAACAGCTGTGCCAAATGCGATTCCCATAACCATATTATCCATATGCATTAAATTGATGATTGTTTTATTCGTTAAAAGCTGTTTTCGTATTTTTTCGAAGCTTGATAAAAACATCCAGGATTGCATTGTGACTAAAGAATTTAATCCATTTTTTTTTGCCATTTGTCCGCATTTTTCGATAAATACTGCAAATAAATCACTCTTGCTATCAGGATAATTCTTTTTTACATAATCCCCGAGTTTTACACCCATACCACTGCTGCCCATATAAGGTGGGTTGGTAATAACAACATCATATTTTTGAGCCATTATCTCTGCCTGTTTTAAAAGCAGAGCAAATTGATTGATCACATCATCCCGATGAATCAGATCCATAATATTGTCATAAACCATTACTTCTATTTCCTTGATTCGGTTATTCAGTGAAGCAAAATCAAGGGGTTGTACATCCAAGATGCTCCCGTATTCTTTGGCATCAATAAATACGTCAAGAAGTGTTTTTACATCTTTTTGAAGGGACTTATCACCCTGAGCTAAAAAATCTGAAATCTCGGGTTTGATGGTATTGCTCTCCAAGATTCCACAGAGATTGATCTGTATTCCCATGGTTAAAATTCGACGATTATATTTTCTAGCCTTCATCAACACTGCAAAATAGGCAAGCTGAAAAGCCCGGTCATCAATGTCCAAACCATACAAATTCTTTTCAATGATCAACTTAGCAGCATCTTTTGCGGTATAACCACAGCTTCTATAAATCTGCATAAGGACTTCAAAGGCATAAACCAATATATGGCCGCTGCCCATCGCTGGGTCCATGACCTTTATATCTTCCAGGTTTAGGTTTTTAGAGTCTGCTCTTATTGCTTCAAGCTGTGCCAACACCTCCGGTTTCTGCTCGGCTTCATCCAGATAATATTTCCAGTTTTCTTTTAAATCAGGATTGTCATGACCTTCCAGCCATAGCCTACCCAGGGAGTTTTCCACCATATATCGTACAATCCAGTCGGGGGTGAAAAGTTGGGTAACTGAGGGAATCCGCTCTTTGGTTATTTTAACATTCTTTTTTAAAAGAGCGAAGGTTTCGTCTTTTGGCTCGGTATTATAGTACTGATACATCCAGCCAATGATTTCCACCGCATCTAAAAAGTCAGCTTCATCTATTTTCAGTAGATCCCGAATAACACTGTCTTCATTGGTATATGAAATATCCAGAAGAATTTCAGTATAGTCTCTATCATTCTTAGAGGTATTTTCAAAGAGCTCAGGAAGGATTTCTCCCAGGGCGTTACATTGCTTGATGAAGAGCATCTGAAAAAGGCTGTCCATTTCATTATTCAGTTTCAGATTGAAGATCGCTTCTTTTTCGGCTTCGGTGAGATCCAGTTCAATATTCGGTGCCTGGGTCACCAGATCCGGCTCTAACTGATCTTTTTTTTCTGAGGACAGCACCCGTACTCTTGATGGAAGGTAGTCGTTGACTTCCATAAAGCGCACCGCAATAATCCGGTTAAACCAGGTATAGGCGACTTCCTCCATAACGGAATCATAGCCTTTTTCCTTAATCTGTTTGATAACATTGTCCCGTTGAATCAGTTCTTTTCCGGCGAGGGTTGTTTCTGTACCGAAATGGGTTGGTAAGACGGCAAAGCCATTGCCTGTTGTAATGGCTTCTGTGATGCTGTCGACCGTAATCCCAATTTTTCCGGCCTTGTCTTTAACCGATGCTATGAGCTTTTTTCGTGCTTCGATGGCAAACTCTTTAATAGCTGTCTTATTCACTGGATGTCCTCCTTAAATGGTTAAATTGATGATGGTATCATTATTATTTCCAAGCTCTTTTAATAATTCTTTTTTAATGGTTTGGATGAATATATCAATATCTTGCACTTCTTCAATAGTTACTGTCTTGGGAATTGCCATTGATTTAATGTTTATGTTTTTACGTCCTTTTTTAATGCCTCCGCCACCATTTCCGCCACCATTTTCACTTAATGTCTTATATTCATAAATCTCTTTCAAAAAGCGTTTTCTCAAAGTATCGCTTTCGTACCGGATGTTCTTGACCGTGACGATTTCATTTGAGTGTTCCAGCTTATCAATCATTTCTCTGAAGATTGCCACATAACGACTTTCAAATTTATCCTTAACTTCCTTAGTTATAAGTTCATGCAGCACTTCCTTCTCATCACTTAAAACGAGTTCACGGATGGGTTTCACCTCGTTTTGAATGAGAATGATGTGTCGTTTTTCATACTTCGACAAAAAATCAGGCAGTTTGAAAATCTCATTGTAGGGAGTTGTTTTTCTTGCGATGGTTTTTATATCATCAATGGCATCTTTTAATTCCTGGTCGACAATATAATTTTTGCTTTTCTCATAGATATCCATATATTTAAATGCTTTTTTCAGTATTCCTTTTTGCTCGCTGCCAAAGAAACTAATCACGGGCTCAATATCGTCGGCGATATCCAGCAAATCATCATGATGCTCATAGATAAACTTGAAGAATGCCAGGGCGTTTGTGATATTGAAAATTTCATCAAACATCTCCTGGGCACTTAATAAGACTTGTTTTCCTGGAAACCTGGTTTCAATCCGGTATTCAACCAACAGGTTTTTAATCTCACCGCTTTTGTTTGCCAGCCTTGTTTTAAAAGTCTTGATGATGGTGTCTTCTTCATCGCTGACCGATGTCATTGAAAAGAGCTTTTTCATCACTTCTTTGACCGATTTGATTTGGGGAGTCGTTGGATGGTCCCGCTTTTCAATGAGGAGCTTTTCAGCATAGTCATTTTTGGACAGGATCTTCAGCAGTTCTTTGGGGTCGACATCCAGAGGCGATAAGGTTTCGCTGTTTAAAATCAGGCTCACCTTCCCCTGTTTAAAGAGCATGGCCACAAGCCACCGGACATCCCAGTCAATAAAGCCGTAAGGCGCTTCTGAAAAATGCTTCAACAGGGATTTCAGGGATATTTTAGTATGACGGGAAAGAAGCTCTATAGCGTTTAACATGTCACCCAATGCCAGACTGTTAGCCACCTGGGTGGCTGGGTTATTGGAATTGATTAAATTCGACAATTTGAAAATCGCCTCAATGTCCGAGGCTGACGGCTGGGTTTCCATGTAATAGAGTTTGTTGTATCGAGTGTTTACCAGCTTGCTCAGGGCATCATTGATTCGGGTTTCCGGATCTTTGGATGCAATGGTTGTCTGAGCGCCACACACATACAGATCGGCGTTTTTAATGGCTTCTTCGATGAAAATACGAATCCGTTGTTTCTTTTCAATAAGTTCATCTTGCTTAGCCCGTTTAATGCTGCCAAAGTTTTTGTCCAGTGCCACACCTTGTTTGGTCATGTACTTGCTGATTTTCAGGGTTTCCATGATTTCATCGAGGAAGGTGGCGTCACTGGGTAAATGGACTAGGACTTCCGGATTTTGCGCGGAAAGCATGCGCAGGGATTCGGTTGGATAATCCTGATCGTTATAAGGGGTAATGATATGGACCCCCATATCCGCGGATTGGCTGTTTTTGAAAAAACGGCCGTCGACGATTTGATTGTAGGGAAAATTGTAACGGTTATTATAACGGTACTTGTTTTCTTTGATAATCTCCTGGAAAATGATGGTGGCGGCTTCGTTGATGATTTCTCCCATCTCCACGGTTTCATTCTGGATAGCCCGGTTAATATCCTGTTCTTCGTTGGTCAGGAACATATAGACTTCCCCATTTTTCTGAATCAGTGTCTGGATGATTAAACGGCTTAGGGAAGCTTCCACTTTTTTTCGGAGGTTGATGCGGTCATCATTGATGTTTGAAACCATGAGAGTGGTCAAATTTTCGGTGTTGGCCTTAATTTCTTTCACGTGCTTGATCATAAAGAGGATTTTAAGCAATTCCACATCTATTGGCTGGAGTTTGGTGTTTTCTTCAGCTTGTTTGATGACAATGCGATGGGTATGATCGATGAATTGATCCAGGGCGTTGTAAAAGACATAAAATGGCACAATGGTCCCTTCTGAATCCGCCATAAAATACATGGCTGATTCTTTAAACAGTGCGATCATTGACCTTTCTCCTTCGGCAAGACTTTTGCCTGAAGAGCTGTGGGTTCTGACGGCGGTTAAAACCTGTCCCAGGAGATTGAACTGATAGGGGATAAAAGGATAAACCCTGGCAAACTCGTCACGATCCCGATATAGTTTCTTTTCGACTTCCCCTGAAAAGGTGATGAGATTTTTAATGATGGAGTCTTTGTTATCGTAATACAATTGGAGGGTCAGCGTTCCTGTTTCGGTTTTAGCCAAAATTCGTTTGCGGATAACCTCATCCACATTCGAACTGGACAGAGACAACCGGGTATCAAAACGGGCTTGAATCTTGGAGAAATCACCGCCTTTTACCGTGACAACCGAATCAATGTCCTGCTGACTGGTGACAATCACCCAGGCTTTTCCGCCACAGGCAGTTCCCAGATCTTCGGTAACGGTCTGTAGATTAAGCATGAGGTGGGCATCATCCGCAATGTATTGACCGATTTCATCCACAAGAAAGACAACATGATGGTTTTTCCCTTTGCTCTCACAATATTGTCCGATAAGATTAGCAAATTTTTCAATGGATAGGGTGTAGGAAACCGGAGCATTTTCGCACCATATTCTGGCAGCGTCTTCACTCATAATCCTCTGGGCTGACAAAACCTTTACCAGTTCATCCTGAATGAAGTAGAAATCTTCCCGGGCATCTTCCCACCGACCACCGGATACTTCTAAAAATTTGGCTTTAAAGCCTTCATAGGTGCCATTATCTGAAAGCCTGCGTTCCAGGTCGGCTAAAAAAGGAAGGGAACCGCAGAAGCCCTGCATTTCATTGAATACCTTCATGAATACGTCAATGATGGCATCTTTTGAGGATTTTGAATTCGATTCGCTTTTTGAGTCAATATTGAAAAGTATCACATCGGTTGAAATATTTTCAGCCAGGCGGATGTTTGCGATGATCATCGGATCGTTTAGCTTGCTGCCGTCGGTGAAAAATTCAATGGCTTTTTTCCCATTGACGTCTTTATTCTCAAGTAAGTAGGACAGGATTTTTAGAAAGTGGGATTTACCACTGCCGAAGAAGCCTGAAATCCATACTCCCATTTTATCGGTATGACCGTTGATGCCGTTTTTATAGCTTTCAAAAAAGTTTCGAAAGTGTTTCATTAATTCCTTGGTGACAACGTATTCATCCAGTTCCTGGAAAATATTGTCTTGATCATCCTGTCCGACTTTAATCACGCCTTTTATGTCTCGATCGATTGGTTTTACAAACATATCTGCAATGCGCATCTTTTTTCCCTCCTAAATATTATTTTATTTGAATTAAACGAGCTTGAATGCCCGATAATAATTATCGTCTTTAATGGTACCGAATAGCTCTAAATCCTGACCTGAATAGATTCCCGGAAAAAACATGACCACTGGAACACTGTCGAGGACCTGATGAAGATTGTTCAGGACATTGTGGGAACGCACCAGGGGATAGCATTTTCCAACGCCAGTAATGAAAACCACAGAATTGGGCAGGGTATTTTCCACAATATGATTCACCAATAGGTTTGATTTGCTGGTCAGTCTCAGCATTTTAATAATCGCTTCGTAGGTAAAATCAAGACCCTTTGTTTTTTCAAAATCAAAGCATTTTTCCAGATAACCCTTGTCCTTTAAAATGTCGATGACCATATTGTAGAGATCAAACTCGATAATCTTCAGGCCGCTGGATGATTTATTGATTTTATCTTTAAGATAGGCAATGTGTCCTCTGACAATCAGTTCATTTCTGGGTGCATAGTCGAAGATATAATAACCGACTTCATTGCCCAGCCCTTTGTTTTTTAGAAAATCGTCATTGGTGATCTTTTCTTCGATTTTATCCAATCGTGATTCAATGTTTGTCATTTTACGCCTCTCCGGTTACTGCATTAAGATATGGTGTGAACCCGTTGTCTTCCAGTTGTTTTCTCAGGTTGTAATCAACTAGTGGGATGATTATTTTTCGTTCATCAGTTTCAGTCTTTAACAGACCTGCTTCACGAAGTATTCCAATATAGCATCTTTCTAATTTATTAATTGTTGTATCTATCCAGTTTGCCACTGTTTCACTCTGGACCTTTTTTTCATCAAAGAAAGTATTGATGGCTCGATCAGTGATTATGCATTCGCCTAAAAGAATGGCAGGTCTGTATACTTCATGCATAAACTCAAAGAAAAGAAGATCTGTTTTCATAATGCTGAACAGAATAAGAAGCTTAGCCGTTCCAATATCACTGTTTGCAATTTTTTCGACCAAGACAATTGGTAAACTCTGAAGACGTTTAACGATTGCGTTAGCAATCTTGCGTGCCCGAATATCATTTTTTACCTGGTAGATGTTTTCTATCTGGGCAAGAGCCCGGATCTCATTTAAATCTTTTCCTGCTGTTAAAAGTTCGGCTGTCTTTCGTGTTTCGCTTAGCCAAAACAAGCTCGAAACCATTCCGGCACTATATTCCATGGTCTACCTCCATCATTATTTCTTTTTCTCTGTTCCAAAAATGATACAGGTCCTCGCTCATAACTTATTTAAAGGTCTCACTATCATTAGTAGGTATGACATCCATGCTCACCTGCTGGTCTTTGCCCATTTTAGCAAGGGTTGCACTGCTTAGGTCAGCCATTGTAATTAAATCCGTTCTTTTCATTTTTTTATCAATTAATAATTTCCAAAGTTTGTTATAGCTTACAGGCATAAAGACACCTCATTTCTGATTTGATTAAATTTATTGTATCACTTTTTGTGCTTAGAATAAAATAATATATTTGATAAAATAAACATATTATTTTATCGTTAATCTAATCTGGTTTCAATAATCATGGATTGAATGAAACGATGATGCAAAATTCAGAGTTGTTGTATAAAGATATCGTTAGTTTATTAAGTGTGCAATAGCAGGTATTGCATTAAAGCAAACAACCGGATTTCTTTTTAGCTCGTATTAAAGTTGATTTACTAATTCCAGTTAATTTCTCAACTTCTTTGTAACTATTGTTTTTAAGCAATTCTACGGCGTGATCCACTTGCTTGCTATTGTATTTTTTAGGTCGTCCTTCTGTAAATCCTTCTTTTTGTTTTGCAATTTCTTTTCCTTCTTGAGTTCTTTCAACAATCATATCGCGTTCAAATTCAGCAAACGAAAAAAATATATTTCTGATAAGTTTTGAGGAGGGTGTATTATCCATAATTCCTATGTTTAAAATATTTACCCTGATATTCTTATTTAGTAAATCATTAACCGCACCTTCGAATGAGGATGGCTCCGACAGTTCGATAACCGTAGCGCTCATTCCATCTTTTATTTTTTCGGTTAATGCCTTCGGCTTTCTGCCTGCACCGACCCTTGAACCGCCTGGTGCGGTACCATCCTTTGCCATTCCTATCACCTCATAAAATATTTTTATTTTTTTTATGTGAAGCAGCACTTCAAATCATCTATTGTGAAGAGTAAAACTCTGTCAAATCTTCATTTCAACCGATAGTTGCCTGCAGCAATCAGTTATGTTTAACTGTTTAACCGTATTAAACCCCATTTTATTGTAGTATACTTCAATTACTTCAAATTACTAATAATTTGACACATACTTCAAATTATGATATGATTCAATCAGAAAACAGGAGGTTAGCTTAATGGAATACAAACAACAGCAGATTATCATGAACAATATCGACAAGCTTTTAGAGAAGCGGGGCATAAAGCGTAGTGCCATTGAGGATGCAGTCTCTATCAGCCACGGCTACCTGTCTCGTTTAAAAAAACCTGAAGGCAGTACCTATAATCTGAGTTATGATCTACTGAATAAAATCGCAGACTACTTGAAAGTATCAATGGACTACCTGACACTTAACACATTAGACCGCACCACAGATGAGAATAGCCTTATTGACTTCTTAAAGTCTCTCTACTCCATGTCTGTTGAAGACAGCCTGTATTGGCATATTTTTACGCTGAAGCAAATTGACAGCATTTATGATCCATGGGATTGGAGTAAACTCGGTCCTATTGCTACCACAATAGATTATGCCACCCCAGATGAGTTTGAATTTTTCCCCGATCACATTGTTAAAAAGGCGGAAAAACAACTATCTCAGGAGATTGAGTATTCTGGTCCTTCTTGTCCTTGGAGGATACCCTGGATTGGATGGCTGTCACTGAGACTTGGTCGAAAAATTGGAGATGCGGTCTTTACCAAAGCAACCATCACCGACGATTTCTTCTATGCCCCCTTAAAAAAAATCAACAGCACCTTGTATCTGTATCGAGTAGAATACACTGATGCAGATGGTAAGAACAAACTCTCCGACATCGTTGAAGCGTACCTGGTCACAGGTGATAAAGAACTTTTCCTCTGCAACTCTATCGAATGGGGTAAATTCATCTCTTCTAAACTGAAAGACCTATATCAGATTGCCAAAGACAAATCTTCCTGCAACAGACTTGATGAAGATGCCAGAAAACTGCTCAATCAATTTAATACCAATTAAAACCAACACTTATCAAAGAAAGGAGGCCATAGCATGAACAACGAAATTCGTCCCAAGAACAACAACAGCAACCTTATCCGAATTGCAAATGTAGTTGCAACAAATATTAAAGCTCTACATTTTGATCCCGAGCATACCAGTATAAACCTGAAAATCAGCAACGGAATGAATTTATCCTTTAACTGGAAAACCGGGAAATTAGATTTCTTCAGTGTTGCTTGATATATCTCCTTTCAGCGAACCCTTGCCTATATAGTTGAGGGTTTTTCCATATTTAGGTTAATACCCCGTTTAATTTCCGGTTTTTGTGTGCGTGGCCCTAGGCCCGCTGTTCCGTTGGTTGGTTGTGGAGATTTGCACCCCCCCCCACCGACCACCTTCTTTAGCTATGATAGTTGAATGACAACTGGTACATAAAGACATCAGATTATCCATATCATGATTGCCTCCCTTAGACAAAGTTAATTAATGTGCTCCCTTGTGATAGACTTCTTGCTACCCTATCAAGCTTTGTCACGATTAATGTGTCCTCGCTTTTTAATTTGCCCAGTAGTAAATCTAATTGTGGGCTGTTAAATTTAGTACCGGTGAAACTATCTGTAAATATTTCCTGAGCACCGTTTTCTTTTAATTGTTTTTCTTGTACTTCTAAACTATTTCCATCCGTCATTTGACCACGTGTACTAACGCGTGCATAACCAAAAAACATGCGAATTCCCCCTTACATTCTGATACTAAGTATTGACACCGCTCAACACCACTATTTTACGTCATTGATTTATTGGTATCATAACTTAAAAGTTTCGACACTAAAAGATGCAAGGTTATATTCCACCTTGCATCCACAATTCATTAATTATTTACCAATAATTCCTTCTTCATTCAATAATTTAGTCACATCCATAAATTTAGCTAAAAGATTCTTTTTAAAAGATAAATAATCCTTGTTTATTATTGTTGGATGTTCTTTGATTGCTGAGACCAATGGGTAATCACCTGCTAACCCACTATCTCTTTGATTGGCAAATTCGGAAATTATTGATCTCCCTGTAAAAGAAACCTTTTCAATATCATATAAATTTGTTATTTTTATGTGATTTTGCATCCATACATACTCATCACTGTTTTGTTCTATTTCTAATGTTTTTGCAGCATTTTCATATACAATATTTCTCCTAATATAACTATCCTCAAGAACTACAATTGCACCCCATAGCTTCTCATCTGGCACAATAGGCTTACCCTTAAACGGATTATAATGGTTCATAAAATATGTTCTTAAATGTTTATATACCTGTATTACATTTTCTGTAAGTTTTTTTATCTCTTTTTGGTGGCTGTCTTCATTATATAGTCTTAAACCAATATTAGGAACTGATGATTTACTATCCATTAGTAAATATTCATCACCTTCTCTAAGCATAATATCTAGCGTTTTTGATTGATTATGATGTTCGGCTATATAGTCCTGTTCTTTATATTTTTCATCATAAATATTTGCTTCACAAAGTATTTTATATAAGTAATCTTCTAAAACTTCTTTCCCTATTTTTTCACGTAAACTATTATTTCCTTCCGTGATTCTATATAACAATGAAGATGTAACGGCCCTACCAATAATATGTGGTAATGGTAAATATGTGCGATTATTAGAAAGTATAAACGGATATTTATACGATGGTCTTAAACAGGTAACATAATCTGTCTGATTAACTGTTATTGAATCCAATTGTTCAAGATATTCTTCCTTTGTAATTGTCAATTCCTTATATGGTTTAGGAAAGATTTTAATCACTATATAGTTCATTATAGTTTCTGTAATGAACTTCTGTGAGCCATATAAGAACGTTAAAAAGGAGCCAAAATACATAAATTCATTATATTCTATTC
>Ga0209748_1000266_pt1 | contig 30260 bp, 21 predicted proteins | sample BarGraIncu00421A_FD_185490 | JGI IMG/M metagenome (GOLD analysis project Ga0209748, IMG submission 185490) | Arctic peat soil microbial communities from Barrow, Alaska - Barrow Graham LP Incubations 004-21A (SPAdes) (version 2) | ecosystem: Environmental > Terrestrial > Soil > Wetlands > Peat... | reverse complement strand
TAAGCACCCAGACAATATGCCGGATCTCGAAAAAAGAATAAAATCAAGATTTGAAATGGGTGGTATTGTTGACATTCTACCTTATGATTTAGAGGCAAGAATTGCTATACTGCAAAAAAAAATTGCCGAGAAAAAAAACACTTTCCATAATGATTTTTTAATACCCAATGAAGTGGTTTATTTTTTGGCAACCTCAATTAAAGACAATATAAGAAAACTTGAAGGAGCCCTTAACCGGCTTCTTGGCTACGCCGACTTGAAACATTCCGAATTGCAATCAGCAGACATTACCCTGCCTTTTGCCAAAGAAGCCCTAAAACCCTACATTAATATTGAAAAAAAAATCATTACTATTGATACCATTCAAGAATTTATTTCAGAAAAATTTGATATAAAAATTGAGGAACTAAAATCTAAAAATAATTCTCCCAAAATAGCCCTGCCCAGACAAGTTGCCATGTATCTGGCAAAAAAACTAACCCGCTATCCTCTGGTGGAAATTGGCAATTCATTCGGGGGAAAACACCATACAACAGTGCTTCATTCTATAAAAAAAATTGAAAAACTACTCCAAACTGACAACGATTTTTCCAGAAAAGTCAATTATTATGTTGAATTTTTTACCGATTGATGTTTTCAACAACAATCACAATTTTTCAACATTCAATAATAATAAAAATTTCACTGCCGACAATGATTTACAAATTTTTCCACTTTTCCTTATTGCTTGTTTCTTTTATTTTTATTATTATATTATTTAATTTAAATAATAAGGCAGGTTGAATATGAAAATTTTTGTGGAAAAAGCAAAACTTGAAAATGAGTTACGATTATTTCAAGGAATCTTTGAGAAAAAAGCAATAATGGAAATTCTGCAAAATATCAAACTTACCGCACTGGAAGGCGGGGTTTTGGAAATGGTAGCTACCGATTTGGAAATAGGTTTGACCACCAACATGCAAGTAGACATTCAAAAGACTGGCGCCTTTACCGTGAATGGCAAGGATCTATATGATCTAATTTCTAAAATGCCCGAAGGTTTGATTGAAATTTCCGAAGATAATGATTTGCAAATTCTTATTACCAATGAGAAAAAAACTTGCAAGTATAAAATGTTGGGTTTACAATCGTCAGATTATCCCGAATTACCGGTCAATGATCTTTCTGTGGCCTTGAAGATTTCTTTGAGTGATTTTCAAACAATGATCAATAATTGTTATTATGTGATTTCTCCAGAATTGAAATTCAATCTTGGTGGCGCGTTAATGAGTATTTCACAAAATAAGCTGGAAATGGCTGCTACAGATGGCCATCGTTTATCATACACATTTTTTGATGCCGATTTTTCGGTTGGCGATTCTGTGGAATATATTCTTTCCCGAAAAACATTACTCGAAGTTTTGAAAATAGGCAGCGATGGTGATATTGAATTTGCTTTTGATAAAAATAATCTTTTTTTCAAACATAAAAATAGAATTTTATGCTCGCGCATTGTTGATCAAAAATTTCCAAATTATAAAACAGTAATTCCTGAAAAAACCGAGCAAACGGCCATCATTAATTCTGATGAATTAATGCGAACCTTGCGCCGCATACTGATTTTTAAAACCAGGAATAATGGGGTTTTGTTTAAATTCTCTAAAAATAAACTGATTCTGGAACGAACGACTCCGGAGAAAGGCGAAGGTTATGATGAAATACCCATTGATTATCAAGGCAAAGCGGTCAATGTCGGTTTTAATGGCAATTTTGTCCTTGATTTTTTAACGCATAATAATTCTGAAAAAATCACAATCGGTTTGAATGACAGTGAAAGTTCTTTTCTTTTTAAACCCCTGGATAGCAGCAGTGCGCATTTTATTTATATAATAATGCCCTTGAATATTTAGATTCTACTTGGTAGTAAAAAATTTACAAATCAATGGCTTTAGGAATTTAAATAAATTTATTATAAAATTTGGCGATTTGAAAAATTTAATTTATGGCGTCAATGGCAGCGGCAAAACATCAATTATCGAAGCCTTGTATTTGCTTGGGTTTGGCAAGTCGTTTTTGCAGGTCAGTAAGCAGGAAATGATCAATTTCAATGGTTCTGGTTTTTATATTCATGCTGAAATAGCTAATAAATCGGGAGAAAACAGTTTGATTGCCAGCTATGATAAAAAATTCAAACTGCAACTAAATAGTGAAAAAGGTTCATTGATCGAGATCGGGAAATATTTATATCCCTTGTTTTTTTCTTCTCTGAATTATAATTTATTTATCGACCATAATCCCTATTTTAGAAAAATGATTGACCGCTTTATATTTGGTGTAAATGCCCTTTACTTGCACTATATTTTGAGGTATAATCACTTGGTAAAGCAAAAAAATTATTTGCTAAAAAAGTTGGGTAAACCAATTAATAATTCAGAATTGGACAGTTGGAATAAATTGTTATCCGAAACAGGATTTGAAATTGTTAAAAAAAGGATGAATTTTATAAATCAATTAAACGATGAAATAAAAAAAGCATTCGCTTCAGAACTGGAAATTAATTATTATCCAGCCTTGCTTGCCAATCAAGAGATTTCAGAAACATCTATTCTTAACGATTTACGCTTGATAAGAAATTCGGAAATTAAGTGCAAGCGCTGTCTACTGGGTCCCCAAAGGGATCGATTTGCCCTAATGGTTTCCGGTAAAAAGCTGCAGTTGTTTTCATCGGGTGAGAAAAAAAAACATCTCATTATAGTTTATTTGGCCTTTATCAATCTGTTTTATCGCTCCCAAAATGATTTTCCTGTTTTTTTAATTGATGACTATGACGTGGCTATGGATGAAAAAAATCTGAATTTTATAATTGATCATTTTCCCCAGATGCAAATCATTGCCACATCGGTATTAAAGAACGAAAAATTCGGAAATTTGTTTGAACTCGGAAAGGAGAATTAACCGTGGATAAAACCAATGCCAATTTCGATGATAAATCGTATACCGCAGAAAATATAAAAGTCTTGGAGGGCTTGGAGGCGGTCAGGGTAAGGCCGGCCATGTATATTGGCAGTACCGGTGCTTCCGGTTTGCACCATCTGGTTTATGAAGTAGTGGACAATTCAATCGATGAAGCTATGGGCGGGTTTTGTGATCAGATTGATGTAGCGATTCATTTTGATAATTCTGTTACCGTTAATGATAATGGCCGCGGCATACCAGTCGGTATGCATAAAGAAGAAGGGAAAACAGCGGCCGAAGTGGTGATGACTATCCTGCATGCCGGGGGGAAATTTGATCAAGACAGTTATAAAATGTCCGGAGGTCTCCATGGGGTTGGCGTATCGGTGGTGAATGCCCTTTCGTCAAAACTCGAATTGGAAATTAAAAGGGGTGGAAGTATTTATTTTCAGAAATATGAATTTGGGAAACCAGTAACTGCATTAACTAAAATTGGTAAAACCAACAAACGGGGAACCAAAATTACCTTCTGGCCCGATGATGAAATTTTTGAGTCTGTTGAATTTACTTCTAGTATTTTATCCAGACGCTTAAGAGAACTGGCATTTCTAAATCAAGGGCTGACGATTACTTTAAATGACGAAAGGGTAGACAAAAAGGAAACTTTTTACTACAAGGGCGGTATTGTTGAATATATCAAATATCTTGTGGGAACAAAAGAAAAAATCCATGCCTCGCCCATATATTTATCTGTAAAAAAAGATGATATTGAAATAGAAATAGCCTTTCAATATGTCGATTCCTATAATGACACACTTTTTTCTTTTGTGAACAATATCAATACCGTTGAAGGGGGAACCCATCTGTCTGGTTTCAAATCCGGGATTACGCGCACGATCAATAATTTTGCCCAGGTCAACAGTTTAATCAAAGACTTTAAAGAAGGATTTTCCGGTGATGATGTGCGCGAAGGTTTGACTGCCGTGATTTCCATTCGTATCAAGGATCCCCAGTTTGAGGGACAAACCAAGGCCAAGCTGGGAAATTCAGACGTAAAAGGGACCGTGGAGTCTTTTGTCAATAAAAAACTTGGTGAATATTTCGATGAAAATTTAAATGTTGCCAGGGCAATCATTGGCAAGGTTTTGCTGGCAGCCAAGGCCAGGGAGGCGTCAAAAAAAGCCAAAGAATTGGTCAGAAAATCCAACTTATTGGAAAACACCACTTTACCCGGGAAATTGGCTGATTGCCAATCCAAGAATCCTGAAGACAGCGAATTGTATATAGTCGAAGGGGATTCGGCCGGCGGCTCGGCCAAACAGGGGCGGGACCGGCGTTTTCAAGCGATTTTACCTTTGAAAGGCAAGATACTCAATGTGGAAAAAGCCACCACAACCAAAATGCTTGAAAGCGAGGAAATAAAAAAAATGATCGCCGCTTTGGGTGTAGGCATTGGTGAAGAACATTATGATATAGAAAAAATACGTTATCATAAAATAATCATCATGACCGATGCCGATGTGGATGGTAGTCATATCCGTACCCTGATCATGACTTTTTTCTTCAGGCAGATGCAATCTCTGATTGATAAGGGTTATCTTTATCTGGCTCAGCCACCATTGTATTTGATAAAAAAAGGTCAAACCAAAGCGTACCTGAAAAATGAAAAGGAATTGGAAAACTACTTGTTTGCTAAAATCGGCGATGAGGTTGTTTTATATCAGAAAGGTTTTAATGAAGAACTTTTAAAAGGCCAAAAATTAATTAAATTCATTAAGTTGGTTCATAAAAAAAATCTATTAATGAATAATCTGGAAAAACGGGGCATGCCCCGCCCCCTGACCAAAAAACTCATTGAAATCATTAAAAGTGAAAATGATTTTAAAGATAAAGATAACACCTCGCAATTGGCCCAAAAATTGCAAGAAAACTCTCTTTGCAAAAATGTGGAAATAAAATTTGATGAAGAATATGCCACTTATATTTTGGACATAGAATTTGAATTTAACGGTGTAAAAACCAGCAAAGCTATTGACCACGCTTTTTTAACCGGACCCGAATTTTCTGATATCCACGAATTATATGGAAAACTCGCAGAATTCCCGCCTGCCCCTTATTATTTACTGATCGGTAAAGAAAATTATATCGTTGAAAACCGCAGGGAATTGGTCTCATTTTTGTTTGAGCGGTTAAAGAAAGGCTTATCCATTCAGCGTTATAAGGGGCTTGGCGAAATGAATCCCGAGCAATTGTGGGAAACAACCATGGACCCGGAAAACCGGACATTGCTAAAAGTGGCCGTGAATGACTTGCAGGAAAGTGAAGCTATTTTTGATACCTTGATGGGTAATGATGCCTCCAAGCGTAAGGAATTTATTTTAAAAAATGCCTTGAATGTCAGAAACCTCGATATATAAGGAATAATGATGGAAGAAAAAGATAAGGAAAAAGAGAAGAAGGTGGCCATTGAAGAAGTGACCATTGAAAATGAGATGCAAACATCTTATTTGGATTATTCCATGAGTGTAATTATAGGCAGAGCCATTCCCGATATTCGCGATGGCTTAAAGCCAGTTCATCGGCGCACTCTTTTTTCCATGCACCAAACAGGTTCGCATTATAATCAGTCCTATAAAAAATCGGCCCGTATTGTCGGGGATGTCATAGGTAAATATCATCCCCATGGCGATGTGGCCGTTTACGACACGCTGGTTCGCCTGGCGCAGGATTTTTCTCTGCGTTATCCCCTGGTGGACGGGCAGGGAAATTTCGGTTCGATTGACGGTGATCCGCCTGCCGCCATGCGTTACACCGAAGTCAAACTGCAAAAAATTACCAATGAATTGCTAAACGATCTTGACAAAGATACGGTGGATTTTATTCCCAACTATGATGGTTCATTAACCGAGCCGGTTGTGTTTCCTTCTTTATTGCCAAACTTGTTTTTGAACGGTACGTCGGGAATCGCTGTGGGCATGGCCACAGCCATTCCTCCGCATAACCTCGGTGAATTAATTGATTCCTTTATCCATTACGTAGATAACCCGGATGTTAGTGTAGCGGATTTGATGAAAATAATGCCCGGCCCCGATTTTCCAACCGGAGGTTATATTTTTGGCCAGGATATGATCAAAAATGCCTATGAAACCGGCAGGGGTAATTTTGTTGTCCGCGCCAAATCCGTGATTGAAACCGATTCCAGGGGACGGCAGAAAATTGTTTTTACCGAAATTCCCTATCAAACCAATAAAGCGAAAATATTGGAAAACATTGCCGATTTGGTTAAAAAGAAACGAATTGAAGGCATATCCGACCTGCGCGACGAGTCTGATCGGGATGGCATGCGCCTGGTTGTCGAAATAAAGAAAGATGAAATTCCCGAAGTGATTTTGAACGCACTTTTTAAACATACGCAATTGCAAACGAGTTATTCGATGATTTTTTTGGCGATTATCAATCAGCAGCCCAAACAATTTAATTTGATTGATTATTTTAATTATTTTTTAGGTCATCGTAAAGAAATCATTCGTCGCCGTTCCTTGTTTGAACTGGACAAAGCCGAAAAACGCGCCCATATCATTGAAGGGTTAAAGATTGCATTGGGAAAACTTGATTTGGTTATTAAAATTATTCGTACTTCTAAAAATCGTTTGGATGCCCGCAATAATTTAACCGAAAAACTTCCCTTAACCCAGGTCCAGGCGGACGCCATTCTGGATATGCAGATGTATCGCTTAACTGGCTTGGAAATTGAAAAGCTGGAGAATGAATACATAGAATTAATCAAGTTAATCAATTATCTCAAGGAACTTTTGGCCAGTGAACGTATGTTATTGAATTTAATAAAAGAAGAGTTGAGGAAAGTTAGAGAGCAGTTTGCCGATCCACGCAGAACAGTGATAATTGAAAAACAATTATCGGAATTTAAAATCGAAGATATGATTAAAGATGAAGATTTTGTCATTTCTTATACCCGCGACGCTTATATTAAAAGGACGACCCTCAGTTCATATCGGAGCATGCACCGGGGAACCATGGGCAAGAGAGGAATTGGGCTTAAAGAAGAGGATGTCATTTCACGGGTATTCATAGCTTCGGCTCACGCTTACATTTTGGTGTTTACTGAAAAGGGCCGCATGTTTTGGATAAAAGTATATGACATTCCGGAAGCTGACAGCGCCGGACGCGGCAAACCTATCAACCGTCTGATCGGTATTGGGCCCGAAGAAAAAGTATGTTCGGTTATCAATGTCAAGGAGTTTTCTGCAGACAAATATGTAGTGTTGTTTTCCAAATATGGATTTGTGAAAAAAACCGCACTGGCCGCTTTTTCACGTCCGCGCATTAACGGCATTATCGCCGCTGAAGTTCCTGAAGGGGACGTACTTCTCGAAGCCCAGATTACCGCTGGCAATAACGAGATTATTTTGGGAACTTATCTTGGCAAGGCGCTAAAATTCAACGAAAAGGATGTCAGGGCCATGGGGCGCGGGGCGCGCGGGGTTACGGCCATAAAATTGGCTAAAGATGATTTTGTGGTTGGTGCCGATGTGATTGGAGAAAAAGGCAAGCATATTTTGACTGTTACCGAAAATGGCTTTGGCAAAAAATCCGCTTTATCTCTCTATCGCTTGCAAAAACGGGGCGGTAAAGGTTTGATAAATATAAAAATCACCGAAAAACTAGGCAAAGTGATCGGTTTGGTCACTTTACATGAGGACGATTGTGAAATTATCCTTAGTTCGGAAAAAGGCATTTTAAATAAACAGGACGCTTCACAAATTCGTTCCAAGGGACGGGCAACCCAGGGAGTTAAGTTAATCAATTTGAAGCCCGGAGACCGGCTGGTGGCCATAGAAAAAGTAACCAAAGAAGCAGATTAGTTTTTTGCTGAAAAGCGCAAGAGGTTCTGAGAAATCGCAACATTTATTTGCGCTGTATCCATATTTTTGATGGCGGCGATTTTTTCCACCACTTGTATCACGCTGAGCGGTGTATTAATTTCCCCGCGCCGGGGTTCGGGAGACAAATAGGGTGAATCGGTTTCGCTGAATAATTGCGGCAAGGGAATAATTTTTACGATTTCCCTGAGTTCATCGGCTTTTTTAAAGGTAATTATTCCTGAAATCGAAATATAATAGCCTCTTTTTAAAATTTCTTTGGCGGCAGGTTTATTCCCGGTAAAGCAATGAAATACTACTGGGAGGGCGAATTTTTCCGAATCGAGTATTTTTAATACTTCTGCTTCGGCATTTCTGGAATGGATCACCAGCGGCAGAGCCAATTCCCGGGCAATGGCTATTTGTCTTTTAAAAGTGTTTATTTGATTTTCGCGGGTCGCAAAATCATAGTGGTAATCGAGCCCAACCTCACCAATGGCCAGTATTTTTACTTTTCTATGAAAAGAAAACATGTTTTTTTCAATTTCCAGAGAATATTGATCGGCCTGATGCGGGTGGGCTCCGCATACCGCATATATATTGGGATTATAGGCCAGTATTTCCTCTGTTTTTGCAAGTGAGATTTTTTTAACCGGATCAGCAACGGATATTATGCTCACCATTCCTTGGGAAAAACATTGATCGATAATTTGCCAGCGGTTTTGCTCAAAGCATTCATCGTCCAGGTGGCAATGAAAGTCGCAATAGCCTATTTTGCTCAACATATATGTATTTTACCTTTAAAGTAAGGATGTTGGCAACCTGTATGGTGTGCAGGGGTTCAATACCAGATCAAACGAGATCATACTAACACTAGATGTTTTTGGCCATTCAGAAAGTCGCCAAAAACATCTAGTGTTAGTATAGTCACACTATAAGGTTTCAGCAGATTACTAAGCTTGCTGAAACCATACTGTGACTATGTTGAACCCCTGCATTTAATAGCATGCGGTTGACGAGGCTGCCGGGCAATCGTATAATGATTTTGAAAATATCATGATCAGTATTTTAAAGAAAAACAAAGTAGCGGCAATTTTAACTATCACCGAAGCCCTTAATCAAATCAAGGATATTGATTCGCTGTTGGATAGGGTTTTATTGGAAGCCCGGCGGTTTTCCCGGGCCGATGCCGGTTCAATATATTTGCTTGAAAACCAAAAATTACGGATTAATTTTGTTCAGAACGATACGCTCACGCAAAAAGAAAGTGGCAAAAAATTTCTTTATCAAAACCATACGCTTAATATCAATGACCAATCCATGGCCGGGTATGTGGCCTTGATCAAGAAACCGCTGATCATTGCTGACGCATATCGTTTGGACGAAAATGTTCCATACAAATTCAATCGTTCATTCGATGAATTAGCCAACTACCGTACACGTTCCGTTTTAACCGTTCCCCTGATCACCAGTTACGGTAAATTGATTGGTATCATGCAGATAATAAACGCCATGGATGAAAAAAATACCGTGATTCCCTTTAGTAATGAAGACGAATTAGTGGTTTCGTATTTTGCCAATCATGCGGCCAGTTGTATTGAAAAAGCCAAAATGACCCGGGAAATTATTTTGCGCATGATCAAAATTGCGGAGTTGCGCGACCCTGAAGAAACCGGAGCCCATGTTAACCGTGTCGGCGCCTATGCCATTGAGCTTTATAGCGCCTGGGCATTAAATAACCAGGTACCTGAAAATGAAATAAAAAAAATCAGGGATATTTTGCGCATTGCGGCCATGTTGCACGACGTCGGTAAAGTGGCGATTTCTGATTTAGTATTAAAAAAAAATGGTCCTTTAAGCAATGATGAATTTAAGCAAATGAAAGGGCATGTGATTATGGGGGCCCGTCTCTTTAAAGATTCCACATCAGATTGGGATGACATGGCGGCAGAAATTGCCTTGAATCATCATGAAAAATGGGATGGAACAGGCTACCCTGGGGAAATCGCCGATATCTTCGCCAAGGGTTGGCATCCAGGCCCAGGGAAAAAAGGGCTTGAAATTCCCTTGGTGGCGCGGATTGTGGCTCTTGCCGATGTTTATGATGCCTTGACCTCAGAACGGGTATACAAGGATTGCTGGCCTGAGGAGAAGGTTCTGCAGTATATCCAAAAGCAAAAGGGAAAACATTTTGATCCCGAATTGGTAGACGTTTTTTTCTCTATCTGTGATGTGATTCGTGCCATAAAAAGCAAATATAGTGAAAATTAAGTTATTAAAAATCAGGTGTGAAGCAGTGTGTCCAGCGATTTGGAAATGGTTTTGTTAGGAGGTTTTTTGGAAAAGGCTACAATTAGCCGTTTTAGTGAAATGGAGGATTTGCATGGCAGCGGCAAATTCTCAGCGGCCAAGCTGAATAATCTCATGCCCTATAAAGTCAAAAATTTTTTATTGGTGGCCAGTCTTTATGATTATTTCATGCTCGAGGAAGATGGCCGTTTGCAAGAACTCATTTTAAAATTCTACCAGCAGTGGAACCTCGGTTATATCCCCCAATTCCTGAGAATAAATGGGGGAGAAAATGCCTTGCAAGTTATTAAAAATGAAAAATTCGACCTAGTTATCGTGGTCATGCGGCTTGGTGATATGGACCCATTCACGTTTGGCCGCTTGGTCAAAGAAATTGATCCCGCACTCCCGGTGATAGGTTTGGCATTTAATACCCCCGAACTGAAACGGTTGCTGGAAATTGATGACAACACTGCAGTTGAGCGAATTTTTGTCTGGCAAGGGGATGGACGTATCCTGCTGGGAATCCTGCAATACATTGAGGATCGGAAAAATGCCGCCAATGATATGCAAATTGGCGGGTTTCAAAGCATACTGCTGATCGAGGATGCCATTGATTTCTATTCATCGTATTTGCCAATTGTTTTTTCGGTTCTGCGCGAATTGACCGAGCAATTGCTCAAAGCTGACCTGACTTTTGCGCAAAAACTCAAGCGCCAGAATGGTCGTCCCCGGGTTCAACTGGCGACTTCTTATGAGGAAGCGACGGCGATTTTCGAGCAGTCTAAAAGTAATTTACTGGGTATCATTACCGATTCCAGTTTTCCCCAAAACAAAATTCTTAATCCATCGGCCGGCCTGTTGTTTGTAGAAAAAGTCTTTTCCGAACTGCCCAATCTTCCCATTCTGCTGCAAAGCAGTGAACCGGCTGCGGAAGTTATGGCCCGCAAGGCCGGAATCGGGTATTTGTCCAAGAATTCGCCGACTCTATTAAATGATTTAAAAAAATTCCTTTCATCCTCCTTTGGCTTTGGTGAATTGGTAATCAAAGATGATCGGTCTGCGGTGGCAAGCAAAGTTTTTAATATCAATCAATTGTTCGCCATTATTACTGATTTACCGGAAACTGCTTTGCGTAATATCATAAATCGTGGCGACCTGGATCGCTGGTTGCGGGCCAGGACCGAATTTGAGCTTGCCAATACCATTCAGGATTTTGTTAATCAAGCTCCCGGTCCGGTTCTCGAATTGGGCGTGAAATTGAAAAAAATTATTGCCGATTTTCGCACTGCCAGTCACCGCGGCTCAATCGTAGCCTATTCCAGGTATTTTCATGAAGATTATTCACAGTTCAGCATCATCGGCAGCGGTTCAATCGGCGGTAAGGCCCGGGGGTTGGCTTTTTTGGATCGAATTTTAGCTAATTATTTTGATCCGGCCCAGTTTCCAAAAATCGCGATTGCCATTCCCCGCACGGTGGTCATCGGCACCGATATGTTTGACGATTTTATTAAAGAAAATGATCTGCTGGCCTTTGCCGTAGAAAACCATTCTGATAATCATATCATCAGCCGTTTTATCAATGCCAGCTTGCCGGCAAAAATGGTTGGTGATTTGCGTGATTTTGTCAAAAACGTTCGTGTCCCTTTGGCGGTTCGTTCTTCAAGCTTACTGGAAGATTCACTTTATCTCCCGTTTGCCGGAATTTATGCCACCAAAATGCTTCCCAATGATCAATATGGCGATGATATCCGTTTTCTCAATTTGGTAAATGCCATAAAATTTGTTTACGCTTCTACTTTTTTCCGCCAAGCCAAGTCATACATTAATAGCACCCCGCATCGCATTGAAGATGAAAAAATGGCCGTGGTCATCCAACCCGTTGTCGGTACCCTTTACCGGGACTGCTTTTATCCTGATTTTTCGGGAGTAGCTCGTTCCTATAATTATTATCCGGTTGGTCAGGCCAAACCCGAAGATGGCGTGGTAAATGTCGCCTTGGGGCTGGGAAAAACTGTGGTTGATGGGGGTATATCGTTGCGCTTCACGCCGGCTTACGCCGGGATTCTGCCGCAGTTTACCAGCATCAAGGATATGTTTAATTTTTCGCAGCGGGATTTCTTTGCTGTTTCCATGAAGCATATCGCATCGGTCGCTTTTTTAGAGGAAGACCAATATTTAATCAAGCAAGGACTTGAAAGGGCCGAAAAGGACGGAGTTTTACAATATCTGGCTTCAACCTATTCCCGGGAGAATGATGCTGTTTATGATGGCATCAGTTTTCCAGGGCCCAGGATAATCAATTTCGCCCATATTCTAAAAAACGATGTTTTTCCTCTGGCTAAAATACTGCAATGTTTGCTCAAATTAAGCAGCGAGGCCATGGATTGTCCGGTTGAAATCGAATTTGCCGCTACTCTCGATGCGGCCAATGTTTTTCCTGCCGTTTTCAGTATTTTACAAGTTCGGCCCTTGGTGGTTAATGATGAATTGGTCAAGGTGGAATTGGCTGAAACACAAAAAGAATTTGCTTTATGTTATAGCGACCAGGTTTTGGGCAATGGCGTCTCACATACGATTCAGGATATTGTGTTTGTAAAACCGGCTATCTTTGCTGCTGCCAAAAGCCCGCAAATCGCGGTTGAAGTCGACAAGCTCAATTCTAAATTGCGTGCCGAAAATGTTCCCTATATGCTGATCGGACCAGGGCGGTGGGGAAGTACGGACCCCTGGTTGGGGATTCCCGTCAAATGGAGTCAGATCAGCGGCGTAAAAGTAGTGGTGGAGGTGAGTTTACCCAACATGAATGTGGATCCGTCTCAAGGGTCACATTTTTTTCAGAATATGACCTCGCTGCGTATCGGTTATTTTACTATACCTTTAAACAGCGCCAATGGATTCATCGATTGGCCCTGGCTCGAATCACTGCCAACCATCAGTGAAACTCCTTTTTTAAGACATGTCCGTTTGGCGCAGCCGCTTAAAGTAATGATTGACGGTCGCAAAAGCCAAGGCATTATTTTAAAACCAATACAAACAGTTTCGTGATGGCCAAAGATTATTATCCGTTTTATTTTGTCAGTGATTTGCATGGCCGGGTAAAATGTTATCAAAAACTTTTCTCTATTGTTCAGCAAGACCTCCCCAAAGCGATTTTTTTTGGCGGCGACCTTTTGCCATCGGGTTCACTGTATTTTGGGGGAAAGGATACTTTTAAAAATGGCTTCATAAATGATTTCCTGGTGCCGGAATTGCTGAAATTACAAGGAGTGCTCAAAAATAATTTTCCGCAAATTTTTATTATTTTGGGCAATGATGATACCCGCATTGAAGAAGCAGCCATTATGCGTCATGACCAGGAAAATCTCTGGAAATATATGCATAATCGTAAAACTGCCTTCATGGATTACCAGATTTATGGCTATTCCTGCGTGCCGCCTACGCCCTTCGCTTTAAAAGATTGGGAACGTTATGATGTGTCGCATTTTGTCGATCCCGGGGCCTTGGCACCGGAAGAAGGCCGGTTAACGGCTGCGGTCAGCGAAAATGAAATTCGTGACCATACAATCCAAGACGATCTTGAAAATCTTAGCGCTGGAGATTCTCTTAATCAAGCCATTTTTCTTTTTCATGCGCCGCCCTATCAGACCCGCTTGGATCGCGCTGCCCTTGACGGCCGTTTTGTGGAGCATGTCCCTTTGGATGTGCATGTGGGCAGTATTGCCATTCAGCGGTTCATTCAAAAGCGGCAGCCACTGGTTACCCTGCATGGGCATGTCCATGAATCGGCCAGGTTAACGGGATTTTGGCAGGAAAAAATTGGCCATACCCATGCTTTTTCAGCGGCTCACGATGGACCAGAATTGGCAATTATCTGCTTCGACCCGGCCCAACCTGAAAAAGCAATCAGGCGCTTGCTTAAATAAACCTAAGCCAGCATAGGTTTTTTTAAAGGCAATGGCCGGGCGGCATCGGTAACCGCCCCGATTTTGACCGCATAGCTTGATTTCTTGGCAATGTCATCATCGGTCAAAATATGGTAATCGATTAATCCATCGGATTGCTGCCCGGTGCGCGAGTAATTGATTTCCGCCAGGCACAAACTCCAACCCTCAAGCCAAAGGATGAATTGCTCCAATTGTTCTTCCGAACCGCGGAAATGAATTAACAAATCAATATCACTTCCCGGCCCGGCGGTGGCATTTTTTGTGCTGCCAAACACATACATGGCTTTCACGCCAAAACGGTTTCCGTCCACAAGGCTGGCAATTTTTTCGGCCATATGCAACCGCCAATGCCAATGATCCTCGCTGACTCCTTCGGCATGCTCTTTTCGCTCCTTAACCAAGTCAGTGCTGTTTATCGGCATAGCCAGGAAGCCAATGGCTTCGTTTAAATCGGCATTCATCAAAATACGCAGAACTTTTCCGGCAGTAGTTTTTGGAACATCGATGACATGTATGGTTTCGGCCAGGTAGGCAAATTCGGGCAACATGGCGGACAAATAGTTGGCGGAAGAAATTAAAAATTTCTCATTGAAAATGATCCCTTCATCATCGGGATACAATGGCAAATAGCGGATGGAAGACTCGACTAAATCCTGAAAAAAATGGGTTCCAAAAGACAATTCCGGGACATAGTTGCCTTTTTTGCGGGCGATTTCAATTAGCGCCGCGGTATTGTTAAAATCCGAATAGGTAACCGGAACTCCCAGCTTGATATCGCCCCGGCTTCCCCAGCGGCCCGGTCCCATCAAGATAAATTGGTGCTTGGGCAACAAGCTGTTCAGTCTGCCGACGGCCCGGCCCACGGCCATGATGTTTTCAATTTTTTCCAATTCGCTGTAATGATCGGGGTCGACATAAACGATATGGGTGATATCGGGAAGTTTGCCGTTGGAGATATAGCGGTTGGCTGAAAAAATAATTCGTTCTTCGGCAATATCTTGGGGAATCGGACTGGCGATGTTCCCTTCGGTGGAGCTTTGCGGCCGGCACTGCAACAGGTAGAAGTTTTTCCCATCCGAGGCGAATTCGATATCCACCGGCGTGTTCATTTTCTCCTGGAGTATTGTCAATATGGTTTGCAATTGCTTGCAGAAATTAGTGCGCGTGAGCAGGCCTTCAAAAGTGATTAACAGGTTTTGTTTTTCAAAGTCCAGGTTTACGGCGCTTGGGGGGTAAATATGGTCATCTTCATAGATCGAAACAATCTGTTTAATGTTGGGGTATTCATTGCCGTGCTCTTTCAAAAGCGTTTGAATGTCAACGGTTTCAAAAGTGCGGGTTTGTAAATTGATGACGTCGATTTTTTGGGGGGAATAGCGCAGAGTCTCTTCGGCGGTGACGTTCACCCGCAAATTGGGGATACCGGGAGAAATCAAAATCGGGTAATCGTTACTCACTCGATCGACGGCCCGCGTTCCCAATCCCGGAACAATGCGGGCCAATCCGTCTTCCCTTTTTATGCGCGCCGACCAGCGAAATTCATTGTTGCTGAAGGCCACGCCGGCAAAAGCCGGGAAGAAATAATGGCCCACTTTCTGGCCGACCACTTCCTGAATCATGATGCCCATTTCCTCGTGGAAATCCAAGAGACCTCTCTCCACGCGGTATTCGATTGGGTCGGGACCAAATATGGATGCATAAACTTCGGCGATGGCGTCAGTCAAAGCCTCCAGTTTTTCACTCTTGCTTCCCTGATTGGCCAGGAAAAGGCTTTTATACTTGCCGGAAAAAGCTGTGCCCATTCGGTCTTCAAGGAGACTCGAACTGCGCACGATCAGGGGCTTGTCGCCCAGATCATCCAGCGCGACCGACAATCCTTTAATAATTTCGGGCGGGAAATGGGAGTTTTTTAGAAGTTGAACCACATTTTGATATTCGAGGCGAATTTGATCGATTTCCTTGTATTTTTGTTCAACCACTTCCTCAAGATTGTTGTAGTCGAAAAAGTTTTGAATTGTATCGGTTGTGATGTACCAGGTTTTGGGAAATTTCAAATTAGTCAGAATAGCGGAATGCTCACCCGGTTTGGTTAATATTTGCTGGGCCAGAAACAAACCGGCGCTTTTTCCGCCCAAACGTCCGTAGCCGTTGATGGGGTAAATGATTTTTTGAATCAAATCGTAAAAATGGCGTACCTCAATATGGTTTTTGGCGACGTTGATGAATTCCAATTGGTCCGAAAAAAAACGGCGAATAAGCGAAACCCGCAGCCCCTTTTCCGTGGGCAGCGACAAATCATAATTGCCCCCGGTAATATAGTGGAACTGGGTAATGACGTTGATGATTTCCGCCAAAGGCAGGTCGATGTTATTGACGGTGCGGATTAAAAAACTGGCCTTCTCTTCCTGTATCCATTTTTGCAGGCGAGCCAGTATTTCCTGGTCGCTGAGATATTGGGCGGCGATTTTAAAAGTTTCGTCGCCCAGGGCAAGTGTTTCCAGATGTGATTTCTTTTGACTGGGGCGGTTGACTTCATCAACGATTTCCGAAAACCCATTGTCTTGGTCCTTGCTCAGGGTATTTAAAAGTTCTTTGGCTTCCTTGACACCATTCCAGAACAAATAATAAATCATTTTGCGTCCCAGGTGAATGTAAAGACTCTGGTCGGTTTGCCGCAAAAGATCTACAACAACCATCCATTCTTTTTTATTTTTTTCTTTCAGGTCTTTCTGGGCTGTTTCCCACTCTTTGGATACCTGTTCCAGTTTCAAATGTAAAATTGAGCGGCCGATACGTTCGGCTATGGTATCGAGCAATTTTTGCTCATCCTTTAAAAAATAATTGTTTTCCGATTTTGGCACTTCTTTGGAGTAAGACACTTCAATGGTACCGGCAACTTTACCATCGACTTTGATGGTGGCTGTCTGAACGCGCGGCGAAGGAGAGAAATTGGGGCTTCTATATGTTGAGTTTTCATAGATGATTTGCGTTTGACATATATCGGGGAATTGGTACCCGGAGGGAATGGTTTGCATGATGCGCATAAAAGTGTCTGCCAAGGATATTTGCGGCGTTTTGCTGAGAATTTCTTCGACCTGGTAAAGGCAGTTCAGTTCCTTGGCCCGTTCCCGCATGTCATGCAACAATTTATCGATGACATTTTGCGGCGGGTTCGTTTTGCTTTGCTCCATTTTCGCCCCTAAAAAAAACAGGGGATGCCTGGGCATCCCCTATATTTGTCTGTATTGCTTATACCCAGCCGCGCCATTTGCAGGCTTCGGCTACACGTGAAACCGCGATCATGTAAGCGGCATCTCTCATGTATATTTTTTTCTGTTTTGCCAAGGCATTGACTGCATGGAAAGCCGAGGTCATGATGTTGTCCAGCTTGCTCAATACTTCTTCCTTGGTCCAGAAGTAGTTCATGTTACATTGAACCTGTTCAAAATAGCTGCAGGTAACGCCGCCGGCGTTGGCCAGAAAATCGGGAATGAGAAAAATGTTCTTTTTCATCAAAACCTGATCGGCTTCGGGGGTGGTCGGGCCGTTGGCGCCTTCGACCATTATTTTTACTTTTTGGGAAATTTTATCGACGGTATTGGCATTCACCTGATTTTCCAAAGCTGCGGGGACCAGGATATCGACTTCCTGCTGAATCCAGGCATCGGCATCGCCGATTTCGTAGCCCAGGTCTTTGGCTTTTACTTTATCAATACCGCCAAATTTATCGGTGATACCGAGCAATTGTTCCAGGTCGATACCGCTTTTCTTGATGAAGGTAAATGATTTGTTTTCCTTCTGATCCCAGCAGGATACGCAAACTGCTTTGCCGCCGTATTCCTGGTACAATTTGACGGCATATTGCGCGACATTTCCGAACCCCTGGAACGCAGCGCTGGTGTTCTTGATGTCGATTCCCATTTCATTCAGGGCTTCACGCAGGGTATAGATAACGCCGAAACCCGTGGCTTCGGTGCGTCCCAAAGAACCGCCCATGCCGACCGGCTTGCCGGTGATAAAGCCGGGATATTTGCCCCCGGTCATTCTCTCGTATTCATCCATCATCCAGACCATGTGCTGGGCGTTGGTCATCACATCGGGAGCGGGAACATCCTGCAATGGGCCCACATTTCTGACGATTTGCCGGATCCAACCGCGGCAGATCTGTTCCTGCTCGCGCATGGACAGGTTGTGGGGATCGCAAATGACGCCACCCTTGCCGCCGCCCAAGGGAATGTCAACTACCGCGCACTTCCAGGTCATCCAGGTTGCCAGCGCTTTCACCGTGTCAATGGTTTCCTGGGGATGGAAGCGGATGCCGCCCTTGCAGGGTCCACGGGAGTCGTTATGGTGGACGCGAAAGCCTTGAAAGATTTTTACTGTACCATCATCCATTTTAACCGGGATGGCGAAATGATATTCTCTTAAGGGATTCCTGAGCAGGTCTCTGGTTGCCTGATCCAGATCCAATTGTTCAGCAACTTTATCAAATTGCTGTTGGGCCATTTTAAAGGCATTAAACGATTTGTCAGCCATAGTGATTACCTCCTTGTTGATATTGACTTTGGCTAAGCAATATTTTACCACGTTTGGTTGAATTTTGTAAATAGTTTACTTTATAACAATTTAATTTACATTGGGGTCTCTCATTGTCAGGTAAGCGTGGTTAGAAAAAATATTTTTTTTGTTGACAAATACGCACTACTGTACTATTATTGTGGTACAGATGAAAAAGCTAGTGAAACCTCTGAATATTACGCTGGATAATAAATCAGCGGTGCCGGTCTATGAGCAAGTCAAGCAGGTTATCAAGTGGTCGATCCTCTCCGGATACCTGGAGAACGGTGACCAGTTGCCTTCCCTGCGCGAACTCGCCACCATGCTGCACATCAATCCAAATACCATAGTCAAGATCTATTTTCAATTGGAGGTTGAGGGGTTCATCCGCTCCCAGACCGGCTCCGGATTTTTTGTTTGTGAAAATAAAGACTTTACCGATCCGCAGGGGCGCGAACTATTTGAACACCTCTCGCAGGAATACATTGCCAAGGTTATCGCCCTTGGTTTTTCTGAACAAGATATTATTGACTATCTGCAATCCAAAACCCCGACGCCACTCAGTGCGGCAAGCTCGGCAAAGGAGAAAAAAAATGGTAACGATTAAAGACCTGCAATTCGGTTACAACAAAAAACCGCTTTTCGAGCACTTCAATTTTCAGGTGCCGCCAGGCCAGGTCTGTTTGGTCACGGGTATCAACGGTGTTGGCAAAAGTACGTTGCTGCGCCTGATCGCCGGCGTACTCAAGCCGCAGCAGGGTAAGATCGAGTATGATCGACGATTGGGCACATCGCCGCGCGGCAAGATCGGCTTCATCTCCGACAGCCTCAGCATCTACGAGAATCTCCGCGTCGACCGCCTTATCGATCTGCACTTGTCGGTATTCAATGTCAAGCAATTTGATGACACCCTGATTCGCCATACGCGCATCAGTGCGCGCGACAAAGTCCGCAATCTCTCCAAGGGGCAGCGCACCATTCTGCATCTTGCGCTGATCCTCTCCACTCAACCCGAATTACTGTTGATCGACGAAGTGATCCACGACCTCGATGCTTATTTGCGCAAACTCTTTCTCGATGAAGTAATTTGCCACTTAAGTGAACGGGAAGTCACGGTAATCTTCGTCAACGTCAACTTTCACGATATTGAGAGTCTGGTTGACCGGGTGGTATTGCTGAAAAATGGTACGATCGCCGTTGATGAACCGATTACCGTCTTGAAGGAGAAAGTAAAGCGGGTTTTGCTTGCCGGTGAACTGCCCGAGGGTGTTCCTTTTATTCATTCCCTGCCGCGCGAGAACTTTACTGAATATTTTATTTATCCCTACGATGAATCGCTAAAGCAAAAAATATCCGCGGAAATATCGAGTCTGAATTTGAACGACATCGTGGCCGCCTTCATCGGGGGAGAATATGCTTAAAAAGGAGTGGCGGGATATTTTATTGCCGGTACTGCTGCGGCTATCGCTTGGACCTCTCCTTGCGGCCATGCAAGCGGTTTTCGCCGGGAAGATTGACGAAGAAACCTTCCTTTCGTTTTTCATTGGCTTTGTCATCTCCGTGTTCTGGGTGGCGATACATATGGGGCTGAACACTTTTCAAAGTGAATTTCGTGACCACGCTTTTGAATATTTGTTCACTTTCCCTTTCAAGCGCAGCCGGCTGTTAATCAACAAATTTGCAGCGCGCTTGTTGGTTTTGGGCTCTCTTTTCATTTTATATTATTCATTACACTGCCTTCTAAAAATGCTTTTTCGGCTGTCTCCTTCAAGTATGATATTTTCCGACTATTTACATGTATTCAATTTTTCTTTTTTGGTCTTTTCTTTCTTTGTCATTGGGTTCTTTCTCAGCCTTGTCGATTGGGGCAGCGCTCGTCCCGCTATACCCTTGCTGATTCTGGCAAGTCAGGTTTTGCTTACTTTTTTAATAAAAAAACCGCTTCTCCGTTTGCTGGGAACAACTGACCTGAACGATAAAATAAGTAATGTCCTGCTTATAATTATTACCGGAATTTATTTTATTTTTTGTTTCCGCAGGCTGGAGCGTGGAACTCTTGGCAATGGCTGGCGCAAAAGCAGCAAGAAATCTTTACCATTGATTGTTTGTCAAAAAAATGGCCGGAATTGGGGGCTGTTGCGGCACGAAATATGGAATGTTACTCGGAGTTTTTTCTTGTTGGCGATGTTTGCGCCTGTTCTTTTTTTTCTAAGCGGAAAACTGTACTTCACAGTTGAAGGCCAACCGCATCGCTTTCTCGACCCGGTGGTTTCCATTGCGGCCATTGCCGCTTTTATAATTATACTCTTTGCTTTTGATTCCGGCATCAGATCGTTTTATAGTGAGTTCCGCCACAAAGCCCTTGAATATCTTCTAACATTTCCCATAAGTTTGCGCCGCATTCTCATCGAAAAGCTTTTGGCGCAAATTTTTGTACTACTACCGGCAGTGATTGTCTACATGATCTTTGCCGGCCATTTTTCCGAACGTTTGGCAATGGGAAGCGGATTTTTTTATATTTTCTTGCGCCCGACCTTTTTTCCAATCTGGGTAGTACTGTTGCTTCTCAATGGTTTTTTTCTCTCACTCTTTGAGATGAAGAATATTATGGCACTGGTCAGTCTGGCAAACATGTATGTCCTTGTCCTGGTGCCTCTTGCTCTTTTCAAAATACTCAAGCATTTATCTTTTACTCTCAATCCCCAGACAATGGCCCTGCTTGCCGTTGGCAGCGGTTTGTTACTGACAACGGCGATTCTGGCAGGTGTTTTTTTCAGACTCCTGCTGCGTTTCGATTTAGCCGCTCCGAGCCGCTACTCTCGGATTTTCGGTTGGTTCCTTTTCACGACCTTCACTATCCTGTCCTTGGCTGGTCTCACAGTCGTGCTTTTTGTTTGATATTATTGCCTGGACTTCTTTTATTCACTTGTTTTAAATACAAAATCGTCCTTTTTGAAGTCGATGAATACTTTTGCATTGGGCAAAAGGCTGCTATCTAGAATCATCATGGCCAGCTTGTCTTGGATTTCATGCTGAATGACGCGGCGCAAAGGCCTGGCGCCTAGCGAGGGATGAAAGCCGGCCGCGGCCAGTTTGGCCAGAGCCTGGTCGGAAATGGTCATCGTAATTTTTTGATCGGCGAGCAGTTTTTGCAACTGCTCAATTTGCAGCCCGGCGATCTTCACAATGTTTTCAGGGGTCAGTGGCTTGAAGGTAATTATTTCGTCGATGCGGTTTAAAAACTCCGGTTTGAAATACTTGTAAAGCAATTCATGCACTTTGCTTTTGATTTCCTGGTAATCGCTTTGTTCCCGAATGATTTCCGATCCCAAATTTGAAGTCATGATGATGATGGTATTGTTAAAATTGATGGTTTTGCCCTTGGCATCGGTGAGCCGGCCGTCTTCCAGAATCTGCAGCAAAAGGTTAAAGACATCGCCATGGGCCTTTTCAATTTCATCGAGCAAAATCAGGGCATAGGGTTTCCTTTTAATCGCCTCGGTCAATTGGCCGCCTTCGTCATAACCGATATAACCGGGCGGAGCGCCGATAAGCTTGGCCACGGAATGTTTTTCCATGTATTCGGACATGTCGATGCGCACCATGGCTTTTTCACTGTTAAAGATAAATTCGCTCAAAGCCTTGGCCAGTTCGGTTTTACCAACTCCGGTCGGTCCGAGAAAAATAAAACTACCAATGGGGCGATGCGGATCCTGCAGCCCGGCCCGGGCCCGGCGCAAAATTCGTGAAACGGCGTTCAGCGCTTCGTCCTGGCCAATCACCCGCTTTTTCAAGATCTCTTCCATATGGACAAGCTTTTCTTTTTCCCCGCCGAGCAATTTGCTGACCGGAATACCCGTCCACTTGGAAACGACTTCAGCGATATCTTCTTCGCTGATCTCTTCGGTCAGTATCTTTTTTTCTTTTTGCAATTCAGAAAGATTGTTTTGCACTGTTTCACTTTCTTTCTTTTTTTCCGGCAATTTGCCGTATTGGATCTGCGAGGCCAGTTCATAATCATTGCGCCTTTCGGCATCCTGCTGCTGCAGACGAAGTTTATCGCTTTCTTCCTGCAGATCCCGCAATTTGTGAATCAGGTTTTTTTCTTTGTTCCAATGGGTCTTGATCTTGTCGCGTTTAATTTTATATTCATCCAGGTCAGCCAAAAGGGATTTCAGCTTCTCTTTAGAGTCCCGGCTGTCCTCCTTTTTCAAGGCTTGGCGTTCGATTTCCAATTGCATGATTTTCCTTTCCAATTCATCCAATTCCTCGGGCTGAGAATCCATTTCAATGCGCAGTTTGGACGAGGATTCATCGATAAGATCGATGGCTTTATCGGGCAGGAAGCGGTCGCTGATATAACGGTTGGAAAGGGTGGCCGCGGCAATCAAGGCGGCATCGGTGATTTTCACGCCATGGTGAATTTCATATTTTTCCTTCAACCCCCTGAGGATGGAAATGGTTTCTTCCACGGTCGGTTCTTTGACCAAAACAGGCTGAAAGCGCCTTTCCAGGGCCGGATCTTTTTCGATATATTTTTTATATTCGTTCAGGGTGGTGGCGCCAATTGCCCTGAGTTCTCCCCGGGCCAGGGCCGGCTTGAGCATATTTGAGGCGTCCACGGAACCTTCGGCCGCCCCGGCGCCGATGATGGTGTGCAGTTCATCGATAAAAAGGATGATTTGGCCATCAGCTTCGGTCACCTCTTTGATCACGGCTTTCAGCCGATCCTCAAATTCCCCCCGGTACTTGGCGCCGGCCAAGAGAGCGCCGATATCCAGAGTAATTATTTTTTTATCTTTAAGCATTTCGGGAACATCGCCCTGAACGATCCGTAATGCCAGCCCTTCGGCTATGGCGGTTTTGCCCACGCCGGCTTCACCGATTAAAAGCGGATTGTTTTTGGTGCGCCGGATCAGCACCTGCATGACGCGGCGAATTTCATCATCGCGGCCGATGACCGGATCAAGTTTTCCTTCACGCGCCAATTCGACCAAATCGCGGCCATAGCGTTTCAGCGCTTGGAATTTCTCTTCGGGATTGGGATCGGTAATGGTTTGTGTGCCCCTGATTTCCATCAAGGCCTTTAAAAAAATATCTTTGTTGATCCCGAAGCGTTTAAGGATTTTTGCTGCGGCTTCATTAAGGTCAATAATTGCCAAGAACAAATGTTCGCTGGAAACATATTCATCGCGAAATTGGCCGGCAATGGCGGACGCCTGGGAAATAACTTTTTTCAGGTTATTGTTTAAATATGGCTCTGCACCCTGTACTTTGGGTAAGGAATTCAATTCCTTATTCATTGCGGTCATCAGGGCCGGAATGTCAGCGCCAATTTTTTTAATGGTTTCGCTGACTATATTTTCTGGAATAGACATAATACTGTGAGCCAGATGCAAAGGGGTAATTTCCTGGTTGCCCAAGTTCATGCCTAATTGCAGACTGTCTTGAATGGCTTGATTGGCTTTCAAGGTAAATCGCTCTTGGTTCATTTTAGCCTCCCTGGAATATTAATTATACCACCTTGACTGGGCTTGGGAAATCGCTGCGTTCAATAATTCGCACGGCTTTTTTTGACAAAACAATTTCGGCGTATTACTATTGGTTGTACTTATTATGAGGAGGAAAAATGGCACGTCATGGCTTGATTGGTTTGCTATTGGTTTTTTTGTTTGTGGCACCCGTTTTGGCCGGGACCCTGGCGGGAATCACTCTCCCGGACAGTTTAAATATTGATGGCCAAAACATGGTTCTCAACGGCATGGCTTTGCGAAAAAAAGTCATATTTAAAGTTTACGTGGCCGGGCTTTATTTGCCGGCCAAGGAAAAAAACAGTGAAACAATCTTGGCCGCTGACCAAACTCGGTGCACGGTCATGCATTTTCTGCGCAGCGTGGATGCCGGCAAAATCACCGAGGCCTGGTTTGATGGTTTGAAAGCCAATACCCCTAACTATTCTCCGGAATTGAAAATGCAATTTGACACTTTGGCGACCCTGATGGAAGATTTAAAAGATGGTGACAAACTGGTTTTCACTTATCGGCCGGGAACGGGGACTGAAGTGAAGGTCAAAGGTAAAATCAAGGGGACATTGGGCGACAAGGCTTTCGCCGATGCCCTTTTTTCCTGCTGGATCGGCAAGAAGCCCGGGCCCGGAGAAGGGTTTAAAAAAGGCTTGCTGGGCATTTGACCGGAAATCTTACCGTTCGTACAACCGTGGAAGAAAACGTCCCGCCAGCGGTTTCACTCTATGAAAGGCGAAAGCCGCGGCGAACCCGACCAGCAATATTTTTCATCCTGTTGCTGGTTGCGTTTTTGCTGGCCATGCATTTTTTCAATTTGTTTTTGCAGTGGACGGTGATCCGTCTGGAGCTTGCCCACGGGCCTGTTTTTAAATCTCCGGAATATTCATTCTTTGGCTTTTCATTATTCAACCAAAAAGAAATTGCCGCGGTCCGCTATTTTAAAAAATCTTCCCAGCCTACAAGGGTATTCGGCTTTTTTGATTTTTTCCATTCGGCAATTTTTGCTATTTGGAATAAGAATGAAATGGCTTTCATTGATCTCGGCCCGATTGTCGTGGCCATACCGACCGGGTTCAGCCGGGTTGTTTTTTCCCCAAGTTCGGTTTTTTTTGTTGATCATGAAAAAAATGTGACGGTAAAATGTTTTGCGACCTCGCCTGCCGGATTGTTGTGGCAAGGTTTTCTGGCTAAAAAATACAATACTTCCAAACCAGCTGCCAGAAAACCGCTAGCGGTTTCATTTGTGATTAAGGAACTGGAAAAATCCCGCTACCTGAAAATTCCCTATTTAATCTATTTCTATCTTCCCTTAATGATGATTGTTTTTTTAGCCATTCGTTACGGTTCGGTTTTGCTTGTGGCTTTTTTTTATTACGCGGAAATTTTATTCCTTTTTGACTACCGGAAAATGTTTGTAACCGTTCCCTTTGATTGGATCTTCAAGCTTTTTAATTGGGAAATCAGTTCCGGCCAGGTTGAAGTGACAGCGGCGGTTATGGTCACGATTTTTGTCTTCTGCGCCGTTTTCGGACTATGGCATTGGAAAAAAAATAATATTTCGGCTCGGGAAAAAGGAATTATTCTGTTTTTTATTTTGCTGCCATTTTTTCTGTTTTTTTGAAAGCTACCTACACTTTAAATTATTGTTTATTTTTTTTTAGAATTTGGATGACTTGTTTGACTTGTTGTAATTGGCTGATGGGAGCGACCAATATCCCGTTTTCGGTGTTGATCACCGCTACATGATCCAAGCCAATAACCGCCAGCGGCTTGCTTTGATTTGAAAAAAGCAATGACTGGCGGGTGTCAATAGCGATGATCCGGCCGCGGCAAACATTTTCTTGTTTGTTTTTTTCATTCATTTCATATACGGATGACCATGAACCGACATCATTCCAGGAAAATTCAGCTTTGAACATCACGGTTTCTTTTATTTTTTCCATCAAAGCGTAATCAATGGATTCAGGCTTGATGGCTTTGTAAAGTGCGGCGAAACGCTCGCTATTCCCGGCCGCCCGTTCCAGCAATTTGTATTGCTTGTGATAATATGGCGCATATTGTTTGAAAAATTCCTTGAAATAAGCCAATTTATAGACAAACATACCAGAATTCCAAAAATAATTTCCATTTTTTAAATAATTGATCGCGGTTTTTTTATCAGGTTTTTCTTTGAATTGCATGATTTTATAAAAATCAATGTTTCCTATCTTGTGGGGGTTTGTTTTTGCAAAGCGGATGTAACCATAACCGGTGTGGGGCTCGGAAGGATGAATACCGGCGGTGACGATGCAACGGTTTTGGGCATATTCCAAAGCGGCCGGCAATTGTCCGGCGAAAATATTTTCGTCGGCAATAAAGTGGTCAGCGGGAACCACCAATAAATTGGCATGGGGATTGATTTGTGAAAGGCAAATGTTAGCTTGAATCAAGGCGGGAGCCGTATTGCGCGGGGCCGGTTCGCTGATAAAGTTAGCGGTAGGAAATCCCGGTAGGCATTCCTGAACATTTTTTAGATATTTGCCGTCGGCAATGATAAAGATATTTTTTTTATTGATGAATTTTTTTAGCCGTTTGTATGTCTGCGTTAGCAAAGGCTCGTTGCCGACCACAGACAGAAACTGTTTGGGTTTTTCCGCCGTGCTCCAAGGCCAGAATCGGGTTCCTTGTCCCCCGGCCATGATCAAGGCAAAGTGATTATTTTTCATGTTTTAAAATTACCATATCTAGGCCGTGAAAACAATTGCCGCTTATCTTTTTAATGAATCAAATTTGCATTAAAAAACCCTTCATGCTAATTTTAATTGGACAATTAAATAAACAAATATCAAGGAGGTCGAATGGCGCTAAAAATAGAAAAACCAACGATTATCAATGCTGCCGGCACCAAGGGAAAAATCATTGAGGAATATTTCGGCATGGTAAATTCTCATTCAGCGCAAGTCAGTGTTGCCGTCATGCACAGCCCTTCTGGTTGGATTGAGCCCGGGCAAAAACCCGATTTCGATGAATATACGGTTGTTTTAAAAGGCCTGCTGCAGGTAAAAACCCGGGACGGGATTTATGATGTGCGGGCCGGGGAAGCAATCATGATTTCTAGACACGAATGGGTGCAATATAGTTCGCCCCGGCCTGAGGGCGCCGAGTATGTAGCTGTTTGTCTCCCAGCTTTTTCTCCGGCAACCGTTCATCGGGATACCTGATCTATTCCTATCTGGTTGAAATTTTGATTTTAGTTAACTTATTTAAAATGGGAACTGATAATTTTTAAGATTTTTGGATAGAGAGTTTTATTGGCAGCCAGGACCGAACTTCTTTGCACCATCAATTCCCGGCCCAGAAAATCGCTTGTTTTGCCGCCGGCTTCTTCGACAATCAGTTTGCCGGCCATAAAATCCCAAGGGAGCAAATGGGATTCCCAAAAAAAATCGTAGCGGCCGCAGGCCGTATAAGCCAGATCGAGCGCGGCCGACCCGCAGCGGCGCAAATCCTGGCATTGCGACAGCATGATTTTAAAAACGTTGGTATATTGTTCCAAAAACTGGGGAGCTTTAAAGGGGAAACCGGTAGAGCCCAGGGCCGAACTAATTTTACCGGTACGGCTGACGGCAATCGGCGCGTTATTTAAAAAGGCGCCTTGGCCCAAAGCGGCATGAAAATATTCTCGGGAAAGGGGGTCGTATATCAAGCCCAAGATAACCGTGCCATTTCTCAGCAAGGCCAGCGCTATGGCGAAATGCGGAATACCATGGATGAAATTGGTTGTCCCGTCCAACGGGTCGATGACCCAGAGGTATTCACTTTTTTGCCGGGAAAAGCCGCCCTCTTCTGCCAGAATCTGATGCTTGGGGAAATGGCTGGCAATGACATTGCCGATGATTGCCTCCGCTTCTTTATCGATACGGGTGACAAAGTCATTTTTCCCTTTGGATTGGATATCGTCATTTCGCAGGTTTTGAAAATTGCGGCCAATCAAATCTCCGGCTTCATGGGCGGCCTGCAAAGCGGCTTTTAGTAATTGATCCAATTTATTTCCTTTTTTGACGCAATATCAAAGTAACAGATTGCCGGAGTGATTTCAATTTGTTGTGGGAATTAACCTTTAAAAAATGACGTTTGTTATTGTATTTACCGCCGCGGCCGGCTAAACCTAGAGATTTATTTTGAAAAATATAACCTAAGTCCTATAGTGCCGGAGTTAAATTAATGTAATATTGAATTGAAAGGAGTATAATGAAAGGTCTTTAAACCCATAGGAGGCGTACCATGAAGCAGGATAAAATTGGGACGATTGCGAGTATTGTCCTCGGCGTTTTGGGGATGACGTTGCTGGCTCTGCCACTGTTCGCCCAGAAGGATTTCAACATGGAAGAAAAAAAGATGGTCGAGAACTTTAAACGAGCCAACCCGCTCTACCTCGACGGTGAAAAGCAATTCGCAAAGGGCAACCTGGACAAGGCGGAGAAGAAACTCCTGGAGGCCCTGGCGATCATGCCGGAACACGCGGATGCCTCCTTCGTGATGGCCCAGATCCAGCTCAAGCGGAAGGATTTTTCCAAGGCGCTGGCCTTGATCCTCGACGCCAAGAAGAACTACGTTACCATCGCCAAGTTCCGCACCTTTACATACCAGCAGTACCTGGATCGGCTTCGCCAGCAGCGGCAGGATTTGGAGAATCAGAAGCGGCAAATCTTGGACAATCTTTCCCGCACTTCCAAAAGCGGCTCTTCGCCGGCAACCAATGAAATTGACCGGAGCATCCAAATAATCGACTCGCGATTGAGCACGCCGATCCCCCCGACCTTCGAAATTCCGGCCGAGTACTTCTATATCCATGGCAATGCCCTCTATCGCCTGGGCAAGCTGGTCGACGCCGCCGCCCAATACCAGGAAACCATCCGACTGGACCCGAGCCACGGCAACGCCTTCAACAACCTGGCCCTGGTGTTGTTCTCCCTGGGGAAATACCAGGAGGCACTGGACTGTTTGCTGCGGGCCGAGGGGGCCGGTGTGAAGATCAATCCCGACTTCAAGCGGGCGATCGAGACGAAGATCTCCCCGAAATAGCCGGGGCATCCCCGAACCAGCTGCGGCCGTCAAAATGAATATTACCCACATACTCCCCATATAGGTTCATGTTTCGCATAACGCGATAGCCCATCCTTTATTTTTATTGAAAATCGCCCCGGATATAATATAATGGCCCCATGCCCAGAAAGATCGCGGTGGTTGTGCAACGCTATGGTTTGGAGATCAATGGCGGGGCTGAATACCATGCCCGCTTGATCGCCGAAAAATTAAGCAAATATTTTACCATCGAAATATTTACGACCACGGCCCATGATTATGTCACCTGGGACCATTTTTATAAAAAACAGCAGGAATCATTAAACGGAATACTGGTGAACCGGTTCCGCGTGGAAAGACCCAGGGATCCGGAGGTCTTCGGCAAAATCCAGCGGCATATTTTTGAAGAAGAGCACTCGCTGGCCGATGAGATGCGCTGGTTGGAGGAAGAAGGCCCATTGGTCCCGGAGTTGATCCAGACTCTGGAAAATCGCAAAAAGGAATTCGCCTATTTTATTTTTTTCTCCTACCGCTACTACCATTCCTTTCACGGGGTCGGCAACTTCAGCCGCAAAGCCATTCTGGTTCCCACGGCGGAGCACGACCAGGTGATCTACCTCAGCCTGTTCAAGGATTTTTTCAACCTGCCGGCGGCGATCATTTACAATTCCCTGGAGGAAAAAGAATTGATCAACCGGGTTTCCGACAATGCTGCGGTTTGTGGCGATGTGGTCGGCGTCGGCTCCGAGATCCCCGACCGCTTTGCTGCGCAAGGGATCGCTTCGCGCTTGGGAATCCAGGGGAAATATTTCGTTTATGTCGGCCGCCTGGATGAAAACAAAGGCGTTCCGGAATTGTTCGATTTCTATCTGCGGCTGCTGGCCGAGGGCATGGCCGGTTTGAAATTGCTGCTGATCGGCAAAGCATATATCCCCGTTCCTGGAAATGAAAATATCGTCCATGTCGGCTTCCAGGAAAACAGGGAAAAATTCGATCTGCTCGCGGGCGCGGAATTTTTAGTCATGCCCTCGCAGTTCGAATCGCTTTCCATGGTCGCCCTGGAG
>Ga0209748_1000261_pt1 | contig 30776 bp, 27 predicted proteins | sample BarGraIncu00421A_FD_185490 | JGI IMG/M metagenome (GOLD analysis project Ga0209748, IMG submission 185490) | Arctic peat soil microbial communities from Barrow, Alaska - Barrow Graham LP Incubations 004-21A (SPAdes) (version 2) | ecosystem: Environmental > Terrestrial > Soil > Wetlands > Peat... | reverse complement strand
AAAAGAAATGGACGATTTTGCTGAGATTGGTCCTGCTAATCATTTAGGTTACGAAAAACGACAGGAAAGTGAAAGAGCCAGACGAGATGCAATTCCAAAAGGAGAAAATATTTATTTTGATGATGCCTATGAAAGAGGTATCATATTGCAACAGCTTGAATTATCAGAATTGGATGTAAATATGTTTTCAGCAGTGAATATTTCCCTTATCAATGATGGCTGTGGTCTCTACCGCGGAAGACTTATTTTACCGTATGAGCATCTTTCAAGATTCCAGAATGACCTTATTGATTAATTATTTGTGAAGTCGTTTATGAAAAACACAAAGTAAGGTAATAAATCGTTCTATCAGAAAAAGTGTTGCAAGTACTGATAAGACAAGGAAAAATGAGCGTTTGAAAGGATAAACCAATTTATGATCCAAGTATTATTTGTCTGCCACGGCATAATGTTAGCATTGGTAGAGAATGGCTTGTAATGGCTGGAATTTCAAAAATACCTCTCAAGACAAGATACAACCACTTGTGCGTAATCACCTACTCCAAAGGGATACTCTATATATAAGGTGAATTAAATGAACAGAAACACAATCATTTTCGAAAAAAAACATTAAATATTTATATTTTTTTCATAAAAAGCATATTTTTCTATTGACAAACTATTATTTTTGTGATAACTTAGAATCAAATAAAAACATCTATAATTACTCTATCATAATTTTCTATTGACAATATTAAATTTCAACGTTATACAGATATTTGGCAAACTTATCGAAAGGTAAGGACGCAAAACTATAGGGTCTTCGTAATTTTATATTACATGACTGCCAGTTGCATGGTTTTAAACATTATACATGAATGTTTTTTTATGCAACGTTAGTATTATAACGGTGTATTTTTTTGTTACATAAGAAAACGTTTGCATTAAACCAGAAATTGAGATGAGTGAATAATATAATGAAAGCATTCAATAAGATTCAATGGATCCCATTAGTGCTGGCAATGTTTTTGGCAGCAATGATGGCACTACCGGCAAAAGCAGCCGAATCCACTGTAAATCTGGGAACTGCGGCCAGTTTCGAGGTTTTGGCTGGCACCGAAATTATTAACACCGGAACCACAAAAATAAACGGAAACGTCGGTGTTTCTCCGGGAACAATTGTCACCGGGTTAACATCTGATATGATTTCCGCAGGGGCCATCCATAGCAATGATGCTGTCGCTGACCTTGCCCAGAAAGATCTGGTCTTAGCCAGCAAGGATGCCATGGGACGAACGGCTATTAATACCATTACCACTGATTTAGGCGGACAGACTCTTACTCCCGGTGTTTATTTTTCGGGTTTGCCGGCGACATTGACAGGCACCCTTAAACTTGATGCTCAGGGAGACACCGAAGCCGTTTTTATTTTCCAGATGGCATCCACCCTTACCACCCAGGCAAACAGCAAAATTGAACTAATTAATGGCGCCCGATTCAGCCGAATCTTTTGGCAGGTCGGCACCAATGCAACCCTGGGAGCAGCTTCCACTTTTAAAGGAAGTATTCTGGCAAACAACGCCATTTCAGCCGGACCGGATGCTGCGGTCCAGGGGCGGTTATTGGCTATCACCGGTGGTATTACCCTTAACTGCAATCAACTGGATGCAGTTGAAATCATTGGGGAAATTCCCGAGAACATAAATACTACTGAACCTACCGAACCGATACCACCCATCGTGGCACCCAGCAAAGAGCTTATAACAGTGGCACCTTTGATGACAACAAATAATGACCCGATCACCTTAAACGGAGAAGGTGGAGGTGACACCTACAAAGTCACCATTGACTGGGGCACCATGACCTTCAACTATAATTTGGGGACCTGGGATCCGGAGTTTCACTCCTGGGTTGGTGGCGGATGGAATGCTCAAAATTTTAATGGCATTAATGATCTAATAAAAATAACCAATGAATCGACTCAACCCGTTGAAGCCACTTTTGCCTACACCGCATTTTCACCGAGTGGCGGCGATACCACCGGAACATTTACACCAGCTTCCGGTAATTTAAATGGCACTCCTACCGGTACAATGACTTTGGATCTATGCCCGGTTGAGGGACCGGCACCAACTGATAATACTTACTTGAATCTCCAGGGTTCACCGGTTAAAATCGGCTCTACCCCGGCAAAAATCGGGTCCATCAGTGTGACCCTGAATACAGTAATCCCTTAGATTACAACTTGAGCAATTAATAAAAGGAAGGTTGACGACATGGCAAATAGCAAAAATTCGGTTTGCGGCGGTTTTGTGGCTTTAAATACAGGCACTATCATTGACTGCTATTCCAATATGACCGTTCACGGAAAGGCAACGGCTGCTGGTTTTTGTGGTAATAATACCGGAGTCATAAAAAATGCATACAGTACCGGTTATTTGAAAAAGGCAAAAGTCTCCGGCGGATTCAGCGCTAAAAACACCGGAACGATCATCGATTGTTTTTACAATCAGAGTAAACTCAAATCAAAAAAGTTGGTTGATATGGATTTAGGTAAACCGGAAAGCGATCTTACCTTTGAGCATACATATCACGATTTGGACTGGGATTTTAAAAACGTCTGGGAGTACTCAAAAACAGGAAAAGATAATTTGGATGCTGACAATGACGCCCGGCAAGTGCCTTTTTTACCCAGCTTCATTAAAAAAAATTTTTACTTTGAACTGCCAATAGTTGAAGATATCATTGTACTGTCAACCGCAGAAGATCTTTTCATGCTCGCCGAGAAAATAAATGATGGTGATCGGCGCTTCACAACTGCCAGATATCGTCTTAATAACGATATTAATCTTAAAAATCGAAAATGGACACCCATGGGAATGGATGAAAATAATCCATTTTCCGGAACCTTTGATGGTGCCGGATACAGTATTTCGAACCTCCTTGTCAATAATAAAGACTGTGAATATGCTGGTTTCTTTGGCATCATAAAAGATGCCATCGTCGTTAATTTAGGCGTTGCCGGGGCCATTAAAAAAGGAAAATATTCAGGGGTTTTAGCCGGCGTCAGTGAAGGCAGCCGAATTGATTGCTGCTTTACCAATGGTATTGTGAACAGCAGTAAATTTCCGGGCGGCTTCGTTGGAAAAAACAACGGTGAAATTGTACACTCCTTTGCCATTGGAAAAATAAAAAATGGCGGTAAGGTTTTGCTCCCTTTATTTTTGGGTGCAGGTGCGTTAGCACTTATTTTAGGCGCACTGGTTATTACAAATCTTGGGAACGCACCGCCCATCTATCCGGCTATACCCATTGATGACAACGTGACTGTCATCCCTAATGATAAAGCTAAACCCAGCGACGGCAACTCGGTAACCTTTCAATTTGACAAACAGATCGTTTTTCAGAATGCGTCATCCGGCGGTGTCTTCACATTTAAGAATCCCGGCGATTCGAACAAAAATATTGTGGTTGAGTTACAGCTAACCGATGCTGAAATCATTAAGGCTTTTGGCACCACCTGCCGAACTCCGGTGGAACAGGCAAAAATTGAAGCACAACCCGGATATTCTCCGGAAACCACACGACAGGTTATTGGAAAATCTGGCGCAATCCCTCCGGGATATGCCCTTGATGAAATTAAATTACAATCATTACAGGATGGAACAGCGCTGAAACGAGGTGAATATAACGCCATTATCTATCTTGTATTTTATGATATAACAACCAATGAACAGGCCATGCTGAATACCCAGATGCCTGTGCAGTTAATCATAACCGAGTAAAGACAATAACAAAAATTTTAAGAAAGAAGAAAAAAATGAAAAAACTTATATCGATCGTTGCAGCCTTAGGGCTCATGGCAACGATGATCACGCCGGCTTTTGCGGCCACGCAGGATGTGCCAGACGCTGATGGTACAACTACTCCATTTGTAAATGTGGATAATGTATCGCCCATGGATGTGTATGCAACAACTCTTCAAACAGACACTTACAAAGCAACCATTAACTGGGGTCTTATGACATTTGCATATAACTTTGGTACATGGAATGCGGAGACTCACCAATGGAGTAATGCATCTGAATCTGGTTGGAATAATGCTGCCTTTATTGCAGATAATGCTGATATTACGGTTACAAATCATTCAAGTCAACCAATTACAGCAGCTTTTCATTATGATGCAGATTTGAACGGAACAAATAATGGGACAGCCACGGTAGGTTCATTTACAACAGTTGGAGGTAACTTAAATAATACTGGATCACCTGGTATTGCTACAAACACCATGGAATTAGCATTATGTGAAATTTCAGGAACTCCTGATTCGGACACAACCTTTCTGAATCTCGTTGGACCACCAAAAGCCAATATTGGTAATACATCAGCTGCAGAAATTGGTCAAATTACTGTGACATTAAATGAAGATGCAACTCCTCTCGTTGGAGCAGTGGCAGAACTTGCCAAGATTACTGATGTAGCTGTAACAACAGTACCTAGTGGAACAGCTGATACCCTCGCAGGCGTAAATGCAGCAATGCTGTTAATAGCCAATGGCCTCGTTGGCGAAGATTACGCCGTTACTCTTGCAGCTGGTTCAACTTACAATGCAGTTACAAACGCTTGGACTGGCAGATTCACTGTAACCAATGATGTAGACCCATTAGACACAAGTACAGATACAGCCCTCAGAACAATTACAGTGATTATTGCAGAATAACTAAAGAGCTAAAATGTTAAATCTGAAGGGCAGTTTATCTGTCCTTCAGATGTTATGTGATTCTCATGCACCTATTGGAATGAGCATTACACCGTCATATTAAATCTAAAAAAAGTAACCGTTGAAAAGGAAAATACCATGAATACCAACCGGGACATCCCTCGATTTTTCAAAACATCCCAAAAAAATATCATCGTCTATGGGCTGATTATCGGCGTTATTATCATTGCCCTCATCTTGACCGGCATGTTTGTCACAGGGCGATTGAATGCGACGCCGGAGTTCATTCCCCCGGGGTTTGATGCGGCGGCGCAAATCGGTGAACCGTCACCGCCACTGGATTTTGGCTACACCACGGTGAACGTCGAACAGGGGTTTGATATTAAGCTCTGCGGCAGACTCTTTGCCCGGAACAACACCATCGACATCTACCTGACCAACCCGGCGTCGAACAATGTCTGGATAATGACTGAAGTACAGGATGAAAATGGCAAGGTGCTTGCAAAAAGCGGGATCATTAAGCCAGGCGAATATGTTCAGTCGGTTGCGCTGGCAAATAATGTGACCGCGGTCGAAACGAACGTTAAAATTGTGGTGATTGGCTACGCTCCCGATTCATATGCAAGCCGGGGAATGGTTGGTATGAAAACCACGCTGTTCAAACAATAAATTTGCAGCATTGATGGTTAATGGATTCAAGAAAAGAATAGCAGTATTAATTCGGGCACCCTGTGAAAACAGGGTGCCCTCTTGTTTTCTTTGAGCCCCTCCTGCAAAATACCCGATAGTCTATGAATATTCCACTTGAATAGTGCACCCTTTCCGATGATTCAGAGCAGTGTTTCCGATATTTCAAAGCACCCTTTTCCGGAGCCAGTGCAGTTGCGTTATAATTGTTTTATGCACGAGCAATTGTGTAAAAATAATTATGGAGGAGTACGGCAACGATTCGTGCAAAAAAAACCTCCATACTATTTCAAGATTTTAAATCAAGCCATATTCATTGAGTTTATTCAAAATATGGCTTGATTTTTTATATAGCTAGTACAGTATAATCAAAAAACATATCAAATATCTGATACACTTTTAGGTTTTGGAAATGTTGGTAATCGGCAAAATCTTTAATGTTTTATTATGAATTATTGGTGTTTCAATTAACTAGAGATTTTTGAGACGCTAACAAGTAATGAGATGTGATTACTTTACGATAAGGAATTAACTGGTATAATATATACACAAGTTAAATCACACTTGTAAAAAACTGCGAAGTAAAGAATATTTATATAATCCCTATGAGGAGGATGAGAAAGATGAAATATACAAGTACATTGATTGTGGTGAAAGATATGGAAAGAGCCAAGCAATTTTATCATGATGTATTAGGCTTAGATATTATTGCCGACTTCGGAGCAAATGTGACTTTGACAGGTGGTATTGGATTACAGACTGTTGACACTTGGAATGACTTTATCCATAAACAGGACAGTGAAATTGTTTTCTGTAACAATGCGAGTGAACTGTATTTTGAAGAAGATGATATGGATGCTTTTGTCGAAAAGCTGAGCGATATAAAAAATATTGACTATGTACATCCACTGATTGAACATTCATGGGGACAGAAAGTTGTTCGTTTCTATGATTTGGATAAGCACATCATTGAAGTTGGCGAAAATATGATTATGGTTGTTAAACAATTTTTGAATAGTGGTCTTTCTATTGAAGAAACTGCTGTCCGTATGGATGTACCTGTTGATTATGTGAAATCCTGTTTAGCGTAGGAAATGAGCATAATCTGAAGGCGAATAACCAGACAGATGGTGTGAATAGCTATGATAAAATGGTAAATCTGTTGCTGGCAGAGCAGCGATATAAACTGTCGAGTACGTCCGTAGGTTTGTGTAAAATAAAATAGACAAGACAAATTATAATTGGAAATTACTACGGGAAATTATCGAGAAATAATCCGGCTAAAAGTCAGGATTGCAGTAACACAAGTGTTGCTACCAGTACTAGTAGCTCACGTAACACGGTTGTCGAAGTTTGGTAGCTGGCACAAGATAAAGACATTTCATGGCCGATTCCAGATGAACTGACGGATCCGGGGATATGCAGGCAATTCTTTATCCCGGTCGTGCCTGCATCAATGGCAGGAAACTTCCTGACTTTGAATACATTCATAATGAATGAACTGGCCAGACCCGGTGTAACGCTTTCCCTGCTTTAGGCTGAGTACTGCGAACAGTGCAGAAATGAGCTGCTCATTCCTTACCAGTGTTTTTGCCGGATTACACTATGTGGTTTATTGCATAAATTTACATTGTTTTTCGTTTTTTGGAGGTTTCACAGACACCGTATCCTTTACTCGAAATCCGGGTTAACTAATTAATTGCACTCTGTCCGGAAACATTGCACTCGTTTTTCGGACAGAGTGCTCTGAATCATCGGAAAAGGTGTACTATCCCATTGGAATATTCAGTCGCACCGGGGTGATATATAATCAGTTCACTGTCCTCACAGGCATAATACATTTTTTAGGTAAAAGCCCAGTTTTATTTGTAAATCAACAGCAGGTTGTAACTTAGCTGGAAGAACAACTATAAGTAGGGCTTCGTAAAAAAAAATAGAAAAACTCTTGTTTTGTGATTAAATTAAGGTTTAATACTCCGGAATGGTTATAATTAAGATATAAAACAAAATAACAAACAAGGAGATAAAAAAATGAGCGCATTAACAATCACCAAAGAAAATTTTGAACTGGAAGTAACAATGTCGGATAAACCGGTATTACTGGATTTTTGGGCACCTTGGTGTGAACCGTGTAAAATGGTCGCTCCCATTATAGATGAAATAGCGGATGAGGTTTTCATTTTAAAAGTTGGGAAGATCAACGTGGATGAACAACCTGAATTGGCTGCTGAATTTAAGATAATGAGTATACCAACACTTGCAGTGCTCAAAGGCGGAGTAATCGTAAAAAAATCTGTGGGCGTAAAATCCAAAGCAGATATATTAGATATGCTGTCAGAATAGTAATAAAAATGAGCGGATCGGGATATTCCCGGCCGCTTTTTACTTATTGACGTATTTAATATATTCCCCGGAAAGAGTGGAAATCGGACAAATGGCACACCAGGTTCGGGGCTTGTAGATAAGTGACAGGATAACGCCAATAACGGTAGTGGTCATCATCATGGAATAAAACCGGTAGGATAAATGAGTCAGCCAGGGTATCGGATTTTCAAATACCACCCATTGCGGCAATTCATAGGGAATGGGGATCACAATCAAAAATCGAAGGTGCTCCAGGGGAGGAGAAAACCCCAGCCCAACACGAATGGTGGTCATCGTAATAAACAGCAGACTGATGCTGAAATAAACGAGCATGATCCACTTCATTTTTCCCCTGATCAAAAATGCCGGTGTTTTTAATGAGAACTTTGAGGCTACCTTTCCCGTTGCGTTAAGAAGACTGGCACGAGGACAGTATCCCTGACACCAGGTCTTTTTTCGGTTGCGGACTAATAGGATGAATGGCAACATCATACAGAAAAGTCCTGAAAGTGCAAAGTTAATATTGATAAAGCCCAAAACAAAATAAGTGATCACAATAATGAATAAGTATTTATTATCTTTCATAATTCAGACACTCCATGATTTCAAAATGAAGAACTGATTATAAAACCAAGAATCGCTCCGTAAATCGCAGTTCGATGGGGTTTGGCCGTAATGGGACAGCTTCCGTTGGGGCAACCCACCAGTTTGTAATAAAGAAGCCCCAGGAATCCTCCCACTACAGTACCAATAATCATTTGCAGTATCATATATTTCTCCTATCTCATTTAATATCTCCAGCTAACGTTAAACCTTAATTGAATGGATTCATTAAGGTTATTAAGGTTAACGTTAGTATAACAAACACTTTTCTTCTAATCTGTGATTAAATCACATTGAAATATTTTTGCAATAAATCTTTGTAGTGCATATTAAAAAGTGAAAAGAGGGTATATTATATAAATAACCTATAAATGAAATTCAGAGTACGAAAATCAGGAGTTAAGAGGAGCCCACACTATCCTGTTCAGGGAATGCTGAAATCATAGGGTAGATTCTAATTTTATGGGGTATTAATGAATAAAATACGCAAAAGGTGGGATGTATATGAAACATGAAGATCATTATCGTGTTCCTTTGGAAAAACTGAAAAAAGTTTGCAACTATGAAGACGAATTGGAATTTTGCAAAACATCCTCTGATGTACCTCTGCTTGATGTGATTGTCGATCAGGAAAGAGCAGTAAAATCCATGGAGTTTGGCATTGCAATGGATGTGAGTGGCTATAATATTTTTGTTGTGGGACCCGCTGGAACGGGCAAAAATGAATATACCGGAGAAGTTGTTTCACGGGCAGCAGCAGGTTGTCAGGTTCCTAATGACTGGTGTTATATCCATAACTTCAGCAAGATAGACAAACCATTGGCAGTATCTTTGCCGGCAGGACGGGGTCGTGAATTTAAGACCGACATGGATAAATTAATAGCTGAACTCCGAAGTACCATTAGAAAAGCTTTTGAAAGCACGGACTATGAGTTGAAGAAGGACAGGATCTTTAATGCCTATCAAATAGAAATGGAAGAAATGGCTCAGATCATTAAGCAAAGGGCATTGGATGAAGGATTCACGGTGCAGCCGGTAGGGACGAAATTTTTATTCGTACCGCTTAATGAGGGCAAGCCGTTTCAGCCGGAAGACTATAGTAATCTGACCGATGAGGAACGCCATAAAATAAATGATAAACGGTATGGTTTGGTAAAAAGCCTGGATAAGACATTCAGCGGGAGCCAAACGTCCGAAAAGAGGATGACCGCTCAGATTTTTGAATTAGCCAGAGATACTACTTTTTTTGCAGCAGAACCTTTAATTCAACTATTAAAAGAAAAGTACAGCGACATTCCAAGAATCATTGAATATCTTGATAAAGTAATCAATGATGTTGCTGAAAGAAACAGCATTTTTAACAAACCAGAGGTGTTTTCAGGAAGCATACCGTCTTTCCAATATCAGAAAGAAAACGATGCAGCAGATAAAGGTGGTGGAAATATAGCTGAAACGAATTATATTGCGGGACAGGAGGAAAAAAGTCTATTTAACAGATACAAAGTAAACTTGTTTGTTAATAATGAAAAACAAATGGGAGCCCCTGTTGTTGTAGAAATGAACCCTTACTACTATAATGTTTTTGGAAAGATTGAATATAAAAGCCAGATATTAGTAATGAATACAGACTTTACATTGGTGAAGCCTGGAGCCGTTCACCTTGCCAATGGGGGGTATCTGATTTTACAGGCAAAGGATGTATTGACTGATCCATTTGTATGGAATGCCCTGAAAAAGATGCTCAAATACAAACAGGCAGTTATTGAGAATATTGGTGAACAATACCGAACGGTGCCGACGGTGACATTAAAGCCGGAACCAATTCCAGTGAATATTAAGGTAATACTGATTGGAAGCCCCATCTATTATCAGATATTATCAAGTGATGAAGATTTTCAGGAACTTTTTAAGGTTAAAGTGGATTTTGATTATGAAATGCCCCGAAATCCGGAAAATTTGCGCAAATATGTATCATTTATCGGTTCGATTTGTTATAAGGAAGAACTAAAGCATTTTAGTCAGACCGGAATGGCTGGAATAATCGAATATAGCTCCAGATTATCAGGTGACCAGAATAAACTTTCCGCACGCTTTGATGATGTGAAAGAGATCGTCTATGAGGCAGTAATCTGGGCAAAAGCCGATGAATCGGAATATGTAGATATGAAGCATGTTAAAAAAGCGATAAAAGAGCGCAAATATCGTTTTAATAAACTTGAAGAAAAAATTCAGGAAGAAATATTACGCAAGAAAATTATTATCGATACCGAGGGAACCGCTATGGGGCAGATAAATGGTCTCTTCGTTATGCAAATGGCCGGCTATTCATTTGGGCTGCCGGCACGCATTACTGCCATTACCCATATCGGTCGCAGGGGTGTTATCAATATTGAAAAGGAAACGGAAATGAGCGGTAATATTCATTCGAAGGGGGTCTTTACGCTGGCGGGATACCTCGGCGGAAAACTCGCTCAGGAAAAACCTTTGGGATTTACAGCTCAGGTTACATTTGAACAGCTTTATGAAGGCGTGGAGGGGGATAGTGCATCCAGTGCCGAACTTTATGCAATTATATCAAGTCTGGCAGGTATTGAAATGAAGCAAAGCATTGCAGTTACCGGATCTGTGGATCAACGGGGCGAAATTCAGCCAATCGGTGGCGTTAACGAAAAAATTGAAGGATTCTTCGATATTTGCGATGCAATCGGTTTGACTGGCGAACAGGGGGTAATCATCCCCTCACGTAATATTGACAATCTGATGTTAAAAGATGAAGTTTTGGATGCGGTAAAGAAAGATCAGTTTCATATCTATGCCATAAAAAATATTGAGGAAGGAATAGAATTATTAAGTGGACTGCCTGTGGGCGAAATGGGAGAAGATGGAAGTTATACTAAAGGCAGTGTTTTTTATTATATAAATAAAAAACTGCAAGGATATCATAAGGCATTACAAGATGGATCTGGAAAGCCATTTTAAGTTGGGTTGGTGTATTTGACAGCACCGATGGTGAGAAATTTTCAAAACTATTTTCGAAAGAGGTGAACGAGAGATGAAAGTTAAATTTTTAGGAGCAGCTATATCAGTCACAGGATCCTGCCATCTGATTACCACAGATAAGTATAAATTCCTCCTGGATTGCGGTCTGTTTCAGGGGAGCGAAGCCTTAGAGGAATTAAACTACCAGGATTTAGGCTTTAAACCCTCTGAAATTGACTTTATGATTTTAAGCCATGCCCATGTTGATCACTGTGGGCGAATACCATTACTTGTTAAACAGGGATTTAGAGGCCCAATCTACTGTACCGGTGCAACCGCGGAAATTGCCGATATTATGCTCCAGGACAGCGGTAATATCCATGAAATGGAAGCAGCCTGGAGCAATAAAAGGTCCCGAAGATCCGGCCTGGCTCAGGTAACCCCGCTTTATACTCAGGCAGATGCGGCAGCCTGCGCAGGATATTTCAACCCCGTCAGCTATGGCCGGTTATTCGAGATCAATTCCGATATTACCCTAAAACTTAACGAAGCCGGCCATATATTAGGAGCCGCAATCGTCGAACTTTGGATCACAGAAGGTGAAAAGGTAACGAAGCTTGTCTATTCAGGGGATATCGGGGTTAAAAATCAGCGGATGCTTAATGACCCAACAGTGATAGAACAAGCGGATTATCTGATTATGGAGACAACCTACGGAGATCGGACTCATGAAACACATGCAGAAAGCGCAAAACGTTTTATTGATATTATTTTAAAAACAGCCAGTCGCGAAGGTACGGTTGTGGTACCGTCCTTTGCGCTGGGCAGAACCCAGGATTTGATTCATGAGTTGGAACTGTTTTATGAAAATCATGAGAAATACAAGCATAAACTGGATAAAATCATGGTTTACATCGACAGCCCCCTGGGAATAAATGCAACGGAGATTTTCCGGAGAAATACAGAATATTTTAATGAAGAAACTCGGGCACGCATCTTAAAAGGCGATGATCTGCTCAATTTTAAAAATTTGAAATTCACGAAAAGCACTGAAGAATCTAAGCTTCTGAATTATAACAAAGGCCCGAAAATCATCATTGCCTCAAGTGGGATGGCTGATGCGGGAAGAGTCCAGCATCATCTGAAGCACTATCTCTGGAAACCAAAATCCAGCATCATTTTTGCTGGATACCAGGCCGAAGGAACACTTGGAAGAGCAATTATCAGTGGGGCTAAATACGTGAGAATACTACGTGAAAGAATACTCGTGAATGCAGAGATCTATTTTTTAGAGGGTTTCTCAGCACATGCCGATAAAAACTATCTTTTGGAATGGCTTTCGGGATTCAAGGAGTCACCCCGGAAAATTTTCCTTGTACATGGGGAAGAAGAATCAAAGAAGACCTTTGCGAGCACGGTGAAAAACATCCTTGGCTACGACTGTACCGTTGTGGCAGAGGTATCGGAATACAGCCTGGATTACGAAGAAAAAGTCAGTATTGATGATATCAAAAACCGTGTTGATGCAAAAGAACAGTTAATAAAAATAAAGCACAATCTGGAAAATATACATGATGAATTGGACACCCTGTTATCCGATAAAAATCTGATGGTTAATGAAACATTTCCACAGGAAAAGATCACGGATATTTCAAACCTCACCGAAGATCTTGAGAAGACATATTTAAAACTCAATGCTTTAATAACCGAGAAAGATGTTCAAGAAAAAGAATCCAAGTGAGACAGTGGGGGTTCATTACCCTTAATGGTTAACCTCCTACCCAATGTGGCCTGAATCGCCTGACTTTCTATTAGTATTTTCAGGATAAATATGATATTATCAACTGGATTGTTGATATGACAAAGTTATATGAGAAAGATGATATACAGGAAATTGGCCGCAAATATCCAAACTGCGGTTTCGGTACTACTGATAAACCCAGCTAAGAATGTCAGATTAGTGATGAGATATTACTCTGACTTTTCTAATCAGACTTATAATATTACATAATTGGAGGAAATAAGTTATGCATATTCATCATCTGGCTATAATGGTCAATAATCTGGAAGAGTCCATAGAATTTTATGAGGCCATTACAAAATTGTCGATATCCCGACGTTTTAAAGCCGGTCCGGGAGAAATTGCCTTTATGTCAAACGGCAAGGGAGAAACTGAGATTGAACTTATCTGTATGCCGCAAGGGCAGAAATTCGAAGGCAGAGGGATGATTGTCTGTTTTGAAACGGATAATCTGGAAGCTTCCCATGAACTTTCAAGGGCCAAAGATCTTAAACCATCGGATATCCAGAATCCCGATATAGAAAATCGCTATTTTTATGTGTCGGATCCAAATGGTGTAACGGTGCAACTGAAGCAAATACTTTGATAAATTATAAAAAAGTCAGAGGTTTAATTGAATTAATACGCCCGGAGCTGCCATTTGCTGCGGGCGTATGCGTGATTATCGGAGAAATAATTGCGTTTGGTGGTTTTCCTTCCTTCCAAAATTTATTTCTGGGATTTATGTGGGGGTTTTTCTTATCCAGTCCGGCAATGATCATAAATGACTATTTTGACATTGAAGTTGACAAAATAAATTCACCAAACCGGCCCTTACCGTCAGGATTGATTCAGCCTGCAGCTGCTATTGCTTTAGCGGTTGTTACAACATTGATAGGAATGGCAGTTTCGGCATTTATTGGCATGACCGCTGTTTTATTATACATTATATTTTGGCTGGTCGGTTTCCTGTATAATTGGAAGCTGAAAGAAATGGGTTTATTAGGCAACTTGTTAGTCAGTTCTTCGGTTGCCATTACTTTTATCCTGGGCAGTATAGCGGTTGGAGAACCATGGAATAAAACAGTTTGGATTCTTAGTTTGATGGTATTTCTTTTTGACCTTGGTGAGGAAATTGCAGCCGATGCAATGGACATTGAGGGTGACAAAAAACGGGATATCAAGTCCATTGCCATACTTATCGGAAAAAAGAATGCTCTGCGCATTTCGGCCTTGCTCTTTGTCCTGATGATAATCGTCAGTTTGCTACCGGTGTTTTTGAATTTACTGGGAATCAGTTACTTTATTATAATTTCCATTACAGACATTTTGATATGTTTCTTTGTCATCAGACTATTGAAAAGTCGAACCATAGAAGCTGGTCGATCAAATATCCGTGGCATGTACCTTTGCGGTCTGCTGGGGATGATTGCAATTATTATTGGTAATATTTTTATTTAGCGAATAAGAAAAGTTGAGGAATCTACCAGATAAACAATGCACTTTGAACTGCTCTTGGTTTTTGGAATAGCGTATGAATTACAATCAAATCTAATCGGAGGCGTTTATAAATGGACAAAAATGGGACCATGATTCAATATTTTGAATGGAATTTACCGGATGACGGGAAGCATTGGCAACGATTAAAAGATGATGCCCGGCATTTAAAAGAAATAGGAATTAGTTTAGTTTGGATGCCTCCGGCAACAAAAGGAACGGGCACCAATGATGTCGGTTATGGTGTCTATGATTTATATGATTTAGGGGAGTTTGATCAAAAGGGTACAGTTCGGACAAAATATGGTACAAAAGAAGAATATTTAGCAGCGATCAAAGCTTTGCATGATAATGAAATTTTTGCAATTGCAGATATTGTACTAAACCATAAAGCGGGAGCAGATGAATCCGAACGTTTTCCTGCCTATGAAGTCGATCCGACTAATCGTCAGAATAAAGTTTCCGAAGCATATGATATTGAAGGCTGGACAAAATTTACATTCCCCGGGAGAAAAGGGAAGTACTCGGAATTTCAATGGAATTGGACGCATTTTACAGGAACTGATTTTAATCAGGGAAATGGAAAAAAAGCCATCTATATGATTAAGGGAATTAATAAAGGTTGGGCAGATGATGATGAGGTAGATACTGAAAATGGCAACTATGATTATTTAATGTATGCCGACGTTGATTTTGATAACCCTGATGTAAAAGAAGAGATAAAGCGCTGGAGTGAATGGTATATAAACGAAACCGGTGTCGATGGTTTTCGGTTAGATGCTGTAAAACATATTGATGGTGAATTTATTGATGAGTTTATTAAAAATATACATGAAAAACAGGGTAATGATTTTTATACGGTAGGGGAATATTGGAAGAAAAATCATGAAACATTAGAAAATTATATAGAAGATACAGATTGGAATGTGGATTTATTCGATGTTCCTTTGCATATGAATTTTGCAAAGGCAAGTAAATCCGGAAATAGTTTCGACATGAGTACACTATTCCATAATACATTGATGGAGAAAAATGCAACAATCGCGGTAACATTTGTAGACAATCATGATTCTCAACCATCACAAGCCCTGGAATCATGGGTAGATGACTGGTTCAAACCCTTAGCCTATGGAATGATTTTATTACGGGAAAGTGGCTTGCCATGTATTTTTTATGGGGACTATTATGGTATTGCCGGAGAAAATCCGATTCCAGGGAAACAGGAACTAATCGATAAATTGTTGTCTTTACGTGTTAACCATGCCTATGGGAAACAAAACGATTATTTTGACCATCCGAATTGCATTGGCTGGACCCGTGAAGGTGACGAAAAACATCCTGCCGGATTGGCAGTTTTATTAACAAACAGCGATGAAGGTTTTAAAGATATGTATATTGGAAAGCAGCATGCTGGAAAAGAATATGTGGATTACCTGGGAAATCGTGAAGAAACGATAACAATTAACGATGAAGGAGTTGGCTCTTTCTTATGTGCTCCAGGTTCTATTTCTGTCTGGGCTGAACACGTGACTGTGCCAGAATAAACTTAATTTGCAATTTAGAAAATTCAGGTGAATATGGGCAGGCAATTCTAGATCATTTCAAAAATATTCTGAAAAAAAACGTCTAAATGCTGATATTTAGCCGTTTTTTTATTTGCTTAAGAAAAAAAATATAAAAAGTCCTTGACTTAGAGTTAACTCCAGATGTTAAGGTATATATAACATATGAATTATAAAATGAAGGAGATCAACGATTATGAGTAAAAAAGTATTAGTATTGTCAGGAAGTCCAAGAAAAGCCGGCAATTCAGAAATGTTATGCGATCAGCTGATAAAAGGTGCGTTAGAATCCGATCATCAGGTGGAAAAAATATTTTTAAGAGACAAAGAAATCAATTATTGTATTGCCTGTGAGGCTTGTCAAAGAAATCCAGGAAAGTGTTCAATCGATGATGATATGACTGAAATTCTTGAAAAGATGATTGGTGCAGATGTGATTGTCATGGCTACACCAGTTTATTTTTATACCTTAGATGCCCAGATGAAAACATTGATCGATCGATGTGTTGCAAGATATACAGAAATTAAGAATAAAGAATTTTATTTTATTATGACCGCCGCTGTGGAGAGAAAACAGATGCTGGAACGTACATTGGAATGTTTCAGAGGTTTTACCGTTTGTCTGCCTGGGGCAGCGGAAAAAGGCGTTGTATATGGAACCGGAGCCTGGAAAAAAGGCGATATTGAAGCAAGTCCGGCGATGAAACAAGCCTATGAATTCGGAAAAAACATTTAGACGAGTTGACGAACACAATAAGTTAAAATAAAAGGAGAAAAATAGAAATGGAACAGAAAAAATTAGGATTTGGATTTATGCGTTTGCCTGTAACCGATCAGGAAGATTCCACCAGCATTGATATGGAAATGTTAAACAAAATGGTGGATACCTTTCTGGAAAGAGGCTTTACCTATTTTGATACCGCCTATATGTATCACAATTTTAAAAGTGAAATCGCTCTGAGAGAAGCATTGGTAAGACGTCACCCAAGAGATTCCTTTACGGTTGCTACTAAAATGCCAACCATGTTTTTGAAAATAAAAGAAGACCAGGAACGAATTTTCAATGAACAGCTGGAAAAATGCGGCGTTGATTATTTTGACTATTATCTGCTTCACAATCTTAACGTCTCCCATTATGAAGTAGCAAAAAATATGGACAGCTTTGCATTTATCAAGAAGAAAAAAGAGAAAGGCAAAATTAAAAAAATCGGCTTTTCCTATCATGATAATGCGGATTTGCTTGATGAAATTCTAACCGCACATCCGGAAGTGGATTTTGTACAGCTTCAGATTAACTATATGGATTGGGATAACGAAAGTATCCAGTCTGGAAAATGTTATGAAGTTGCCACAAAGCACAAAAAACCGGTGATTGTTATGGAGCCCATTAAAGGCGGTACCCTTGCCGATGTTCCGGCTAAAGCAGAGGAAGTCTTAAAAGCCTATCATCCGGAAATGTCTATCTCTTCATGGGCAATAAGATTTGCTGCAAGTCATGAGAATGTGATGATAGTATTAAGTGGTATGTCAAATAGGGATCAGTTACTCGACAACACTGGATATATGCAGGATTTCAAACCATTCATTAAAGAAGAATATGATAAAATTAACGAAGTAGTATCGATCATTAATGAGTCAATCGCAATTCCATGTACCGCCTGTCAGTATTGCGTGGATGACTGTCCGCAAAATATACCGATTCCAAAATATTTTGCATTATATAACGCGGAGAAACAGTGTATTAAGCAAATGTTTTCAACACAAGGCGTCTATTATGGGAATTATACCAAAACACATGGAAAAGCATCAGATTGTATCGAGTGCAAAAAGTGCGAAGAAAGCTGTCCCCAGCATATTGAAATTACAAAATGGTTAAAGGAAGTAGCAAGTACGTTTGAAGCAGATGTACCAAATTAATGATACTGATAAGTTTGGAGGAAAGTAAAGATGACAATTACAGAAGTAAGTAAAAAGTATGATATGTCTCAGGATACCCTGCGTTATTATGAGCGAATCGGATTGATCCCACCAGTCAATCGCACGAAAAGTGGGATTCGGGACTATACTGAAGAATCATGTGCCTGGATTGAGCTGGCAAAATGCATGCGTTCTGCCGGAATACCCATTGAGCCCCTGATTGAATACTGCGTATTGACCCAGCAGGGCGACACAACCATCGCAGCCAGAAAAGATCTGCTAACCGAAGAGCGTAAAAAGCTTTTGAAAAAAATGGACGATACAAAAAAGACGTTAGATCGACTGAATTACAAAATCGACCGTTATGAAAAAGCTGAAATTACAGGTGTTTTATCCTGGGATGAATAGATCGATTCTTATTGCACTGTAAAAGCATTTAAAAATCTCTGTACATAAGTATGGAGATTTTTTTTGTTAAAGAATTACTAAGTCCTTGACTTGGAGTTCACTCTAAGTGTTAGAATGTTAAAAAAGGAGGTACTATCATGAGTAAACGAAAAAAAGATGTTGTTGTTTTGACAGGTGCTGGATCCATTGGTCTGGCTATTGCCAGAAGAGTCGGAGCGGGAAAGCATATTGTCGTGGCCGACTTGCATTTGAAAAATGCGGAAGTAGCTGTAAAGACATTATATAATGCAGGATTTGAAAGTAGTATGGCTTCTTTGGATATTTCTTCCAGAGAATCCATTCTAAGTCTGATCAAGACGGCACTGGAATTTGGAAAGATTACTGGATTTATAAATGCCGCCGGAGTATCGCCTTCACAGGCTCCGATTGAAGCGATTTTAAAAGCGGATCTGTATGGTACAGCTGTTCTACTGGAGGAACTCGGTAAGGTCATTGAAGAAGGCGGTTCTGGTGTGATTATTTCTTCACAGTCGGGATATCGTCTGGGGGTACTTCCTCAGGAGCAGAGCGATTTGCTCGCAACAACGCCGACAGAAGAACTGCTAAACCTTCCATTCCTTCAGGCCAGTGAAGTAAAAGGCACACTTCATGCTTATCAGCTATCAAAGCGGTGTAATGGTCTGCGCGTCATGTCTGAAGCTGTTAAATGGGGCAAAAAAGGAGCACGCATCAACTCAATCAGTCCCGGAATCATCATCACGCCATTGGCAAATGATGAATTGACTGGACATCGGGGAGAAGGTTATCGAAGAATGCTAAGCCTTTGCCCGGTTGGCAGAGCCGGTACTCCAGATGAAGTGGCTACAGTAGCAGACCTTTTAAACGGAAGCCATCAACAACATCATGAAGCAGAACATAGCCATCAATACTTAAATAAATTAATAAATACAAAATTTTTATATTTATTGATTTATTTGGGTATTAATATAATAACATACAAAACCATTTCTCATTGAGTTTGGAAAAATCGGCCATACTACTGAACGAAAAGTCTTTAGATTCAAATAAAAGGAGAAAACTTACGTGAACAATAACACATTTAAAGCAATGAAATTAAACGATCATTTTGATGAAGGTTATCGGAGCCCGAATTTCAGATCTCTCATTTCACCGAGTCGGAATTTTGGAAAGTATGAAGAGTTGAGATACAATTATTTGAAGGAGTACAAGAAAACCCTGTTCAGGGAACTGCTTTTTCAGGATAAATTGAACGATCATTTGGCAGCGGTGGAACAATCAGCTAGGAATCGAGTGGATCAGATTATATGTTGTCTGCTGGCGAAAAATCCGGCTCCAGAGAAGAAATCAAAACCCCTGGAATGGGTGGAACATATGAATAAAATAAAGGCACAAGCGAACAAGATTGTCATTCAGGAACTCATTTACAATTAGACAGGTTCCAAACCGGACAGAATATATTAACAGATGCCCCAAATAACGTGTATATTATATGAATATCGTATGTAAATAATGGATAAGGCATATGATGAACGATTCAATAAAAAATTAAAAGCACAGGATTCTATATAGAATCCTGTGCTTTGTTAACGTTTTGAAAGAATATTAGGCATTACTTGTCATGCTTGAGGCAAAAAGTGCGATGCCGCCTACGATCAAATAAATACCTGCAATGACTGGAAAGATTAATAAAAAGACATAGGGGTTGAAAAGAAAAAAGAATCCCAGAATAATATTAATGACTCCGGAAGCCGTGAGCCACATAGTATCGCTGCCGCCTGCTCTTTTGATTGCTGCTGATGCCGAAACTTGATTAATCCCGGTGAATAGGACCATAAATGCCAGTATAAATGCAAAAGTCGTTGCATCTACCAAAGCCGGAGAAAAAATCAACATGAAACCAAGAATAATGGCTATAATCCCTGTTGTAAGACTCCAACCATTTTTCACCTCACTTACGGCATATTCGTAAACAAGATATACGCCATAAATCATGAGACCAAAAACGAATAACCAGACCATCATGGATACGAAAAACTGTGGGGCCATGAAGACGCCAATACCAAGGAGAACCATTAGGATGGAGACGACAATCCCCACGGTTTTACTGCCCTTGGCCACGTTACTTACATCACTGTTCATTTTTCACTTCCTCCTTTAAATTTTGTTAGTTGTTAACAACTACACTATATTTATACCCAGTTCTCTCAGCTTAAACACACAAAAAAAGAAAGCTAAATAATATATTTTTTATGCCCTGATTAAAGGTACAGTTAGACACTTAAGCATTGATCAAAGAGAAATTGACGATTGCCTGAATGATATAACCTAATCGGCAATACCCTTATTTCCGAAAATCTATAGGTCCATTTCTTAAAACGAATATTGACAAAAAATTAAATATGATGTATAGTATTACTAAGCAGGAACACTATGAAATAAACATGATAGAACTGTGACGGCAATTTATTAATAAGTCCAGGATTTTTAGATAATGATCATTGGGAGATGTGCTGATCATTGCGATGAAATTTTATAAAAAAAATAAATAAGGATTGATACCATTATGGATATCGTTGAACGACTGACACAATTTGACTTGACCCGACACGAGGCTTCCATCTATTTAACCCTCATTTCGGAAGGGGATTTGAATGGATATGAGGTTGCAAAAGCAACTGGCATTGCAAGATCGAATGCATACACTTCCCTTGCTTCTCTGGTAGAAAAGGGAGGGGCATTTGTAATAGAAGAATCGACCATTCGATATACACCGGTTCCTATTGAGGAATTCTGTGAAAATAAAATCAGAAAACTTCAGGAATCAAAGAAAGACCTGATCAAGAGCATCCCCAAGAAAAGAGATGTGGTTGAAGGATACATCACCATAAAAGGCGAGAAAAATATTTTGAATAAACTGAAAAATATGATTTTAGAAGCTCAAGAGAGGGTATATCTTTCGGTATCAGGTCAAATACTTGAAACCGTTCTTTCGGATATTAAGAATGCAATCGGCAAAGGAACTAAAATGGTGATTATCACTAATGGGCCATTTTGTTTAGAAGGGGCTACCGTATATATTACGGAACAACCACTTCAACAGATCCGACTTATTGCTGATTCAACTAATGTTCTCATTGGCGATATGAATAATGGTGAATACTCGACCTGTCTTTATTCCAAAAAGAAGAATCTCATTGACCTGTTTAAAGACTCGATGAAAAATGAAATAAAATTGATTGAAATCATGAAAGGAAACAAAAAAAATGAAAAAGACTTTTGTAAGCTATGAAAAATTAAAGGAAATCGTAAAAGAGTACCCAACGCCTTTTCATCTCTATGATGAAAAGGGAATCAGAGAAAATGTCCGTCATCTCCAGGAGGCATTTTCATGGAATAAGGGTTACAAAGAATACTTTGCAGTAAAGGCCACACCCACGCCGGCAATCCTGCAAATTCTAAAAGAAGAAGGCTGCGGCGTCGATTGCTCATCTTATACTGAACTGATGATGTCTGACAAGGTAGGGTTTCAAAATGACGATATTATGTTTACTTCCAATGTCACCCCAAAAGAGGACTTTGTCCTGGCCCGGAACTTGAATGCAACCATCACACTTGATGATATTACCCATATTGATTTTCTGGAAGAAGCAGCAGGGATCCCCGAAACAATCAGCTGCCGATTTAATCCAGGCGGGGATTTTGTGATCGATAATGCCATCATGGATACCCCACAGGATGCAAAATATGGTTTTACCCGGGAGCAAATGACAGAAGGTTTCAAAATACTCATGAGTAAAGGGGTAAAGCATTTTGGCATCCACGCATTTTTGGCAAGTAATACCATTGCCAATGAATATTATCCGGCTCTGGCTAGAATACTCTTTGAAACCGCAGTTGAATTACAGCAGGAAACAGGTGCGCACATTGCGTTTATTAACCTTTCCGGAGGGGTGGGCATACCCTATCTTCCTGATCAGGAGGCAACGGATATTTATGAAGTCGGACAAGGCGTTAAAAAAGCATTTGATGAGATTTTAACACCTGCCGGAATGGGCGATGTTTCCATTTTCACTGAACTCGGAAGATTTGTTCTGGGACCATTCGGTCACCTGGTATCAACTGTGCTTCACGAAAAACATACCCATAAAGAATACATCGGTTTGGACGCCTGTGCGGCAAATCTGATGCGTCCGGCTATTTATGGGGCGTATCACCATATTACCGTTATGGGTAAGGAGAATAAACCCTATGACCATAAGTACGATGTCACAGGGGGATTGTGTGAGAACAACGATAAGTTTGCAGTTGACAGGATGCTGCCGAAAATTGATATCGGAGATTTGATCGTGATGCATGATACCGGCGCCCACGGTTTTTCGATGGGCTATAACTACAACGGAAAGCTGCGTTCATCTGAAATTCTCCTGAAAGAAGATGGGACAACAGAACTGATTCGACGTGCAGAAACTCCAGATGACTATTTTGCTACCTTGGATTTTTCAAAATGGTCTAAAAAATAATTAGAGTTAAATTTATCGCAAATTATTTATTATTTAGTGGATTGCGAAATTCATAAAAAACAAACAGCAAAGCACAGCATACTTTTGGAAGCACCTATTATTATTTTTATTTACTGAAAGGAAAAAATAAAATGGCATTAATTAACGAGAATTATCTAAAATTACAAGGAAGTTACCTTTTTTCTGAAATAGCGAAGAGGGTGGATGCGTACAAGGCTCAAAACCCGGAGGCAGATATCATTAAACTTGGCATCGGAGATGTGACCAAGCCATTACCGGAAGCTGTTATCACCAGCATGCACAAAGCAGTTGACGAAATGGCTGATGAGAAGACGTTTAGAGGATATGGTCCTGAACCGGGATACGACTTCCTCATTGAAAAAATCATTGAGTTTGATTACAAAGCCCTGGGAGTCAACCTGGACATTGACGAGGTTTTTGTAAGTGACGGCGCCAAAAGTGATACCGCAAATATCCAGGAAATCTTTGGTCTTGACAATAAAATTGCTGTTACTGATCCGGTTTACCCTGTTTATATTGACAGCAACGTTATGGCTGGGAGAAGCGGTAGTTTAGGCGACGATGGCAAATGGACAAACATGACCTACATGCCGTGTACAGCTGAAAATGGCTTTATACCCCAGCTGCCAAGTGAGAAAGCTGATCTCATCTATCTGTGTTTCCCCAACAACCCCACAGGGACAACCATTTCCAAAACAGAACTGAAGAAGTGGGTGGATTATGCAAAAGACAATCAGGCAATTATTTTGTATGATGCTGCCTATGAAGCCTATATCCAGGAAGATGATGTGGCCCACAGCATTTATGAAATTGAAGGCGCCAAAGAGGTAGCCATCGAGTTTCGAAGTTTTTCAAAAAATGCCGGATTTACTGGAACCCGATGTTCTTATACCGTTGTTCCCAAGGAAGTTCTAGGCTACACCGCTGCCGGCGAGGCAACTGAAATTAACAAATTATGGAGCAGAAGACAGGCCACCAAATTCAATGGTGTTCCATATATTATACAAAGAGGGGCTGAAGCTGTTTATACCAAAGAAGGACAAAAGCAGGTCAAAGCCCTCATCGACTACTATATGTATAACGCCAAGCTTATACGAGAAGGTATCAAGAGTACCGGTATTGAAGTTTTCGGAGGCGTAAACGCTCCATATATATGGCTCAAGACACCAAAGGGAATGGATTCCTGGTCGTTTTTTGATAAAGTGCTTCATGATGTCAATATTGTGGGTACACCTGGTGCTGGTTTTGGCCCCAGTGGTGAAGGATACTTCAGACTGACTGCTTTTGCAAGCAGAGAGAGTACAGAAGAAGCCATTGAACGATTCAAAACAAAATTTAAGCTGTAACAGCTGGGCACCAGGAAAATATTTTGTGGAACGTCAGCACTTCACAGTATTATTGAAACCTTAAATCTGAATAAATCATGTCAAACAGCATGGGCTCACCTAGCCCATGCTGTTTTTATTCGAAATTTTTAGAATACGATACCTTAATATTATCTTAATATACAAAATTAATACAAACGTTTACATGTTATCTATTTACTTTTTGAAAAAAGGTGTTATACTTAAGATAAATCAAAGATCAACTTAATCCTTTCTGGATTGAATGATTTCGATCATTGAAAAGCAAACACTCCCATAACTCAACCAAAAGATTAATGAAGTTAGCCAAGGTTGAAAGTAAAGTTTTAGCCAACAGTAAAGTGATTCGATTTTAATGGTAAAGGAAATGATTTGAATGTAAAAACAGATTGCTTCGAAATCAAGAGATGGAGGAACCCTCACAAGAGCGTTTAATGATAATGTTTAAAGATCATTTTTGGACAACGAAAATCTCCAGCGGTTTGTAAAAACCATATTGGATTTGAAATTGGAAACGGGAAATAGTCCGAGATCAAGAATGACAGTTAGAATATGTTAAACAGTTTTACGTGAGTTAAAAGAATCCTGATTTTGAAAACAGAATGATCCTAACAGAGTGAATGGTGTTTGCACTGGAAAGTAAAAAAGAAGGTTTTTGGTAAAATCAACAGAAGGAGTCCAAACGGATGACAACAGAGATTTTGAGCTAGGCCGGTTCTGCAGGTGAAAATGTGGAATCGGCTCTAGCTTTTTTTTGAGCCTGAAAATTTGATTTCGTTGAGCTATTCTGAACGAAATCAAATTTTTTCAAAAGCTGCTTGACCATGCTTTAATGAATCAAGCATGGTCACCGTAATCCATTTCATACATTTTAACAACAGCCTTATCGAGGACAAAAGACGGCATCAGGAGCAGCAGTTTTGAACTGGCCTTGTTTTTTGAAATAATATATCTGGCCTTCGGATTTTTTTTGTCCAATATTCCTGCAATCTTCAAAGCGGCAAGCTCCCTGTCCATTCCGGAGTTTCCGCCATCTATGAATTTGTCCCGAAAAAGGTAAAGGCTTTTCAAATATTTTTTATCTACAAATGAAATGTCCTGGTTCTTGGCCTTGTTCCAGATCGGTGTTGCAATGGCAGCGGATTCCAGCAGAATGGTTTTAATCCCGAAGGGATTCATCTCCCGTCTCAGGGAGTCGCAAAATCCTTCAAGAGCAAATTTTGTTGAAACATAAGGGGATAGAAATGGCAATGCAACCCTGCCGGCCATTGAACCGTGTATCATGATTTTTCCTTTATCTCGTATCAGTTCAGGGATCAGGGCCTGGATGATCTCAATCACACCGAAAAAATTGATTTCAAAACATTCTCTGTAAATACTCATGGGAAGATTTTCAATAGACCCCCCTAAGGCAACACCTGCATTTGCGATAACCGCCTCAAGTTTCCCCTCGCTTTGGCAAAGGTCTTTTACATAGTGGCAGAAATCAACCACTTCTTCCGGTTTCCGAAAATCCATTTTCCGGGAATAGACGTTGGGTTCATTTTCAAAGGGGTTTTGATCCAGATAGGATAGAATAACCTTATATCCCATTTGAAGCAGGACAAGGACAAGACTTTTGCCCACGCCAGAATCACAGCCCGTAATAACGATCAGTCCCCTGGATTTTTTATCCAGAGCAATTTCAATTTTCTTCATAATTTAACACCTCATAGTATTGATTTTTCATTGCATACCATCCTCATTAATTCTATAAACTGTTGTTCTCTTTATTCATGTTTATACCCACAATTAATCATTAACAACCATAAGATACCCATAACATAATAATAAGTTTATTACGTTATGGGTATAAATATTGATATCAGGGATTTTGCAATATGGAATGATTGTTCAGCAACACTCTAATAATACAAATAGGTCAGGCGGAACTTTTTCACATATATAAAAGCAAGGACTAAGGTTGATATTTCGGCGATTGGGACAGCCATCCATAGGCCGTTCATACCAAAGATCAGAGAAAAGCCCAGGATGTTAACCACCGTAAACAAGAAGGTTCTGGCAAAGGATATCTGAGCGGAAGCTTTTCCATTTGAAAGTGCGGTGAAAAGGGAAGAAGTGAAAATATTGATCCCTGCAAATAAGTAACTGATTGAAAACAGCAAATAACCATGATAAGTAATAATGTAAGACTCTGAACCTTTAGGTAAAAATATAGAAACAACCGGTCCTGCCATCAAAAAAGCCAATACAATCATCAGGATAGAAAAAGCAACGATGGTCTGCATACATATTTTAAAAATGCTTTGAAGCTGTTTTACATTTTTACTGCCATGGTTGTAGCTGATGATCGGAGCCACACCATTTGAAAAGCCGAGAAAAATTGAGGTGAATATAAACTGAGTGTATAAAACAACCGTTACGGCAGCAACTCCGCTTTCTCCGGCAAAATGCATCATGGTTAAATTCATCAGCCACGCGATCACGCTGCCGGCAAGATTGCTGACCATTTCAGAAGAACCGTTAATACAACTTTTAAAGATTGCATTAAGATCAACAGTATGTTTTACAAAATACAAATTGGTTCTGGGTTTTGCAAAATAAAATAAAGCGAAGATAGGGGTAATTAAATAGCCAGTAGCCGTTGCCCATGCAGCACCAGAAATTCCCATATTCAACACGACGATAAAGACATAATCCAAAAAACCATTGAGCAGTCCTGAAATCAGTATCAAACATAGTCCGATTTTTGGCTTTCCTGCGGTAACAAATAAAGTGCCGAACATCACCTGTAAAAGTGCTGCAGGCAAAAAAGGCAACAAGACGGACAGGAAGTCTCTGCAGTATGGCAGTAAGCGTTCGCTTGCACCCAGGAATACCATGATGGGGTCAATAAATAGCAGGGAAATGCCGGAAAACACAAGCCCCAGCAATAAAGCAAATATGGAAATCCGAGTGAAATTCTGTACGGCATCCCGATGTTTCCCTTGCCCCAGGAGATTGCTGATCAGTGCACTTCCACCGGTGCCGAGCATGACGCCCATTCCGATAGTCACTCCAATGAGGGGATAGACAATATTGATTGCTGATAAGGCATCGGAACCAACAAAGCGGGCCACAAAAAAACCGTCAACCATGGTATACAAAGACATAAAAATCATCAAAATAGTTGTGGGAAAAGCAAAACGAAGCAATGATTTCCATGTAAAATGTTGCGAAATTGAATTATTCATAGGATCCCCCTTGTAAAAGCTGCTACAATGAATATAATAAACTATGGGGTTACCCAATAGTCAATAGGAGATTAATAAAAATGAATGAAGAAACCAAAACATATTTCAGTACCGGGGATTTTGCCAAACTTTGCGGCGTGAAAAAAGACACTTTGTTTCATTATGACCAAATTGGTATTTTAAAGCCGGAGCTGATCAGGGAGAATGGGTATCGCTGTTATTCCATAAACCAATTATTCACATTCGACATTATTTCAGTGTTAAAAGAATGTGGCACTCCATTAAAAGACATTAAAGATTATATTGAACATCAGGATACAGATCGATTTTTAGCGATCTTAAAATCCAAAAAAGAACAGCTGGCAAAGGAACAGAAAAAGATTCAGAGAATGCAAACCCTGTTGGAAAATACGATAATCCTTACAAACCGAGCCCTTGGCACAAAATGCGGGACACCGTGGTTCGAAGACTGCATTGAAGAATACCTTATTGCGGTTCCCATATCCCATTCAACTGATCGTCTTGACAATGAGCGCATTAATAAGCTTCGATTGCTTTTAGATTATCTGGCTGACAATAATTTGGGAGACGAGTATCCCTTAAGCTCAATTATTCTTAAAGAACATCTAAATGAAAACCACTTCATCGAGGATTATTATTGCAGTCGGCTGTCAGAAAGGGTTGACAGTAAATACATATTTATCAAGCCCAAGGGTAAGTACGCAATCATCACCCATAAAGGATCCTATGAAACCATCACGGATTCTTATAATAAGCTAATCGATTATATCAAAATGAATAAGGAGCAGATTATTGGTAATTCATATGAACACGAACTACTTAATTATCTGGCGGTGGGGGATCCAAATCAGTTTATTATTGAGATCGCCATTCAAATTGCATAATTGCAGGCAATGCTTTAACATTCGATTGAAATAAAATAAGGGTATTAAGTATTTAAACGGCGGAATCACATAAGTTGAAGTTATCGCCTACATTCTTTGAATTCATACATTTTGATTTCCGTTTCCTTGATATTTAATGTATTTCATGTTATACTTAATTAGTCAGACAGCTGACTTAATTAGATGATTTAATGCATTGAATGTATGGGCTTTTTAGACTAATAAGCACTATATGGTTATTGATATGAAAAATAATAACTGATAAAAATGCCTAAATGTTATAATTTAGGCATTTTTATCAGTTATAAAGTATTATCTTTAGTTTCTAATGATTATTTTCAAGCAATAGTAATCGTTCCGAATGATTCGCTGAGAAAAAACAAGGGAGTGAAATTTATGTCAACGAAGAATATTGAAGGAATGAAAAAAATAATTGAAGAGAAAAAAAAGCTAAGTGCACAACAAGGTGCCAATGATGAAAAACCTAATCAAAGAAAAGTTAACAAGCATAAAGCTTTTAAAACCACAAAACGAGGCGGATTTTTTGATAAATAAACGGACACAATAGTCTTATCTGTAAAGAACGCATTGCATGCGTTCTTTATTTTTGCTATTCGATTACACTACTAATTAAACGCTGGATGCTGCACCAATCACATTAAATAAAATTAAAAGGAGATCCATATTGTTATTTGAAAATTTAAATATTATTGAGCCCATTCAGAGGGCTTTAAAAACTGAAGGATACACGAAAGCTACCCCTATACAGGTAAAGGCCATTCCTCCACTGCTTGAGGGAATGGATTTATTAGGGTGTGCGCAAACAGGTACCGGAAAGACGGCGGCTTTTGCCATACCGATTTTACAGGGGCTTTCATCTGAACAAAAAAACTTAAAGGAAAAAAGACCGATAAAAGCATTGATACTGGCTCCAACCAGAGAGCTTGCGATTCAAATCGGAGATAGCTTTAAAGCTTATGGTAAACATTTAAATATCAGAACCCTCATGATCTTTGGCGGAGTACCCCAACGTCCTCAGACGAATTCACTGGCTAGGGGAATTGATATTCTTGTGGCAACTCCGGGTAGATTACTTGATTTAATTAATCAAAAATATATTCACTTGAATCAAATCAAGTATTTTGTGCTGGATGAATCAGATCTTATGCTTGACATGGGAATGTTTCAGGACGTGAAAAAGATCATTAAACATATTCCAGCGGTAAGACAAACCATGTTTTTTTCAGCGACTATGCCTACTGAAATTGCAAAACTTTCAGGATCTATACTAAAAAACCCGGTAAAAATAGAAATAACCCCGGTATCATCACCGGTTGAAATCATAGAACAAACAATTTATCATGTGAATAAAAGCAATAAGATAAACTTATTGGTTCATTTATTGAAAAATAAATCCATCGCTTCGGCATTAGTATTTTCAAGAACAAAGCATGGAGCCGATAAAATTGTGAAAGCTTTAGAAAAAGCCGGACTTAAAGCGCAGGCGATTCATGGAAATAAATCCCAGAAGGCAAGACAGTTAGCTTTAAACAATTTTAAAGAAAAGAAAACAAGAATATTAGTTGCAACAGATATTGCCGCCCGTGGCATCGATGTCGATGAATTATCCCATGTTATTAATTTCAATTTACCGGAAGTGCCGGAAACCTATGTTCATAGAATCGGTCGTACCGGTCGAGCTGGTCATGGCGGAACTGCAATTTCTTTTTGCGATCAGGAAGAAAAGCCTCTGCTCCGGGAAATTCAAAAACTAATAGCAAAAGCCGTACCTGTTGTTACCGTTCATCCTTTCCCGCTGGTAGAAATGCCGCTTGAATTAGTAGTGCCGCCACGAAGGAATTCAGCACCCAAAACATCATCACCTAATCATAAAAGAGGTAATGGAACAGGTGCTTCCAAGAATAATGTGGGAAAAAAGGAAAGAGATCGCTACTATTCTAAAAATAAGAGAAAAGAAAATTCTAACTGAACCAGATAAATATTTAATATCGAAAGAAGTGACGAATGTGCGCTTTTTTCGATAATTTAATCAGTCTGTTTTGCAGGGGTATATCATCCTTAAACGTGTATATGCTTTATAAAAAAGACTGGGCATAAACGCCATAAAGGGTTATAATTATAACTATAAATGATAGGAGGAATATCATGGGAGATAAAAGTCCAAGGAAAAAAGAAACAAAGAAGAAAAAGGCCGC
>Ga0209748_1000259_pt1 | contig 30819 bp, 32 predicted proteins | sample BarGraIncu00421A_FD_185490 | JGI IMG/M metagenome (GOLD analysis project Ga0209748, IMG submission 185490) | Arctic peat soil microbial communities from Barrow, Alaska - Barrow Graham LP Incubations 004-21A (SPAdes) (version 2) | ecosystem: Environmental > Terrestrial > Soil > Wetlands > Peat... | reverse complement strand
GATTGTTGCAAAACTGGGTTATACAGCTAAAGCTGACGAATTCAAAGCCGCTTTTAAAGAAGCACAAGAAAAACAACCCATCAGCGATGATCAATTGGATCAGGCTGCCGGCGGGGGTTTACCATTTATAATTGAAAGACCCATGTATTTTTAGCGTGCAACTATTTAGATGGCGGTTTAAGTATTGTTGGCGTGGATTACGCATTTACAGCAACACAAACAGCAAAATATTCGTAAAAGACAGAAGGGGATTTTCCCCTTCGAAGTACTGACAGGGGATGATTTGAAGTCAGTAGTTCAAAGGGGGGATAAGCAGACATGGAACTATTATTGATTAAATCACACCGGTATGTCAGTGGTTATATTCCGGGATGAAGAAGTAGATTTGGTGGAAACCGAACCCAGAAAACCACCAGAGGATCTGGACGATATTCCCTGGCCGGACATTACCCTGACCAATGACTATAAGTATTACGGATTGCTGCCCATCTTAACTGGAAGGGGCTGTCCTTTTGGGTGCACCTTTTGTTATGAAGGGGCCAATGCCAAACGGGTGCGCCGTCACTCAGTTCCTTCCCTCATGGCGGATGCAGGTCTTAAAAAGATCTTTTTTGGTTTGGAATCCGAAAGTGATCAGGTATTAAAAAGCTACAATAAAAAAACAACCCGAAAAATGGCGGTGGATGTGATTGACCATTGCGTTGAATCCGGGATTCACGGCATTTCCGGAAAATATCATCTTAGGGGGACCTCATGAAACCCTGGAAACCATCAACGAATCCGAAACACTGGTAATGGAACTCCTCCATAATGCGCCAGGCCAGTTTGAAACGGCCTATTTTTTTTTTACCCTATCCAAAAACCCCTATTACCCTTAATCCTGAGAAATTCGGCTTGGAAATCTATGAGGATCTTATTGACTGCTGCAATGAGGACATTCCCCTTTCCAGAAAAAAAAATGGGTTTTATTGATTTGATAAATATTCGGTTGCAGGCCAATAAGCGACTCCAGAATGAAATGCGCAAAATTTATTTTGATGGAAAAATTCCGGAATCGGTGATCAAAGGGCTGATTCCAAAAGAACGGATCAGAGAAGACTTCAACCTGGCTTTCAACTATGGCATTGCGGCGGGATACCTTAAATTTATTTATGGCAAAAACAAGGTGATGGTGGAGTATTATAAAAAACTGATTCAATACAAGGGCCTTTTAAAAGAATGGCATGAATTGAGTGAGAACGAAAGAAATACCTGGATTATTCACAAAATTCCAGATTTTTCCATGCTTGATTTTGGGCTGCTCAGCCAAACAGAGGTTGATATACTGAAATATTCCGGAAAGTTTACCTCAACTGAAATGGTAAAAAAACTGAATCTGTCTTCCGAGAACATGAAAAACCTGTTGATAAAAATGAATGACAAGTATTTGATTTTATTTTCAGCGTTTATTTAGTTTAAGGGTATCTCAAATGTAAGGAGAGGGTTATGAAAAAAAACCTTATGATACTATCTATCCTGTTAATATGCGGGTTGCTCTGTTTTGGTTGTGCAGCGAAAACAACCGAAATAAAAACCATATCAGTGGATGTTGTTTATCCATTTTCTGAAGACTATAGTATTTCTTTCAAAAACGGAATCGAACTGGCAGCCAAGGAAATTAATGAACAGGGGGGCATACTGAATCAGAATATAACAATCAACTATAATGATGATGGCAACAACACCAATACGGCGGTGGAAGTTGCTACTATGATCGGGGGAAATAAAAATTTCCCAATTGTGATTGGACATCGAAGCACCGATGATGTGTTGAAGGTGGCTGGCATTTATAGCCAGCACAATAAAATTCTTTTCGCACCTATTATCGCCAGTTCAAAAGTGAACCTTACTGGAAATGAGGCAGTTTATCTTTGTGCTCCTTCGGAAAATTCAATGGCCCAGGAAATGGTTCAGAGCCTGGTAGCCCAAGGCATCAGTAAGGTAGCCATTGTTCATTCAGACGGCAATACCTATGGAAAAGACTATATGCAAAGTTTTGAAGAATATGCCAAGGAAGCAGGCATTGAAATAGTGGATGCGGTTTCTTATACACCAAACATTGATTATTTCAGATCTTATGTGAAAAAATGGGACAGTCTGGGAGCCCAGGCCATTGTTTCTGCCTGTGTGGGAAATGATATTGCCATCCTTTATGACTTTCTGGCACAAACAGGAAACACTCGGCCTATTTTTGCGAGCTATGACATTGAGATTGAGCCCTATACCATTCCCCAGAGCATAAAAAGCTTGACCCAGGTAACCAGTTATTTTAATAATACCGCCACAACCGGCCCTGAGGTTGCGTTTATTCAGGCCTATCAAAAAGCTTATGGACAGAACCCGGATTTGCCCGCGGCACAGGCCTACATGGCATTACATCTGGCTGCGGATGCTGCGAACAAGGCCCAGAATCTTGATGCTCAAGCAATAAAAAAAGCTCTCGCAGAGAACAGTTTTGAGACCCTTTATGGCAACTTGAATTTTAACAAACGGATCATAAACGGCATCGATGTATTCCAGAAAATCTATGTTAATAATCAGCTGGTGTCAAAGGATAATCCAACCGGGGGAGGACAATAGCAGTGAAAGAATCCATTTTTAAGAATAAAGATGATAAAAGCACAAAAAAAAATGAACATGCTGCTTTAATGACGGTCATTGGCCCAAGGAATTTGCTTATTTTATTGGGAATTGGGATTTTTTTAATCAGCATCATAATATTTTCCATCACCGTCCCAATCAATATTACAACGGTCATGGGTTCAACCGTATCCTATGGCGAAGGAACCGTCAATGTAGTAGCAGAAAATGAAGGAGCTTTAACAGAAATAAATGTATCGGAGGGGGATTATGTACAAAAGGGCGATTTGTTGGCAGTTGTGACTTCTCAGGGCATGGTATCCCAGTTATCAAATGCTGAAGGTTTGACGGAGATGGAAAAGAGCAATATCAAACGGCAAACTATGATTGTTGCCATGGATAGCGGTGTTATTAAAGGATTGAACTATCAGGAAGGTGAATATCTGCTTAAAGACAGCACATTTTGTCAAATTATAAAGAGAGAAAATGCAAACACCGCTGTGGTGATTTTGGCCGAATCTTCCTATGAAGCGGCACAAAATGTTAAACAGGGAGATAGTGTTTTTATCGCATTGGAATCAGCGCCTTCAGGCCAGTATGGATATCTGAGAGGAGTTGTTCGAAATGTAAAGGCAAATGGATTGTCTCAAGATGGTGGAACTCATCTTGAAATGCAGATTATTATTGATCCCAAGGTTGATGATCAGGGAAATTATGTCTGGACCAAAGAAAACAATGGTTTTAATGGAGAAATCAGCGAAGGAACATCCTGTACTGCAACTATTTTCACGGATAAGTTATATTTGATTAACTTAATTATCCCCTAGAAAGGCGGAAAGGACTCATGACGAAATCAGAAAACGATAAAAGTCGGGATGAGAAAGAAAAACTGCCTAAAGTCGTGAAGGTACCGGTTGTATTGCAAATGGAGGCTGTTGAATGCGGGGTAGCCTCACTTTCAATGATTTTGGCCTATTACGGCCGTTATGAAACTCTGGAAACCCTGCGTATTGACTGCGGCGTTTCCAGAGATGGTGTGAAAGCCGGAAATATCGCCAGAACAGCACGGCTTTATGGTTTAGAGTCCCAGGGATTTGTATGCACGGTGGAAAAATTAAAGGAAATGGAAATGCCTGTGATTATTCACTGGGATTTCAGCCACTTTGTTGTCTTGGAGGGATTTAAAAACGACAAGGTTTACTTAAGTGACCCTGCCTCAGGACAACGGGTCATTTCCCAGGAAGAACTGGAACAGAAGTTTACAGGGGTGGTTATTGAATCCCGGCCAGGAGCGGATTTTAAAAAAGCAGGGGAGAAACCAGTGGTATGGAAGGCCCTTTTTAAACGGCTTTCACAAACTGGTGTTTCTCCGCTTATCTATGCGTTGATCCTTGGGGTTTTGCTGGTTATTCCAGGCTTGGTGATTGCAAATTATGCAAAAATATTTGTTGATTATTACCTAAACAATACCGAAAAATTCGATATTTCAATTTTTATTTTAATTCTATTAAATACAATAATCCTACAGGCCATTCTCAACTGGCTAAAAGAAATTTCTCTGGTTAGAATGGAAAACTATATCGCCATCAATAGTGCCGGGGCTTATCTTCGTCATGTCCTCCGGTTACCGGTGGAATTTTTTAACCAGCGACAATCCGGGGATATTAACAACCGAATGCAAAGTATTAATACGGTTGCAACGGCCCTATCCAGCAATCTGGCTCGAATACTGGTTAATCTTGTAACGGCCAGTTTATATTTAATTCTTCTTTTTCAATACAATATTCAATTAACCTTAATCGGTATTGTCATTACCGCCATTAATATATTTTTACTTCAATATACAGCCAAAAAAAATGCGGATAACAACCGTGTCCTGCTGCAGTATCAGGGAAAATCAATTGGTTGGATTATGGTAAATTTGAAATCCATTGAAACCATTAAATCCATTGGGGAGGAAGATAATTTCTTCACCCGGATTGCAGGACTCAGTGCCGAAACGCTGGCGGTTGAACAGCGTATGGGATCTATGGAAGCCATTATATCAGTACTGCCCACCCTGCTTACCAGTGTTCTAACCGCATTAATCTTCATGATGGGCAGTGAATTTGTATTAATGGGAACCATGACCATTGGTACATTTGTGGCATTTAATGCTCTGATGGCCGGATTTACCCAGCCAATGAGTGAGCTGGTCAGCACCAGTGCGGCGCTCCAGGGGATGATCGCTGATATTCAACGGCTGGATGATGTTGAAAAATATCCGGAAGACATTGCCCTGGAATCGGAAACGATTTCCTTGGAAGGGTTTGACTGTGATCAGCTGGAAGGTGAAATTGAGATAAAAAATATGACCTTTGGTTATAACCGCTTATCGGAACCCATCATCAAAGATTTGAATTTAAAACTCAGAGCAGGGGGATCCATTGCTTTAGTGGGGTCATCCGGCAGCGGAAAATCTACCATTGCAAAAACCATCACAACCCTATATCAGCCCTGGAGCGGGGAAATACTCATTGATGGTATTAACATCAAAAACATTCCATCAGAGCTGCGCCTTAACACCATGAGTTCGGTGGATCAGGAAATTGTTATGTATTCGGCCACGGTACTGGATAACATTACCATGTGGGATGAAACCATTTCAGTGGAGGATGTGATACAGGCAACAAAAGATGCCTGTATCTATGACGATATTCTGGCCTTGCCAAACGCTTTTCAACACGTATTAAGCGAAGGCGGAAAAAACCTAAGCGGCGGACAACGCCAGCGGCTGGAGATTGCCCGGGCATTGTGTAAAAACCCGAAAATACTCGTCATGGATGAAGCCACCAGTGCCCTTGATACGGCAACCGAAGCAGAGGTCAGTGAAAATATTAAAAGCAGAGGAATCAGCACCATTCTGGTGGCCCATCGCTTGTCAACCATCCGGGATTGTGATGAAATTATTGTCTTAAGCAGCGGAGAAGTAGGGGAAAGAGGAACCCATGACGAGTTGCTGGCACTGGGCGGTGAGTATGCAAATCTCATTAGAACTGAGGGATAATAAAGTGGCAAAAAAAATAGACGATATGAGACAGATTAGGGAAAAATACGGAAAAAGTGCGAAAAAAGCATTTGATAAAGTATTGTCCCCAAAAAGTTCCCTGGCTACTCTGGAAGACAATCCAGTAATTTCCGCGGTTATAAAAGTCGCTGAAGCCATGGGAATTAATGTAAAAATCCCACCGCTCAGGAAACTGTATAGCGGAGAGGACCAGTTTAAGCTCATTGCCGATGAATCCGGTTTTCGCTTTCGTTTGGTGGAGTTAAACAATGACTGGTACAAAAGGGACAATGGCCCCATGCTTGGATTTACCATGGAAGGAGAGGCGGTCGCACTGATCCCTTCCTCGCCAACGTGTTACAAGTTAAAGACGTATGAAGGTGAGGAAAAAGAGGTTGATGGAAGTTTCGAGTTTTCAAAGGCCTATGTTTTTTATCCCCCATTGCCTAAGGAGCCGGTATCCTTCAGGGAAATGATTAAACTGGGACTGAAGCTGATTCAAAGAAGAGATTTGATCTGGATGATTGTTTTAGCTGTGGCGGGTTCCCTTTTATCCCTGTTGCCATCAATTGCCATGCAGCAGACCTTCAATGTCTGGATCCCCCAAAACCAGTCCATCACCATTTTGATTGTTGGTTGTATATTGGTGGCTGTTGCAATCAGCCGAGGATTATTTACCATGGTTCAAAGCATATGTATTTTGCGAATTCAGGGTAAATTATCCATTTTGCAGAATTCCCTGCTGGATAAACTGTTGTCCCTGCCTGCTTCTTTTTTCAAACAGTATTCATCAGGGGCTTTGGCACTTCGGGCAACCGGATTTGCAACCATTCAGAAAATAGTATCCGTTAATGTAATCAGCATGATCATTACTAGTTCTTTTTCCATTGTCAACGGATTTTATATTTTTTCCATTAATGCAACCATTGGCTTTATTGCAATGGGATTAACCGCTGTCAGTGTTTCGATCGCCCTGATTATTGGTAAATCGCAAATGAAATGTCAGAGGAAGTCCATAGAGATGAATAATAATATTTCAGGACTGGTTTTGGAACTCATTACCTCTGTTTCCCGGTTGCGGGTTGCCGGCGCTGAAAGTCGGGCCTATTTAAAATGGAGCAAAGAATATGCAGACCAGAGAAAATTGGAATATAAAAGAGGAAAGCTAACGGGTTTACTGCGGTTATCAACCATTGCTCTGCCGACTTTATCCATGTGTGTGATTTATTATTATGTGAGTATTAACAGCATCTCATCGGGTTCATTTGTAGCCATTAATTCGGCATTTGTGATTTTTATTTCCTCAATGTTAGGGCTTGTTCAAGCACTCATTTCCATTAACAGTGTGGTGCCCCAGTATGAGAATACTAAACCCATTATCGATGGTGTTCCGGAAGTGGACCGCTTTAAAACCACACCGGGGAAAATCCTGGGAGATATCGAAATAAACCATCTTGGCTTTTCCTATTACGAAGGCGGTGCCACCGTTCTTGACAACATTTCCATTACGATCAGGCATGGTGAGTATGTAGCCATTGTAGGCGCATCCGGCAGTGGAAAGTCAACCCTTGTGCGGTTGCTTCTCGGTTTTGAAAAACCCACCACCGGAAATATTTACTGCGGCGGATTTGATTTGGAAAGTGTGGATATCCGGGAAATCAGAAAACAAATGGGGGTTGTGCTTCAGGATAGTCAACTGATTCCCGGGGATATTCTGTCGAATATTGCGGGATCAAAGAAAGAGTTAACTGAAGAGGATGTATGGGAATTGCTTAATAAGGTGGGCATGGATGTGGAAATCAGAGAAATGCCCATGGGTCTTAAAACCATGGTGGCAGAAGGTGCAGGTACCCTTTCAGGGGGTCAACGGCAAAAACTTCTGATTGCCAGAGCCATCGCAGCTGATCCCGCCATTATCTTTTTTGACGAAGCCACGAGTGCCCTGGATAATCGCTCCCAGAAGACTGTATCGGAAAGTATGAAAAATATACCGGCAACCCGGCTTGTCATTGCCCATCGGCTCAGTACGATTATGGACTGCGATCGTATTCTGGTTCTTGAAAAGGGAAATATCGTGGAAGAAGGTTCCTATGAGGAGCTGATGAAAAACAAGTCCTATTTTTATAAATACGCAAGTAGACAGCTAATCTGATGCAAAGGCAGAAATTGAAGAAATACTCATAAAAAATAGTTTGTAGAAAAGAGGGCTGAAATGATAACCATTTTATCAGATGATACCAATCAAAATATCGGAAAAAGAGTGTATGAAGGATTATGTAAAAGAGATGCAGAGGCAGAATATATTTCCATTGATGAGGTCAATGTGGGACCATGCTTCAGTTGTGGAGGGTGCACGGATAAAACCTATGGAGAATGCATTCACCGAGATGATGGCGACTGGATTTTTGGAAGGTTGGTTCGGTCGAATATCATGGTATGGGTAACCCCTGTTACCTGGGGATCCTATTCATTTAAAACAAAAAGAGTACTTGATAAATGCGCGCTAGTTGGGGATCGGCATTATTACGTAAAAAACAAAGAACTGGTAAAAAAAATGGCGGACAATATTCAGGGGTTCTATGGGATTGGGATAAAAGATCATTGCAGTGAGGAAGAAAAACAGGCGTTTAAAAACCTGGTTGCAGAAAATATCAATATTATGAGTGTTGATGGAAATGCTTATGTGTTGGATAATGACGCCAGTGAAAAAATCATCATGAAAATTGTGGAGGAAATAAGCAGATGAAGAAAGCAGTAATCATTAACTTAAGCCCAAAAAAAAATGGAACAAGTGTGATGCTTGGCAATTTATGTCTGAGCTTTTTAAATGAAAGAGAGCATCAGGGAGAAATTATTCATTTATATCCTCATCTAAAAGATTTGAGTCAGATACTTAATGCCATCGATGGAGCAGATACAGTTATCATGGTTGGTCCCTGTTATATCGACACCTATCCAGCGGATACGGTTTATCTTTTGGATGAAATCATCAAACATAAAACAATTCTCCATGGTCAAAGTCTCTATGGCATCATTCAGGGGGGAATGCCCTATGTCCATACTCATGAATCCGGATTGAAAATGCTGGAACTGTTTTCCAAAGAGTGTAATATAAATTATAAAGGTGGCTTTGTCATCGGTTTAGGGGCAATGTTAAATGGACAGCCATTAGATAAATTGCCCAATGGGAAAAAAGTTAACCGGTTTTTTAACGAATTTTTGAATCATGTTGCAAATGGAGAAAATTCGATCGCAGCATTATATCATAATGCCCAATTAAAATTGCCGGGGATTGTTTATTGGGGTATGGCCAAGCAGATGAATAAGATGATTGATAAAGGATTAAAGGAAAAAGGGATTGATGTGACACAACCCAGTCCATATTTTAAAAATTAGAGTAGACAAATGAATGCCCACAATATGGCAAATCTTCGTCCTGTCCTCCTGTTCTTAGATGTATCTGTGCACTCTTGCAATAATAATATATCATCAATGAGAAGAGTGCGTTTTTATTTAAACGATGTAATAGAGATATTTATATGTAGAAGGGGAAGATTAATATGTTGCAATTAGTGTCGGATAGTTCTTGTGATTTGCCTGATGATTTGATCAGGAGGTATAACATTCATATTGTTCCTTTGGTAGTGGAGATTGATGGTGAATGTTATCGGGAGAAGGTGGATATCACGCCGAAAGAATTCTATAAAAAAATGGCTGTGAGCAGGGAGCTTCCCAAGACTTCACAGCCGACACCACTATCTTTTTCAGATGTTTTTACAAAGCTTTCCCAATTTGGTTCTGTCTTATGCATTACAATTTCATCGGGACTTAGCGGAACCTATGAGTCTGCCTGCCTGGGAAAGAAACTGTCTGGTGCAGAGAATGTCACGGTTTTTGACAGTCTCGGTGGTTCATGGGGACAAGGACTGCAGCTGATCAAGGCTGCGCAACTTGCTGAATCAGGTCATCCTTTGAAAGGAATTTTAACCGAACTGGAGAAGTGCAGGGATAAAAGCAATATTCTAATTCTTCTTAATACATTGGACAATATTGTCAAGGGTGGACGTTTGAGTAAATTTCAGGGCAACCTGGGAAAACTGCTTGATGTCAGAGTCCTTCTGCATAATGACAAAGATGGAAAGGTAGTTTTGCAAAAAAAAGCTCGGGGAAAGAAAAAGTTCATGCAGATGGTTTTAGATGAAATAAGCAGGCGTTGTCAAGATATGACTTTAGTAGATGTTGGCATTTCCCATTTTAATAATCTGGAGGATGCGGAGTTCATCAAAAAAGAGCTTATAGAAAAACACCATGCCAGTAATGTTTTCATCAGCGAGATGGGTGTTATTATGGCAACATATGCCGGGGAATGCGGAATGATTATTGCCTTCTAATCCTCGATGCCAAATAGTGAATATTATGGTGTTAAATGCTAGCTACAGACTGGGCCTTATTATACCCGAAAACGCCTTGAAAGTTAGTAATAAAGCAGGTCTTGGATTATTCAGCACACATTAAATATAACGAGAGTTCTTGATTTTTTATGCAATTAGTCAGTGATTTATGATATAATCCGAAAATATGTTTAAGCAGTGTTATGCAATTAAGCAATAAAAATGAGGAGAAGAACTAAAATTTGATGGTTAATTTAATATATATTCTTATTGTTTTATTACTTGTGGCTTTTAATGCATTTTTTGTAGCTACGGAATTTTCGATGGTAAAAGTCAGAAAATCCAAAATGGAATTATTAGTTAACGAGGGAAATAAAAGTGCTAAGCGCACATTATCGGTGATTAATAACTTAAATGCCTATTTATCAGCATGTCAGCTTGGGATCACCCTGGCATCTCTTGGCTTGGGATGGGTGGGAGAACCGGCAATCGCAAGAATGCTTGAACCGGTGTTTGAGTACTTCAATTTACCGGCAAGCATGGTCTATTCGATTTCATTTATTCTGGGATTTTCGATTATCACAACGATTCATATTGTGCTCGGGGAGCTGGTGCCTAAATCACTTGCTATTATCAAAGCCGAAAAGATAGCCATGAAGACAGCCCTTCCACTCATCATGTTTTATAAAATAACGAATCCGATTATGTGGTTGTTCAATCACAGCACCAATCTGATTTTAAAAGTATTTGGTATTTCACAAGTTGATGAACATGATGCTGGATATACGGATGAAGAAATCAAGCTGCTGGTTGAGGAAAGCTATCAGTACGGATTAGTCGATCAAACTGAATTAGCTCTCGTTGATAATATTTTCGATTTTTCTGAAACAACAGTAAAAGATATTATGGTACCTCGTACTGATATGATTTGTATTTATATGGAAAATACCTTTGATGAGATCATAGAGACCACTTTTGAAAAACATCTTACCCGATACCCTATATGCAAGAAAAACAAAGACAATATCATTGGTTTCGTTCATACCAGGGATTTATATCAGCAGAAAATCCAGGGTGATAATCAAAATATTGAAGATATTATTCGCGAAGCTTATTTTGTTCAGGAATCCTTGTCAATCAGTGAATTATTGAAGGTGTTTAAAAGAGAAAAATTCCAGATGGCCATTATAGTTGATGAATACGGCGGAACAGCGGGATTGGTAACCCTTGAAGATATTCTGGAAGAAATCGTTGGTGAAATTCAGGATGAATTTGATGATGAAACCGATGAAATTGCTGAAGATGAAAATGGCAACTATATTGTAAATGGGAAAGTTCTGATTGAAGATGTCATTGAACTGATCAATGAAGATATTGAAACGGAGAACATTGATACCATTGGTGGGTGGCTGTATTCACAGATAGAGGGATATCCTAAAATAAATGATAAATTTATTTTTGAGAATTATGAATTTATCGTATTAAACTGTGACAAAAAGAGAATAAAAAAAATACTGATTAAGAGAATTTAGAAACAATAGTTATAACCAGTTAAGTGTAAGAATTGCCGGATCAGGATGCGCTTCCCTTCACATCATGAACAATTTAATGAGACCATAAAAAACAATTATCCCTTTGAATTCGTTTAGACACGAAACTAAAGGATAATTGTTTTTTGATGCAGTTTTTCAATTAAGAATGAGAAAAAGGTTTTAAAAAAACTGGAAGCAATGGATCGGGAAATGCAAAGCATCCGAAATGCGCTTCGAAATGGAGAACCCATTCATTTGAATGAGCAGTGAAATTTGAAAGGTGGTTGAACAAATGAGATTGATAACTGTTGCCGGGCCGCCGTCATCCGGAAAGACCAGTGTGATCGGAAAAACCTTCGAAGCACTTGGAAAACATTCGATTGAACTGGCAGTGATTAAGTTTGACTGCCTATCGACGGCGGATGAAGGGTATTATGAAAAAAAAGGGATCAAAACAAAATTGGGTTTATCCGGAAGTTTGTGTCCGGATCATTATTTCGTGAATAATATTGACACCTGTTTTCATTGGGGGTTAGAGGAAAAGGTGGACATCCTTGTCACAGAAAGTGCGGGCCTGTGCAATCGCTGTTCACCCCATATTAAGGAAATACTATCGGTTTGTGTCATCGATAACCTCAGCGGCTGTCATACTCCTAAAAAAATCGGACCCATGCTGAAGTTCGCCGATATTGTGGTGATCACAAAGGGGGATATCGTATCCTAGGCTGAACGGGAGGTATTTGCATACAATGTTAAAGGTGTGAATCCCAAGGCGAAGATTCTCCACATTAATGGGATTACCGGACAGGGTGCAGCTGAACTGGAAAAACTTTTCTTAGGGGCCAATGATTATGACTCCCTGGATGAAAAGAAATTGCGATTTACCATGCCTGCTGCTTTATGTTCTTATTGTTTAGGCGAAACCATGATTGGCAGGGATTACCACATGGGTAATGTCAAAAACATAAAGCTTGAGTAAATATGAGGGTTCATTAATAATAGCTGTTGTTAAAAAAATAGAAACGAAAGGCGAATGAATATGCAGACAAAAGCAACTGAATTCGATCAGATTTCCAGAAATGTTTTTTATCCCATCTATCCGGTGATTGCACAGCAAATATTGGAAGCGGGAAATGGAATAAGCGAGGGCGACTGCCTGGATGTGGGAAGCGGTCCGGGATATGTTGGTTTATCCATTGCTGAACAGACAAAGATGAAGGTTTGCTTATATGATATGGACCGGGCCGGAACTCGGGCAATTCTGGTCAGATGCTTCATTTGCGTCCTGTAATCCGGCGGTGAACAATCGGGATTATCAGGATAAACCCGTTCGTTTTCTTGGCTGGGATTTTGTTTATGACAAGGATATATTGGAATTCAAAGAAGCTCTGGAAGAAGAAGTTTTAGATATCGTCAGAGGATATCCGGTCGATAAAAAGGATCAGGTTAAACTGATCTGCTAATGCGTCAGAGCTTCAGATTGTTCTTTTCCAATCGTCAACTTATACATGATATTTATTTTTCCAGGAAGTTTTTCACTCTAAGTAATATCTTTATTCCCTGGTTTTAATGGAATCGCCTTGATATTTTGTTAATATTTTGTTTATAGAAGTTATTACAGCAAAAGAAAGGGTATAAAATTAAATAGTGTTCTACGAAACTACTTGAAACTTCACATCAAATTAAGGGATATCATTATTAAAAAAATATACTAGCGAGGTGAAAGATATGAAACGATTAACAAAATCATGGATTAATTTAATTCTTTTAGTCATTACTTTAATCATTAATGGGTTGGGGGCTTTCGGCTTAATCAATGGCCTGTCACAAAAAGCAGTTTCAGATATGTATCTAACTTTGATTACACCAGCGCCATTTACTTTCAGCATTTGGAGTGTCATTTACACACTGTTGATCATTTCGATGGTGGTTATGATTGTCAAAAATAAGGATTCTTATTATGGCAATGCAATTGACAGGATTAGTGTCTTCTTCTGGATCTCTTGCGGGCTAAACATAATATGGATTATTTGCTTTTCTTATACCCAAATCGGTTTGTCTACCATTTTTATCTTTTCTTTTGTCATCACGTTGACTTTAATTGTCAAGCAAATTGGAGAAATTCAGACCAAACAACACTGGTTGCTGCCGGCTGCTTTTGGGATGTATGCAGGATGGCTTCTTATAGCAACTGTTGTTAATATAGCTGCATGGCTCGTGAAGGTTGAATGGGGAGGATTTGGGATATCTGCTGAAATTTGGAGCGCTATTGTGCTGGTAGTTGCAGTCGGACTGACAGTGATTGTTGTATTAAAAACCCAAAATGCCATATTTCCCATTCCCATTGCCTGGGGATATTATGGGATCTATCAGTTTATAATGGCACCGGCAGGATTTCAAGGACAATATAGTTTATTACCAATGGTTGCTTTACTAGGAATCGTTTTTTTAATAGGGCTATCAGGGATTCAGTTTTATCGCAATCACTATCGATTGATGCCGGATACTTCAGTGAATGAAAGTTAATAGTAAGCATTGAGTCATGGGGGCGTTTCGCGACCAGTGAAAAAGTCGATAAAGAAAAAATAATGGTTTCATTCCTTTGTCAAAATTCTCTTGAGACAGGTGATCCATCCGCTTGTTATAATCGTCTTTTTACTTTGCAATGCATACTTTCTTTACCATTTTAATTATCACATCTATACCGGGAAAAAGGCTTGGATACTTGCTCTCTGCATCTGGATTTTCAACAAAAATAAATCCGTCCTCTTTTAACTGGACAAGATTTCTTTGAACGCTCGGTTTGCTGTACATTGTAGGGTTTATATGTGTAGCAATCATGATCGGAGATTTTGCTGACAGGATATTCGTTGAAAGCAGATTATCAGCAATGCCATTTGCAGCTTTTCCTAAAGTGTTTGCAGATGCAGGAGCAATCAACATTAAATCGGATTTTATTGAATTCGCTTGGTGATTTAAATCAAAAGCTTTTGGTAAATCAAACTGTTCAATTTGAATAGGTGTGCCAGCTTCTCTTTGAACAAGCAAAGGGGTGACAAAGTTTACTGAATTAGGTGTCATAATAACATGCACTTCTGCTCCCAAATGTTTTAGTTCCCTAATCAAATCAAGAGACTTGATTGCAGGACTGCACGCAGTAATTCCTAAAGTAATTGTTTTTCCACTTAACATATTTACTACCTCCAAAATATAGCTTAAATCTGTCTGGGGTGTTTTATAAACGAGTTCATTTGCAATTTCATTATATCACATAAGGAAGATTAAAGATTGGTCTATCCCAAGGCAACGTCCAAAAACATCATTAAAGTAAAACCCAAAATAACACTGACGGTTGCAATATCCTCTTCGTCTTCTCGGGAATCAGTTCTTCCGCTACGACGTAAATCATCGCACCTGCTGCAAATGAAAGGGCAAAAGGTAAGATGGGAGTGATGAATACCACTGCGGCGGCTCCAATGACTGCTGCGATAGGTTCAACCATGCCTGAAAATTGGCCAATGCAAAATGCTTTTTTTCGACTCATATGTTCTCGTCTTAATGGAATGGATACAGCCGCTCCTTCAGGAAAGTCCTGAAGTCCAATCCCCAGTGTCAAGGTGAGAGCACCGGCCAAGGTCATCGCTGATGATCCCGAGGCCAGCCCTCCAAAGGCCACTCCAACAGCCAGACCTTCGGGTATATTGTGAAAAGTAATAGCAAGGACCAATAATACGCTTCGTTGCCATGAGGTCTTAATAACCTTTCTCGATGATTTGTTTCCGGTTTGTTGACAATATGAATGAAATGCTGGTATGATAGATAAGACAATGTATGACAGAATCAAATTTTTTCACAGGGACCAAATTATGTTGATTTTCATCTGGCCAGTAATTATTATAATGAAAAGGAGTGTTAATTGATGATGAATGAAAAAATGAAAAAAATATCGCCATCCATTGATGAATGGCTCAAAGAAGCCAAAAATGATCCGGCTGCTTTACAGGAAGGCATGTTTTTAGCCCACAATGGTATCGTGCGCCAAACGCCCAAAGCCAAGGTTCGCCAGGGATTGGATGACGGTTCTTTAGTAAAAGGAATGGAATTTTCTTATGATGCAGAAAAAGTTGATGCGGCAATTGCTGAAACCTACAAGATGGACGGCATATTCCATGTCAGGGTTTGGCTTAATGAAGGTCAGCTGGAGGTCGGTGACGATATCATGTACGTTCTGATCGGCGGTGACATCAGACCACATGTGATCGATGCTTTACAATTTCTGGTTGAAACGATTAAAAGCAAATCTGTTACTGAAATTGAAAAAAAGTAATCAGCATAAAAACGCATGACACGGGTTCGTTTTTATAACTTTAACTTTTGCCCGGTTTAGTCCATGAAATCCCTTGAGTTCAGCATCTTTCCCTTGGATGCTGGCTCTTTTTTTTATGTTGTCATTTTTTTGTTTATCATTTCATTTATTTGGTATGAACATACTAATAGAGCTTTTCATAGAAAAGAGTTCGATTGTCACTGGCAGGTTCGGTGATGAACAAAAAAATGAATGGAATGACCCGTGATGACGGCGAAATGGTGAAATTTCCCCCGAGCTTGTCGTTACATTTGTGAAAGGCATGATCAAAGTGGGATGCTGGGTCAACGAGCACAAGCACGCTTTGGGACGACTCGGGTAATCCAGGATAAGCAAGTTTTTTGTGTATGAAAATAAGATTGGAGGACTAAAAAATGACAACGAGTAAGAAAGTTTTAATTGTTGGCGGCGTCGCCGGAGGGGCTACCGCCGCAGCGCGTCTGAGACGCCTGGATGAAAACGCGGAAATCATCATATTTGAAAAAGGCAACTATATCTCCTACGCGAATTGCGGGCTGCCTTATTATATCGGTGGTGAAATAAAGGAGAAATCAGCACTGACTTTGCAGACACCAAAGAGCTTTCACGATCGGTTCAATGTGGATGTACGCATTCTCAGCGAGGTGATCGCCATTGATCCAAAGGCGAAATCAGTCATGGTCACAAACCATGCCACCGGTGAAAGCTATTCGGAAGGCTATGACAAATTGATCCTGTCCATGGGTGCCGAGCCATTCCGGCCAGAAATCGAAGGGATCGATTCGGATAAGGTATTTACTCTGCGAACGATTCCGGATACCTACAAAATCAAAGAGTATATCGATGATCATAAGCCCCAAAGCGCCGTCGTTGTCGGAGGGGGATTCATTGGTGTTGAAATGGCTGAAAACCTCAAGAACGCGGGTCTATCGGTTACCATTATTGAAATGCTGGATCAGGTAATCGCTCCCATTGATTATGACATGGCCTGCGATGTTCATCGGCATCTTGAAAGCAAAGGGGTGCGGCTGATGCTTGGCAACGGGCTTCGTTCCATCAGTGATAATGGATCTTCTCTTAAAATTACCCTGGACAACGATGAGATCGACGCAGACATGCTGATCATGGCCATCGGAGTGCGTCCTGACACCGGAATCGCCAGAGATGCAGGTATTTTACTGAATAAGCGCGGTTCCATTGTGGTTGATGACCAGATGCTGACCTCGGAGAAAGATATTTACGCTGTGGGGGATGCCGTTGAAATTACTGATTTTGTAACTGGAAACAAGGGCTTCGTAGCACTGGCGGGCCCGGCGAACAAACAGGCCCGAGTCGCCGCGGACAACATCTGCGGCGATCACAGTGTTTATACCGGAACGCAGGGGTCCTCAATCCTGAAGGTGTTTGATCTCACCGTTGCTTCCACCGGAGTCAATGAAAAAACCGCGAAACGTCTGGGGCTCGATTATGATAAATTATTTACCTATTCAGCCAGCCATGCAGGGTATTATCCCGGAGCTTCAAACATGAGGATCAAGACTGTTTTTGAAAAAAAGACCGGTAAAATTCTGGGGGCTCAGATCGTTGGCTATGATGGCGTGGACAAGCGGTGTGATGTACTGGCAACCGCGATTCGAGCAGGGATGACCGCTTATGATCTTACGAAACTGGAGCTTTGTTACGCGCCACCCTATAGTTCGGCCAAGGATCCCGTGAACATGGTGGGCTTCGCCATCGAAAATCTTTTAAAGGGCAAGGTGAAAAATTTTCACTGGCACGATGTGGAAAAGCTTCCGCGCGATGGCAGTGTGACGCTTCTGGATGTACGGACAACAGCGGAGTACGAAAACGGTCATATCGATGGATTTATTAATATTCCCCTGGATTCGCTGAGGGACCATCTTAATGAACTCGACAAAGATAAGCCGGTTTATGAGACCTGCATGGTCGGGGCTCGCGGTTATGTGGCCGCGCGTATACTGATGCAAAACGGCTTTGATACATACAATTTCAATGGTGGTTACTTGCTCTATCGTTCAATCTTCGCACCGCACGTGGCCATGACCCCTTAGATCCAAACTAGGTTTTAAGCTTGATTGACAAGTAAGGCATTTGTTTTAGTATAAAAATAATTTATAGAATGGAGGATTTAATTATGACAGATTCAAAAGGTAGAATTGATGAAGCCAAAGATAAGACCGTAGGTGCAGTCAAGGAAGTAGCTGGCAAAGTTACCGGTAACGAAGAGTTGGAATTGAAGGGTAAAACTCAGTCCTTAAAAGGGGATCTAGAAGGAAAAGCGATGGATATCGGTGATAAGGTAGGCGAAATAAAAGAAGATGTCGCAGAAAAGATCAATGACTTCATTGATAAAAAGAAAGATGGAAAAGAAGAAAAGTAAAAGAATCATAATTTTAAGGCACAGGGTTCTATTTGAAACCCTGTGCCTTTATTAATATTTGAAAAAATGTTAGGCCTTACTTGACATGGTTGATGCAAAAAGCGCAATGCCACCAACAAATAAATAAATACCGGCAATGATTGAAAAGGTTAATAGCATGATGTAAGGGTTAAAAAGAAAGAAAAATCCTAGAATAATATTAATGACCCCGGCAGCCGTAAGCCATCCGGAACCGCCGCCCTGTTTTTTCGCCGCTACTGAGTCAGTGACCTGGTTAATCCCAATGAACAGGGTCATGAATGCAAGTATAAATGCGAAAGTCTCTGCAGTGGCCAATACCGGAACAAAAATCAATAAGAAGCCCAGGATGACTACCATAATCCCAGCGGTGAGGTTCCAACCGTTTTTAATTGAACTTTTGGCAAAATCGAAAATCATGAAAACACCATAAATTATAAGGCCGATAACGAATATCCACATCATCATGGATACGAAAAACTGTGGGGCTATGAAAACCCCAATACCAAGGAGTACCATAAGGATGGAGACAAAGATCCCCAGACCTTTACTGCCCTTTGTCACACTACTTAAATGAATGTTCATTTTTACTTCCTCCTTTAAATTTTAATGGTAACCAATTATAAATAATTATACCCACTTCGATAAGGAGAGTAACAAAAAAAGTTGAGAGAAAGAATAAAAAATTTCGTTTTACAGAATAGTTAATTCGCAGAATTAATATAAAAAAAGCTGAAACGTCCTATTTTACAGAGAAGGCTCTGGGAAGGTTAAAAGGAATTTCTGATATTTTCTGATATCCTTTTATATGTAGGCATGGAAACATTGTGTTTTTCTCCCATTCGAAGGACTTCAAAAACAAGGCCGTCAATTTCCGACTGTTTCCCCAGGTTAATATCACGCTGTACGGATGTTGATGCCGTAGGGGCAAGTGTATCTAAAATATCCAAATTAAACTGGACAATATCAACGGTAAAATGAATGTCCATGGCCACCGCCAGAGCCTGGATTTCCCGGATTAAATTGATAAACGACACTCTTATTTCACCGGGCTTCTGAATCGATGCCGCCTTTGCATGATAATACAAACCGCAGGCCGCCATTGCAGATATATAGGAAAATTTTTGTAAAGCGTCTCTTCTGATATCAGAGGATAGAACTCCCATGATATGGCTATCATTTAAATCTCTTTCAATTTGTTTCAGAACCGGTCGGTATTGGGCTGGATCACGGACTCCAAAAAAAATCCTGAAAATTTCACCGTGCATCTGAATCCTTCCGGGACCTTTAATATTGGCGGACACATAAATACAGCCGTCGGTAATCAGCAGTTCTGGAAGCATTTCCTGAAGTTTCCCACCGGTTCCGTAAATGTTTAAAATGGGAATCACTACCGTATTTTTATGAGCCACCTGTTTAATAAACGGAACAATTTCTTCCAGAGAATAGCCTTTTACGCAGACAAAAATTACATCCGGTTGTTCATTATAATGTTGTGTGTCACAGGCCTTTATGGGGAACACCGAATAAGTCCCCTGCCAATTTGTTTCCACCGTAAGTCCGCTTTTCTGAATATCTGCCAAATGTTCGCCTCTGGCAATTAAAGTCACATCTTTTCCTGCTTTCGCCATATAAGCCCCAATGCATCCACCGGTACCGCCTGCTCCTATAATCAGATATTTCACACCGTTCTCCTTTTTTCAAATACTTAATCAATCACTTTACTCTATTTATATTTTATTTTAATTGAAATTCAGAGTATAACACATTTGCATTATTTCATCAAAAACTTGCTTTCGGGCAAAGCCCTCCACTGACTTCATTTTGACACATACGATAATCTTAATAATTAGCAATATTTGTTGGTTTAATTATAGTGCGAATAAGAGGGATTTTCAAGCTGATTGGTGTAATATATCAAATATAGAATAATGTCTTGGAATGGCGATGGGTGCTTAGCATTCTAAAAATTGTAATATGGGATGTCTCTATGAAGTATTTCCGTAACTTTAACGCTCCATTAGGGTGAAATCTATAAATATTTATAGTATAATGTGATTAAATCTACTTTGAAAGGAGCTGTTTTTTATGAAGAAAAGATTTGAAAAAGCGGATAGTGTGTTTTACACGGAGGTTTGTGTAAAATAAAGGCCCTTGCATAATGCCTCCATCGGACTTTTATATGTAGGAGGAACACCCATTGAAAAAATTAGAAGCATATGGTTTTACCCCAGGTTTTAAAACAGAAGCAACCTGTTATTCAGAGTTTATACCAGGCCGGATTATATCCCATTATCGGGATCTATATAAAGTGGTGACAGATCAGGGAGAGTTTTTTGCTACCCTGGCTGGGAAATTTCGCCATAAAGCAAAACATCTTTTAGAATTCCCGGCGGTTGGAGATTTTGTCATGGTTGATCGCAGCAATGATGAAAATGGCAACGGGATCATTCATCATGTACTGAAACGAAAAAGTTCATTTGAACGAACAGCCGTTGGCTTTAAAAATGAAGTTCAGATCGTTGCAGCGAATATTGATATTGTGTTTATCTGCATGTCCTTAAACAACGATTATAATTTATCCCGTCTTGAACGCTACCTTTCCGTGGCCTGGAACAGCGGAGCCATACCGGTTGTGGTTCTGACAAAAGCGGATTTGTGTGAAGATGTGATGCAAAAACAGGCTGAGATTAGATCCATCGCCATTGGTACAGATATTGTCACAACATCCAATCAGGATACCTCATCCATTGATAGGCTTCTACCCTATATCAAGGAAGGCTCAACAGCTGCGTTTATCGGATCTTCAGGTGTTGGAAAATCCACACTGATCAATTGTCTGGCAGGTCAGGAAATTCTGTCTACAAAAGAAATTCGTCAGGATGATAAAGGACGTCATGCCAGTACAAGACGAGAACTCATTCTTTTATCAGAAGGAGGAGTTCTTATTGATACCCCGGGTATGAGAGAACTGGGGGTGGACTCGGTTGATTTAGCACAGTCATTTTCAGATATAGAAGTATTAGCCAGTCAATGCCGATTTAAGGATTGTGCTCATAAAAAGGAACCGGGCTGTGCAGTAAGAGGCGCCATTGAAGATGGAAGCCTTAATCCCCGCAGACTTGAAAACTATTTGAAACTCAAAAAAGAAGCCCGATATGAAGGCTTAAGCTCAAGACAGATTGAATCGGAAAAATTTAATGAAATGTTTGCAGAGGTTGGTGGTATGAAAAAAGCCAGAAAAATCATGAAAGAAAAAAACAAGCGCAAGTATTAAAACAACGGTTTAGATCTTGAAAAAGCTCCCCTTGTAAATCTGGGAAGAAAAATTATAATGTAAACTAAAAGTTTGATTTCAACATTTATTGAGATCAGACTTTTCATTTTTTGAAAAGCTAAAGGGGGACGCAATGAAAGAATCTGAATTCAGAAATAAATATTGCAAAGTCTGCACCTGGGAAACAAATAGAACCCCTAATTAAACAAAAAACATGGGACAAGAGGAATAAACTATGCTATATTCTCATAAACAGGCTAGATGAACAGGGCTTAAAAAAATTCTGGAGGTAACAGGTATGCAGGAACATGATTATGACGGACTGGAACTGTCAACAGCGATGCTGATTAAAGCAGCAGAGAAGCGGGGAATTGTCGTTGACATACTTGATAGAGATGACAATTTCATCAGATTGAAAAAATACAGTAAAACCGAGTATGTGAAGCAGGCAACCAAAACATCTTTGGATCCCTACATTGTGCCGCTGATTATGGAAAACAAAGAGGTGACCAAGCTGATCCTCCGTGAAAATGGGATCAATGTACCCATGGGCATTAAAATCAAGTCGATTGAAGAAGCCTTTGAATACTGCCACCAATTTGATGGCAGAAGCATTGTTGTCAAGCCAAACAGTACCAATTTTGGTCTGGGTGTGGTTATCCTGAAAGAGATGCAATGTGAAACCAATTACCGGATTTGTGAAACCAATTTCCGTAATGCACTGGAAACCGCCTTCAAACATGATGATGCGGTGCTCATCGAAGATTTTATCTCCGGCAAAGAGTACCGGTTTCTCATTATCGGGGATGAGGTGGTGGCCATCCTCCACCGGATCCCGGCCAATGTGGTGGGGGACGGGATCCATAGTTTTGAAGAATTGGTGGCTGAAAAGAACAAAAATCCCCTGAGGGGAACGGGTTATGTCAAACCCCTTGAAAAAATAAAACTGGAATACCCGGAAATTGATTTTCTCAAATTGCAGAAAAAGACCATCGATGACATTCCCCGTAAGGGGGAAACCGTCTTTCTCAGGGAGAATTCCAACATCAGCACCGGCGGTGACAGCATCGACTTTACCGATGATATTATGGATGCATATAAAGCCATCGCAGTCCGGGCGGCAAAAGCCGTCGGTGCAAAGATCTGCGGTGCGGATATGATTATTCAGGATATTTCCAGAAAGCCGGATGCACAGAACCACAGCATTATCGAGCTCAACTTCAACCCGGCCCTGCATATTCATAATTATCCCTATGTGGGTAAGAACCGGCATGTTGAAGAAAAGGTGCTGGATCTGCTGGGTATGTAACGATAACTATTCAGAGAAGGTTTTGGATTACGGTAGATGCTGTTGAAAAACAAGGAGGTAACCATTGAAACCAAAAATAATTCTGGCCAGCCAGTCTCCCCGAAGACGGGAGCTGCTTGAACTGGTCACAAAGGATTTTGAAATACAGGTACCGGAAATTGATGAAAAGAGAATCGAGAATGCGATTTTACAAAACAGGGATGATGATTTTTTGATAACAGCCAAAAAACTTGTTTTGGAGCTGGCATCAAGAAAAGCGACAATCATTCAAAAGATCAATCGAAATGCCCTGGTGATTGGAGCCGACACCGTTGTGGTCTTGAATGATAAAATACTGGGTAAACCCATCGATGAAGTTGATGCCTACAACATGATCAAACAACTATCCGGGAACACCCATCAGGTTTTAACCGGTGTCAGCATAAGATACGGCAAAGTGGAAGATCAATTTGTATCGGTATCGCAAATAAAGTTTTATGAATGGAATGAACAGATGCAGCGGGAGGTTGCAGATTATGTGTCCTCGGGCAAGGCCAATGATAAAGCCGGCGGATATGGCATACAGGAAGAGGCTGGACTTTGGGTGAAGTGGATAAAAGGGGATTACAATAATATTGTGGGTCTCCCCATCGCCAAACTCAACAAACGGCTGAACAGACTGTTGGATTTAGCACAAAATATTTAGGGCAGAAAAGGCATCAGGATTCTTGAGAATATCCACAAGGGTAATGTGCATTTGAATGAGAGGAAAAATAAAAGCCAAGCTGTTTTATTGCATTAAAGATGTATAAACAAAACTACATCTTTAATGCAAATAAAATAATCGTCATAGACTATTGATGTTGAACCTTTTGTATTGATGGACTATATCAGCAATTGGAATGATATTTCAATAGGGATTAGGGTATAAATAAACGCACAAGGTAATAACATCAATAATGAGCACGAAAATGTATGGGAAAGAGTATGCGTAGACAATGATTCAGAGAACGTTATGGATTACGGCAGACGCTGTTAAAAAACAGGAGGTAAGATGATGTCAGATAAATTGGATTTTAAAAAGGAATACAAGAACCTTTATCAGCCTAAGAAGGTTCCTATGATCGTCGATGTACCAAAGATGAAATTCATCATGATCGATGGGAAAGGAGACCCTAATGATGAGTCGGGAGAATATGCAAAAGCAATCGAATTGCTTTATGGATTGTCCTACACTATTAAAATGAGCATAAAGAGCGGAAATGCGCCAACGGATTACTTTGAATATGTCGTTCCTCCTCTGGAGGGCTTATGGTGGACAGCAGTTGATCGCCCTTTTGACACGAGCAGGAAGGAAGAATTGATCTGGACGGCGATGATTCGACAGCCGGAATTTGTCACCAACGAACTATTCAAATGGGCTGTTGATGAATTGAAGAAAAGAAAGCCACAGCTTGACACCGATAAGGCAAGGCTGGAGGCGTTCACAGAAGGACTCTGCGTTCAGATGATGCATTTGGGTTCATATGATACGGAGGCAGTGACGGTTAAAGCCATCGATGACTTTGCCGCATCCAATGGATACGGCAATGCCATTTCAGAAGTCCGTCCAGACGGCGCCATCCGAAGGCACCATGAAATTTACCTGAGCGATCCGCGTAGAGTTGCCCCGGAAAAAATGAAAACGGTTGTCCGGCATCCAATCAGGAGCAATAAATAGTATCTGAATGAGGGATATGGTTTATTAACTATATCTACAAAAGCAAAGGAGGTGTAACTATGATTTGTCCAAGATGTGGGAAGTCAAACCCTGAGGGCACTGAATTCTGTCTTTACTGTGGGGCGAACCTACAGGAAAAAGGCAGTGTGAAGGAAGAACCAGAATATGAAATGAAATCAATGTCGGATAGCCAAAAAAATGTACCGGCAATTAAGAAAGAAAATTCAAGAAAGAATCTTTTTATCATAATTATTGGATGTATTGTTTTAATTTCTATTATACTGGTATTTTTACTCCGTTGAATAGTAAAGAAAAAGATGGTAGAGGACCATAAAGCGGCAAGCCTTCAGCATTTAGTAAACAGATAAACTATCTTGCTGTTATGTTTTATGACATTTATGATGGTGGAGCCGCCAAATCATCTTTCACTAAATATGAAAGAAATATCCCCCTACGCACTCTTTAAAATCAGGTCTTTTTCCAACGTTTCAATGTTGGAAAAAATGCTTCCATTTCTTTTCTTGCATCTTCTTCTGTCATTCCTTGTTTTTCTTTAATCAGGAATGGAATACTGACTTCAATCATTCTTTTCATCGAGATGTTGCTTGTGAATTCACCGTTTTTATAGCAGTCGTCACAATAATCTCTGCTTTTTTCTCCGTTTTTTTCAATACCATATAATTTGTCCGTTTCGCCCATGGGTTTGCCACAACTTTGACATAGCTTTTCACTCATGCTGATACCTCCAATCATAGTGTGTAATTTACGTTCATTGTATTATAATTTAGAGCTCAAATCAACCTGATTGTTGTATTAATCCATATTGAAGGAGACCATTCTCTGTGGTTTTATTATTTTGGCTAAATCAATGTGTATGGTTTGCAATCTTTTTTTTAACTGCCAGCTTGACAGAAAAGGATCAGGTTTTTTTAGAGGTGCACTATTGACAATAATTATATGCCGTGATATTATATTCCGCGATATATAATAGTGCGGTATGGAATTAAATAGGCATAGAAACTGGAGAAATAATATGAAAAATAAAAATCCCTGGCCTGAAATTATCAATCTTTTACAAAGTGCAGAATCAAAATTATCAAAAGCCAGAGTTAACGCATTCGGGGCACATGGATTGACTGGACCACAAATTGGCATTCTGTTATTACTTGACAAAAAAGGCGCTATGAAAATCGGTGATATTGCGGATGAGCGTGGTATGATCCACAGCAATGCATCCAATATCTGTTCCCGTCTTGAAAAAGCCGGGTTTATAGTCCGCGACCGATTAAAGGATGACCAGAGGGTTGTCAATATCCAACTGACAGATAGTGCCCGAAGTAAAATGGTCGACATCAAAGCCTGTGTCGATGCCTTCTACAGGAGAATAGAAGAAAATGTCACTCAAAAAGATTTTGAGGACATTAATACAGGCCTTGTCAAGCTCAACAAATTGTTTGATATGCTTGAAAACCCAAAATGAAACAAGGCCTTATGGCAAGAGGGTTTTTGCTGAGAACTAGCACGACACAAGGTGACATTGATGTAGCCACCGATTCATCTGAGGAGATATAGTTATGATTGAAAAAACAAAAGACAAAGCATTTGCAGTGATGCTGGCCATTATACTTGCGGGTATGGTCATCACCATGCTGAATCAATCCATTATTAATATTGCACTGCCCCAAATAATGACCCAGTTTAATATTGATGCATCCACGGCCCAGTGGCTGGCCACCGCTTACATGCTGGTGTGTGGCATTCTTGTGCCGATCAGTGCCTATTTGGTGCAAAAGTTTAGTTATAAACAGCTGTTTATCACAGCAATGGCATTTTTTACAATTGGTTCCTATATTTGTGCCATTTCCAACGGGTTTGAAGTGATGCTGACGGGTCGGGTAATTCAATCGGTTGGCGGAGGAATACTCATGCCTCTGAGCATGAATATTTTCATATCAGCATTTCCTGTTGAAAAACGTGGTTCGGCAATGGGTTTACTCGGTATTGGGTTGATCCTTGCGCCGGCATTGGGGCCTACCGTCAGCGGATATGTGATTGAGTATTATAATTGGAACGTTTTGTTCTATGCAATGACAGCCATCGGTTTTTGTGTTTTAATGGTTGCATTCTTTTTCTTTAATTTTAGGAACGAAAAAAGAGATGTAAAGCTTGATTATTTTGGAGTCATAACCTCCAGTATTGGTTTTGGGTCGTTGCTTTACGGTATCAATGAGATTGCGGGAAAAGGCTGGAATGATTCAGAGGTCTTAACATTTCTGGCTGTTTCGGTTATTTCATTGACGGTGTTCGTATTCTATGAACTTAAAAAACAAAATCCATTGCTTGAGATGAAAGTTTTTAAAGACTTTAATTTTTCCTATACGATCATTGTGAATATTATTCTTCAAGTTGCCCTTTATGGTGGTATGATTCTGCTGCCTCTTTACTTACAGGTGATCCGAGGATTTAGCCCATTGGAGGCAGGGCTTTTGCTTCTTCCCGGTTCTCTCTTAATGGGTATTATGGGCATATGGACAGGAAAGCTTTATGACAGGATGGGCATTAAACCGCTTGCCATTATTGGCTTCACCATATTGACGGTTATTACCTATATGTTTACAAAACTTTCAATGGATACGCCCTATATGGAAATCATGATACTGTACACCATTCGTCTCTTTGGTTTGTCCTTTGTTCTCATGCCGGTTACCTCAGCCGGACTTGCGACGATTCCAAGAGAGCTGATTCCTCATGCAAATGCACTTTCAAGTACATTAAGGCAGGTTGCGGCTTCCATCGGTATCGCGTCTCTTGTGGTTGTAATGACCAACCAGGCAAGATATTATATTCAGGATTTGGGAACGGCTGTCACTGCCGACGCTGCCAAACTCGCTGCAATTCATGGGATCAACAGCGCCTTTTTAGTTTCTGCTATTATTAGCGCAATCGCTTTGGTTCTGTCCTTCTTCTTCAAAAAACCGAAGCTGGAAGAATCGAAACTCGAAAAAGAAGTACTTGTATTTGAATAAAACAGTTATTAAACTATAAAAATGGAGGAAAATCAAAATGGGAAAATATCGTATTATAACAATTGAAAGGCAGTATGCCAGCGGTGGAAAGCAAATCGCAAAACAATTAGCGAAAAAATTAGGCTTTGAATTTTACAATGAAGAGATTCTTAATATGGCAGCTAAAAAGCTCAATATTGAAACAGATTATATTGAGCACCTGGAAGAAACAGCAACAAGCAACATAATGAACGCCATGGCCAGGGTGGCAAATTTCACTGAAGACCAAGAACTGTCAGACAAATTATTCTGCGCAGAAAGTGAAATTATTAATCTTTTGGCACTTACCGGAAATTCTGTCATTGTGGGACGATGTGCGACCCAGATATTAGCAAATCGAAAAAATTGTCTGAGTGTATTCATTCATGCCAATGAAGATGCGCGAATCAGAAGAGCGGTTGAAGAGTATGGAATATCTGAAGATGAAGTCCATGCTGTGCTGAAAAAAACCGACAAGCGACGTTCAGAATTCTATAATACCCACGCTCATAAAAAGTGGTACAGTATGGATACCTATGATGTGTGCCTTAATAGCGAGGTCATTGGTATCGACAACTGTGTGGAAGCAATAGCATCATTAGCTGTCAAGTCAATTTAAAGATATGAAAACCGAAACTTTCCCGGGCCTGTTCATGTGAGCAAGAAAATAGAATTAAGGAAAGGCAAAATATCTGGTAAAAATGTAAAGTTATATGGTATTAAAGAGGCAAATTGTGATATCATTATCGCCAGAAATCATACCAGTATTATGTAGTTGGTGGCTATGTCTCCAAATGGGTAATATTTAACTTTGAATCACATTGAGCAGAAGGTATGTTTTCAACCAAAGCTTGAAGGGATAAGAATACATGAATGCATTTTTAAAAAGGCAAATTCAAAATTTTGCTATTTTTCTTTTAGTAATCATTGGATTTGGGAATTTATTTGCGGCATTGCCTTTAAAATTTGCCAAAGAGTTTGAACATATTTATGGGAATATGTTTGATCCTAATGTTGTGGTAACCCATGGAGTATTGTCTTTTTTGCTGGGTCTGCTCATGCTTCTTCTTGCTTACAGTTTATTTAAACGGGTTCGTAATGCATGGATTATTGAGGTGATTGTTTTATTTGCAACACTGATTTTACAAATAGTTCACTTTCACAGATTTACGGTTCCCATTGTGATCATTGAGTCATTTGTGCTTCTTGTGCTGCTGGTTTCGTATAAGGACTTTTTTAGATTGCCCAATAAAGTAACTTTGAAATGGGCTTTTATATTTATCGGAGTTTCGTTTACATTGCTCCTCGTAAATGCTTCATTTGGTTTATACATCATGAGGGCACATATAAATGATGTCCATACAGTCTATAATGCTTTGTTAAGTTCAATCAACTTATTGATATTTATGGATACAAATGTATTGGATATAAAAAGTAATTTAGGCCGAATTTATGCAGACTCGTTAATAATTACTAACTGGATATGTATTTTCGCATCAGTATTGTTGCTTATGAAACCCCTGGTGTATGATTATATTCATGATAAGCAGGATAAGGAAAAGGCCCGAAAAATTGTTCTTAAACACGGACAGAATCCTATGTCGTATCTGTCTCTGGAAAATGACAAACATTATTTTTTTGGTAAAAATGTTGAAGGTGTTTGCTCCTATACCATAGTTGGCAAAGTTTTAGTATGTTGTGGAGATATTATCTGCGACAAAAATGATGGCTTTATTTTTTTAACGGAGCTGTTAACATTTTCCAGGCAAAATGGCTTGGATATTTTATTACTCAATATAACTGAATATTTTCTTGATTTATACCAGGCAGCTCAGTTTGGTGTTGTGAAATATGGAGAGGATGCCTGTTTTAAACTTTCTGAATACAATCTTGCCGGTGGAAAAGTTGCCAAGGTTAGGGCGGCGATTAATCATGCCAACAAAGCAGGGATTATTGTTGAAGAATATCAGCCAAAAAAACAGCGGGATCTGGAAATAGAAAGAGAAATACTGGAAATATCAGAAGAATGGAAGAAGAGTAAAATGATTTCCGAAATGACATTTATGCTGGGTGGTGTCAGTCTTGACAATCCTCTTGATCGGCGGTATTTTTATGCAAGGGATGCCCAAGGAGAAATGCTGGGATTTGTTGTTTTTTTACCATATTTAAATGGCATGGGATATCTTGCCGACGTAACAAGAAGAAAAAACAACGCTCCTCAAGGTGTTCTTGAAAAAATTAACTATGAAGCATTTATGGTAATGAAGGATGAAGGTGTTCAAATAGGCAATATGGGACTTTCGCCCCTGTATAATGTAGATTCAGGAGATAAAATAACATTTAACGAAAAACTTTTTGCTTATGTTTATGAAAATATGAACAATGCCTATAATTTTAAAGCACTTCATCATGCAAAAGAAAAATATGCGCCTTCCTACTGGGAAGAGCGCTATCTGGCTTATTATCCAAAGCCTTTTTCTCCTTACTTTGCATATGCGATCGTAAAAGCACAAAATCCGGAAAATATTTCCAAAGTAGTATTAACTCAATTAAAGACGAGGAAAGACGAAAATGGTCAATGATTACAGTCTCAGAGAAAAACGACCATTCCCCATTAACCGCAAATTAAAAGGACTGAGCCCTGGATAATACAGAGTTCAGTCCTTTTTCGCATTGTTTTTAAGATGGGTTTGTTTTCAGCAAGCAGTTGAATCCATTATTTACGGACTGGATTATTTATGATCCTTGAGGTAATTTTGGGTTCGCAGTGCTGCATTTTCCTGGATATCATAGTAGTAGAAGGGAAAATCAAAGGTATGAAAAACTCCTTTGCCAAACATCGCATTTCCCGGAGCATAGGTATTGACATCCACGGTACTGCAAATGATAACACCCTTGGCGGTATCAACCTGGGCATCTGCAAAGTTCATCACTTGCTTGTAAGTCCCATCTGGATTTTTAACCACAGAACCATCCGGATTCAACTGGAGTGAACCCAGGTTGTCTGATGCAGGTGCCGCTGTTTCGTCGGTGGTCCAGCTAATAGGGTTGATCGCCTTGGCACCGGGAGTAACCACACCATCGGTTCCTTCAATGGTAGGGGCCTGTGTGTTGTATGAAACAATAACCCCGGTGTCA
>Ga0209748_1000256_pt1 | contig 31016 bp, 27 predicted proteins | sample BarGraIncu00421A_FD_185490 | JGI IMG/M metagenome (GOLD analysis project Ga0209748, IMG submission 185490) | Arctic peat soil microbial communities from Barrow, Alaska - Barrow Graham LP Incubations 004-21A (SPAdes) (version 2) | ecosystem: Environmental > Terrestrial > Soil > Wetlands > Peat... | reverse complement strand
TGTATACTTATTTTAGTGAAAAGAATTTTTACTGTATACTTTTTCTAGTAAAGCTTCTTAAAAGTGTATACCAATTTCAGTAAGGGACAATTTTTTGATATTCTCGAGAACACTCCCGGATCACTTACAAGCCATTTAGAGATAACTGGTAGATACTCGTCTCATGTAGCGTACAATTAGCGTACATGCAGCGTACCTGTAGCGTACCCTATAGACTAAACACGTACGCTATATGTACGCTAAGGGTACGCTACAGGTACGCTACATGTCTCGAGTATCCCCCAATTATTGGGTCTGTGTTTGGCCTTCATCCGGGAGTGATCAAAGAATTATTAAAAAATGATCTTGCTTTATTCATTGTGATTTAGCGAAATATTTGTGGATCAGCAATATAGAGACTTCAAAATGGTTAAAACGAGATGAATTCACGGTAATTAAAGGAGATCAAAAGCAAAAACCCTCTGTAAAGTTTGAATTTAGAGAGGGTTTTTGTTTTAAAATTACCGTTATTTTGTGCGGGTAAGCTTTCTTGTTTTAGTTCATTTCTTATTTGCCGGGACTTTCGACATCAGCAGTTTGGTCAGGTTCTCCGCGGCTTTGCGGTTATCGAAACTGGCAGGTAGTCTGTCGTGATCCATGTATTCGTTGTAGATCCAGGGATCGCCGACTGCAAAGACGTATCCTTTTCCTACCTGGGCTTCTGCCATGAAGTTGATGCCGTTTTCAGCAAGGACTGCTTTGGCCGGTCCCCAGAGTTTCAGTGTGGAGACTTCTTTGAGATAGATTTTGTTTACGCCATTGAATAATGGGTGAGATGGAAGATTTATAAAGGCTCCCATATCAAATTGAGTGCCGGTTACGGGATGCAGGGTGACGTGGTTGAAGGTGATTCCGAAGTTGGCAGCCAGTTGATTGGTGTGGGTGAATTCACAGTTGGGAGCGTCGTTGGTAAGAAGGATGAGTACGCCGCCGTTCTTCACCCATTTTACGATTGCGTCTATGTCGTCTTTTTCGAAATAATTAGGTGTCGGGTTTTCGGTGGTGGTATCGGGATCTACGATCATGTAGATGTTGATCTTTGCAAGCTCGGAAGGGGTGGGTTTTTTCAGGGTGCTGAGGAGTGCGCCTTCTTTTTCGAAGATCTTGCCCCAACGGGAGTAGCCGCTGAATGCTGTATCGGTCCATAAATAATGGAAGGGTTTTCCGGTTTTGGCATTGGTTTCGTTGTTAAACCAATTGTCGAGTCCAACTTTTGTCTGGGCTTTTGTTTCCATTGTGGTAAACAGGCCTAGAGCAAGCACAAATAATGCAATTGTCTTAATTTTCATATCATCGTTATTTTTAAGGAGAAACAAATATTTAAGGTTTTAAATTAAATTTTAATCATGTCACCGTTATAATACTTTCACCCCTTCGGGGTTCGTTACAGAAATCTTGACTTGCTATAATACTTTCACCCCTTCGGGGTTCGGTGCAGCAATCTTGACTTGCTATAATAATGCCATCCCTTCGGGATTGAAAGCAAAAGAGCTATCGGATTAAAAGAACGGTCAGTTACAGTGAGCAATCGTTTGCAAAAATAAACTATCTGTTGTGATATTTACAATTGGATGAAATAAAATCTGCTCAATTCTTTTTCTCTCCACTCGTTTCCGATTCATTACTTCCTTTTATGAATAATAATCATGCCAAGTGTAAAAAGGAAAGAGAGGAGTGCTGCCCAGACGGAGATGTGGGCGAGATAGTCGCCATGACGGACGTAGAAGGTGAGTTCGTCGTTGGCATTGAGGGTTTGACGGATGGCTGCAGGGACCCAGTAAGCGGTGGCCTGGCTGACATCGCCGCGTTGATTGATGAATGCCGAAGTGCCGGTATTGGCTGAACGGGCTACACTGCGACGGGTCTCAATGGCCCGTAGCCTTGAAAAGAGAAAGTGTTGCCGATAGCCGGGTGTGTTGCCCCACCATCCGTCGTTGGTGATGACAAAGATGAGGTTTGCTCCGTTCTTTACATAGTGGCTTACAAATTCACCGTAAGCTGATTCATAACAAATGACTGGGGCAATCTTTAAATGATCGTTGATTCGATAGGGGATCTGGGCACTGTCGATGCCAAGGGTTCCAACGGTACCGCCCAGATCGATGGCGTATTTATCGAGGAACTTCAGGGCTTCGTGAAATGGCATGATCTCTACACCGGGTGTGAGCTTTGACTTGTGGTGTTTCTGAAACAGCTGGCTGGTGTCGAGCATGAGGGCCGTGTTGTAAGCATCGAACCAGCCCCAGTCGGCTTTTCGGGCTGAAGGTGTCAATGGCTCGTTCGGTTTGAATTCCCGCAGCGTCGACATGCCGCATACTAATCTGGCCTGTGGGTATTGCCGGAGCCAATTGCGCAACAATACGATGCTTTCTTTGGAGTTTATCTCGTTCTCGTAAGCGTATTCCTGTATGGCGCTCTCGGGGGTGACGATAAATTGTGTCTTATTGTCGACCTTCCCGGCACAGAGTTCAAGTATTTTATTTACAATGACGGTCGGGGGAAGCGCGTATTGTTCGGCATAGGGATCGACATTGGGTTGTATGACGGTGATATCGACCGGGTTGCTTTTCTCTTTGTAATTGGTGTAGATGATCAGCGAGATGAAAATGGGGACAATGAGTATGAATAGGCCGGTTAATGTTTTAATGATGCTTTTACGGTTGAGGGTTTTGTTTTTCATCCATTGTTTCAGTCCTAGAAAGAGCAGGATATTGACTGTGAGCACCCAGATCGAGCCGCCCAACATGCCTGTAAACGAGTACCATTGGATCCATGTGGTGTAGTTGCCGAATCCATTGCCCAAGTTGAGCCACGGCCAGTTGAGGTCCCAGTTGTGGTGCAGGTGTTCGAACGAGATCCAGTAAACAACTAAAAACAGATAGCCCCATTCTTTTCGGATGGCCTTTTTGTGCGAGATATGAAACAGCGTAAAAATGAGTGCCATGAAGATGGAATTCAGGATAATCGCCAGTGCTGCTCCTATATAGGTTGAGTTTTTGATCCAGTAGGTGGTCAGGATGTTCCAGATGAAAAATGAAAGGAGTGCGTATGGGAAGATCTTTATCCTTGTATGTTGTGGCTTTTCGAAGAAATGATTTTCAATTATCAACAATGGGATGAAAGCAACGAACAGCAGAAGTGGGAATCCGTTGGCAGGCCAGCCCAGCGATAATAAAATGGCTGTAAATGCTGATAATATAAGTAAATGGAGCCTGTTCATTGGGGGTTCTTTTTTGTCATTAATTTTTCACACTTATCCTGTTTAGATAAGAAAGCAAAAATAAGAATAATTGGCGAAGAGATATAAAAGCAAAATCACCATGACCCTAAATATTTGTGGTCACGGTGATTATTTAAGATTTAATTTAAGATTATTTAATGTTAAACGATTTCGGGCAATAAATAAGGCGCCCTGTAATCGCGGCTAAGCATGTTGTTTGCTTCGTTTTCGCCTTCACCAATAAACCGTTCGGCCACAGGATCAAACTCAAGCTGACGACCCAAACGATAGGAGATATTTCCAAGATGAGCCAAAGCTGAAGAGAGGTGTCCTGTCTGAACGGGAGCATTCTGAATGGTCATATCGCGGGCACGTATAGCATCAAGCCAGTTCTGAAAATGCAATGTCAGCTCACCACTTTCTGATCGGGCAGGTCCTTTTTCTTTTTTCTGACCGAGATATGTTTCATATGAACCGTAACCTTTTACGACCATATAACCCTTTTCGCCATAGAAGATATTTCCAACGCCTGCACCATCTTCTGCATTGGTACACCAGTTACGGACTTCAAACTGAATGATCTTTTTTTCTTTCGGATAATGATAGATGGATGTCTGGATTTCAGGAACTTCTTTGCAATCATCGAAAAGGAATTTGCCTCCCATTGAGGTGATTCTTTCAGGCAAAGTATGTACGCCCAAACCCCACATACAGAGGTCGGTTTCGTGAATGCCCTGATTTCCAACATCACCATTGCCATAATTCCAATGCCAGTGCCAGTTGTAGTGGACCAGGTTCTTAGTGAACGGACGCATGGGGGCAGGTCCGCACCACAGATCGTAATCCAGGCCGGGAGGTGTCTGAGAGATCCCCTGGTCGCCAATGTCGGGACGCCAGCGGTAGACCAATCCACGTGACATATAGACGCGACCGATCAATCCATCCTGCAGATGCTTGACGGCTTCACGAATCGCAACAGAACTGCGTAACTGAACACCATGCTGAACGATCCGGTTGTATTTATAGGCAGCCTCAATCATCTTTTTACCTTCATAGACGTTGTGGGTTGCAGGTTTTTCTACGTAAACATCTTTTCCGGCCTGACAAGCCCAAATTGTTAACAGTGCATGCCAGTGGTTGGGTGTTGCAAGTGTAACGGCATCTATTGTTTTGTCATCAAAAACTTTTCGGAAATTCTGTTCAATCTTTACCTTCTTGCCATATTTGGTTTCAAAATCGGCGGCGGCTTTCTGAAGAACTACCATATCCGGATCGCACAATACTGCAACTTCTACATTCGACTTATCTGAGATCTTCATGATCTCTTCGATATGGGTTTTGCCACGGCCATTGACACCCAATACAGCTACACGAATGCGGCCGGGTGTGCCTTTGTCGCCTTTAACAGTGACTACAGGTTTTTTCTGATGCCCCGGTTCACCTGCCATCGCCACAGGTATTACTGCTGCAGCAACAGCGAAAGTAGCAGCGTTTTTTAAGAATGATCTTCTTGAATTGTTTTCGTTTTCTTCCATTACTGATGTTTTAAAAATATTGTTGATATGGTTAAAATTTCAGGAAACTGTTTTTTTTGCCCGTAGGGCATTAATGTCAATAGAAATACATTTCTCTCTTTATTTGCCCGTAGGGCATCAACATTTAAGATTAATTCCTTACGGGAAAATGGTTGAGGGTGTGCATGTTCTATTGACATTAATGTCCTACGGACAATTTTTAAAAGATATTAAATTAATAGACTTTGAGTAACAGGATTATTTAAACTCTTTTGCAAATGCGTTAATTTCAGCATCAGTGAGATCACCGCCAAAGAGTACCTCGTGTTTGAAGACAACGGTTTCGCCCGGTTTCAATACTAGTTTTGCTTCAACCGCATTCTTATCTATCGCGCGACCTCCCATATTGTTTGTGGCAAAGAGTCCATAACCACGGGCATGTGACCAGGCAGGATAATTTGGATTCTTAGGGTGATCAAGAATGACAATGGTGATCACTTCGCCCTCTTTATTGGCTCTCAAAGCAACCCATGGGGATTTTTTTGCCCAGACGTCTCCACCTTTTATACCTTCGGCATTTCGGTAAACGCCGTTGACTCCTTCGTTATTCAGTACGGCTACTTCTGTCATATTTCCTTTTGCATCCAGAAACTTTTCAGCTTTTGTGACTGGTTCTTCAAAGGCACGATCTACACGCAAACCCAACATTCCTTCTTTGTTTTCAGTGAAAGTTACATCCTGAACGGCAGCCAATTTTGTTGTACGCACAATAGTACGCAGATTACCTGTTCCGGAGAAAGCAAATGTTGACACTTCATTCAAGAGGACATTGTTTTTTACATCAACCCATTGTGAGTTTGTGACAAGTTCACCGGTGGTTGGATTCTCTGAAACGATTTTCTTGAAGATGATGGTGCCGTATTTGGGTTTGTCGGCAGGCTTGATGGCATAGGAGTTGTTCCAGAAATCCAGGCCATTTACATCCCCAAAGTTGAACCACAATCCCACGTGATGGGGATGATCGGTGCGTTCAAAAGATCTTGGATTTAAAGGATATCCGCGGGTGATGGTTTTTCCGGAAGCGCTTACTATAGGATACAACGTCTGTTTTTCCATATTATCGGGATAAATGTAAGCTGTAAAAAACTTGCCTCCGATAAAAACCTCTACCTTTTTGTCTTTCTCATTGTTTTTAAATTCTACTTTCTCCCTTGGAGGAGCGCCAATGCTGCATAGCGTTACCAATAAAGCCATGATCGTAATGTAAAATTTTCTCATTTTAAAAGTGATTGATTATTAATTTACAATTATAAGCATTATTAATGTTAATTCCTTTTCAAAAGCAATATTTCTATTCTTACTTTTATCTTATAATAATGAAGTTTACGCAGTTATATTATATTGTACTCAATTATCTAAAAAACAATCTGATATGAAAATATTGAATTTTGAATTTAAAGCAAGAGTCACTGATTTAGATAGTTTAGAAAAGAAGCTGCTTGCATTGAATCCGCTGTTTATTGGTGAGGATCATCAGACCGACACCTATTTTAATGTCCCATCAGGCCGTTTGAAACTGCGTGAAGGCAATATTGAAAACTCGCTCATTTACTATGAGAGACAAAACACGGCTGATGCGAAACAGTCTGATGTATTGTTATATAAACACGCTCCGGATAAAACCCTGAAAGACATTCTGATCAAAACCCATGGGGTAAAGGTTGTCGTTGAGAAGAAACGAAAGATCTATTTCATTGATAATGTTAAATTCCATTTCGACTTTGTGGAGGGACTTGGAACTTTCATTGAAGTGGAGGCCATTGATAAAACAGGGGATATCGGGATTGAACTGTTAAAGGAGCAGTGCTTCAAATATGCTCAATTCTTTGAAATCAAGGATGAGGACTATATTGCAGTTTCTTATAGTGATTTGATTTTATCAAAACAGTAAGGACAGGTCCCGACCTGTCCCTACATCATAGATGTCATTTGCTGATGCGGATTTGTAATCCGTATCTCTTATCAACTGGGGATTAACGGTGCGGATTTGTAATCCGCACCAGCTGTTGATGATGATTGTCCTTAAATATTATTTTGCCGGTTTAGCAGGAACTAAAAGCTTGTCGCCGGTTTCTTTAGCGACTACACGATACCAATCCTGACCATAGCCTGGCTGTTTGACTTCTGGATCGCGCTTACCGGGGACCACTTTCTTGATGTTGCCATCCATGTATTTCACAAAGAGATCAGCATAGAGTGTCTTCCACGAAGTAAATGTCTGTTTTGCCTGTGCCAGTGAAAAGGCTGTCAATGCCTGACTGGCTCCAACAGGATTGCTCTTGCTGAGTTGCAGGAATTTCTTGTCGTTTTCGGCTACCAGGGCAATATACTTGTGCTCGAGTTCGGCTTGTTTGGCCCTGATCTCGGGGATCATGTCGCTGTAACGGGTATAGGCGAAGTTGGCTACCTGGTTGAAGATCCAGAACATGGAGTTATCTGAGAACTTCATCATTGAGCCATTACTGACTTTAAGATTGGCAGGAACTGTGTTGATGCATGTATAAATTGGAGTATAGACGGTGCTGTATGTATCATCGACACCAAACCATATGATACTGCCCAAAACATTTGGAAGCCAGCCACGACTCTGGGCTACAAAACAAAAACCAGTCTGTTGTGTTGAGGTTGCTCTTTCGTTGAAATATTCTTTTCCATCTACTTTCCATGTGAGTGGTCTCCATCGATAAGGACATGCATATGGACCTGCGCCAGCATCTTTGGTCATATCGAGAGGTGTGCCTTCGAAATGATCTCGCATGATCTCCATAGCCATGTGTACATCAACTTTCGTTTCAGGTTTAATCCAGAGTGGCATACGGTTGGTCAGGTTCTTTCCTTCGGCGTAGTCAAGATACTTTGCCATCTGTGAAGGACTGACACGGTTGAACATGGCCCATACGCGTGCATCACAGAAACGGACTGAACTGAAATCAACCGGATTATAAGTGTCTGAGAAACTGAAATCGGCATCTTTACCGTTGAACCATCCCCTGGCACGTGCAAAGGTGATGACGTCTGATGAATAAAGACAGTTTTCGGGATCATTCAATGGGAAGGTTGTGATGCGGGCCTGGTTGGCATGACCACAGATATATCCATCAGGGATACGACGGGCTACCCAGACGGCTCCCTTAACATCTTTGCCTTTTCCGATCATCTCCATGATCCATACTTCGTTGGGATCGGAGATGGAGAATGATTCTCCTTCGCTGACATAGCCATACTCGGCTACGAGTGAGGTCATTACCTTGATGGCTTCACGGGCTGTCTTTGAACGTTGCAACGCGATATACATCAGGCTACCGTAATCCATTTGTGAAGCCGGCTGGGCCTGTAGTTCCTCGCGACCACCATAGGTGGTTTCTCCAATGGCTACCTGGTTCTCATTCATGTTGCCGACAACCTTATAGGTAAAGGGAGCTTGTTTGATCTTGCCTAAGAACTTTCCTGTATCCCATTCATAGACATCAAGAAGGGATCCTTTGGGATATTTGGCAGCAGGCCAGTAGTAGAGTTCACCGTAGAGCGTATGCGAATCCGCATTGTAGGTGATAAATGTAGAGCCATCGGTAGAAGCTCCTTTTGTAACCAAAAGGTTTGTGCAGGCCAAAGTAGATTTCGCCGTAAAGACAAAGACCAACAGAGCGAGCGTATAAACAAGTTTGAGATTCATATGATAGAGTCTGTTAAAGGGTTTTTGAGTGTTGAAGCAAAGATAACTTATTCTACCATTCCTACTCCCACCGTTTCGTTGGTGCCTTCGTCGATGAGGATCAGGGCTCCTGTGATGCGGTTGGTGCGGTAAGGATCGGTGAACAAAGGTTTTGTAGTACGGATGGTGACGCGGGCAATATCGTTAAGCCGAACGGTCTTGTCGTCCGGGATCTGTTCAAGATTGTTGACATTGACTTTATATTGAATCTCCTTGATAACGCAGCGAACTTCACGGGTAGTGTGCTTAACGATATATTTTCCATTGAGTTGAAGCGGGCGCTGGTTCATCCAACACATCATGATATCTATGTCCTGTGAAACAGTGGGCATCTCTTCAGGCTTGACGATCATGTCGCCACGGCTGATGTCGATGTCGTCATTGAGCTGGATGGTAACTGAGAGTGGGGGAAAAGCTTCATCGAGTTCTCCTGTAGCAGTGTCAATGGATTTGATCGTAGTTGTCAGTCCGGAAGGCAAAACGCAAACCTTATCGCCCTTGTGAAAGACACCTCCTGCTACTCTGCCTGCATAGCCACGGTAGTCGTGATATTCTGTTGATTCGGGCCTGATGACATATTGTACAGGGAAACGGGGTTTGACAAAGTCATTGTCCTGATCGATCTCTATGGTCTCGAGAACCTCCATAAGTGTGCCTCCAGTATACCATGGCATATTGACGGAAGGCTTTACTACATTATCGCCTTTCAAAGCGCTGACGGGCACAAAACGAATATCACGCAGGTCAAGTAGTTTTGCAAATACGGTGAACTCTTTGCAGATGTTATCATAGACCTCCTGGCTGTAGTCAACCAGATCCATCTTGTTGATACAAAATACGAGATGTGGGATCTTGAGCAATGACGCAATATATGAATGGCGACAGGTCTGTTCGGTCACACCGTTGCGGGCATCGATCAGCACCAGTGATGCATTTGCGGTTGATGAACCGGTAACCATGTTGCGGGTATACTGAATATGTCCCGGAGTGTCGGCAATAATAAATTTACGTTTTGGAGTGGCAAAATATCTGTAGGCCACATCAATGGTGATCCCTTGTTCACGTTCAGCGCGTAGTCCATCTGTGATCAAAGCAAGGTTCAGATGTTCGGTTCCTTTTTGGATACTGGCACGCTTGACCGCCTCGAGCTGATCTTCGAAGATAGACTTGCTATCGTAAAGCAGCCGGCCAATCAATGTACTCTTCCCATCGTCAACGCTGCCTGCAGTTGAAAAACGCAGCAGCTTCATATCCAGATATGTATTGGTAATATGCGTCATTATAATTGATTGTTGGATTAAAAATAGCCTTCCCGCTTACGGTCTTCCATAGCGGCTTCTGACCGTTTATCATCTTCGCGGCCACCACGTTCGGTTACACGTGTTGCTGCAATCTCTTCGATGATCTCCTCAAGGGATTCGGCGGTTGAAAGGGTCAGGCCTGTACATGAGATATCGCCAATAGTGCGACACCGGATTCTTTTTACTTCTACCTTTTCACTTGGCTTGAGCTTCATGAAAGGAGCATTTGCCAGCCAGATCCCATCACGGTTAAAGACTTCGCGTTCGTGGGTAAAGTAGAGGCTGGGCATCTCGATCTGTTCCATCAGAATATATTGCCACACATCCATTTCGGTCCAGTTGCTGATGGGGAAAACCCTGAAATGTTCGCCAACATGTTTGCGCCCATTGAAGATGTTCCACAGTTCTGGACGCTGATTCTTGGGATCCCATTGACCAAACTCATCACGATGAGAGAAAAAGCGCTCTTTTGCACGGGCCTTCTCTTCGTCGCGGCGGCCACCACCCATAGCAGCATCAAACTTATATTTCTCAAGTGTAGCCAGTAGTGTAGTGGTCTGTAAAAGATTGCGACTTGCGCTGAATCCTTTTTCCTCAACAGAGCGTCCGTCATCTATGGCTTCCTGAACGAATCCCACAATGAGACGGGCTCCAAGCTTTTCGACAAGTTGATCGCGATATGTGATGGTTTCTTCGAAGTTGTGACCAGTATCGATGTGAACAAGAGGAAAGGGCATGCGTGCCGGCCAGAATGCCTTCATGGCAAGATGAGCCAGAACGATAGAATCTTTTCCACCCGAGAATAGTAATGAAGGACGCTCGAACTGGGCAGCCACTTCACGGATTACGAAGATAGCTTCAGATTCCAGCTCTCTAAGGTGATTAAGTTGGTAATTCTTCATTGAGTTAAAAAACGTTTAAAATGTAATCGTTGACCTGATTATCAAGATGATGCCAAATACAACAAGGAGGATCCCTACGACGTAATTGACAAGGTTTAAGATCTTGGGGGTCAGATATTTTTTTATCCTTGATGCAATAAAGACTTTCAATACATCTGTAGAAAAAATGGTCAATAAAACACCACCAAAAAAAGCAGATACTGCAGAAAATTCAGAACCATAGGTTCCTGAAATCCCCATCATGACAGTAAACCAGAAAAACCAGACAAATGGATTAGCGAAATTGAGGAAGAACCCTTTGATCAGATAAGTCAGGGGACCCGGTAAGCGCTTTTGTTCAAGCAGGTTATTCGAATCACTGATTTGTACCTTCTTTGTAAATGTAACGATTCCGAAAATGATTAAGACTGTTCCCCCTATCAGACCAACTACGAGACTCTTCTTGCCTTGATTCAATAGCTGAGCTGCACCCAGATAGCTACATACAACAACAACCAAATCGCTCAGGAAAATACCAAATGCCAATATCACGCCAGCTTTGGTTCCGCGGTGTATGCTTGTTTGAAGTAATGCAAACATAGCGGGACCAAGCATAACTGCCATTGTCACTCCGATAAAAATTCCTTCGAATAGAGGGTGAATCATTTATTCATTTATTTACCGATCGATTTAAGATACTCAGTCCAGTGGGTTAATTTTGCATTTTTCAATACACGTGTAAATTTATTTTGTCCGCCTTCTTTACCACATTCCCGCATATAATTATAAAAGACATCTACCGGTAAAACTTTTACAAATACGTCTCTTACAGCATGCAGGCGTTCAACACGGTAATCATCATTGAGCAGTTTAAGGTTGTCGTCGATGAGTTTGCATGCCTGTTCTATGTCGATGGGATCATTTGATCCGATATACCATTGATGGGCAAACATGCTTTCATGTTTGATACCGGCCACACAGAATTCAGGAATAGAGACATTGAGTTGCTGACTCATCATCTCGACTGCGCGGTTCATGTTTTCCTGTGAAAGATGCTCACCGCAGATACTCAGAAAATGTTTCGTACGTCCGGTGATAATTATTTCTGAAAGTTCTTTGGATGTAAAACGGATAGTATCTCCGATCAGATAACGATAAGCACCTGCAACAGAAGTAATCAGTAATGCATAATCGACACCCTCTTCAACATTTTCGATAGTGATGGCATTTGCATTAGGCTTCAGGTTGTTATCTGCATCAAAGTTCTCTTCTATAAAAGGGACAAATTCGAAGAACAACCCATTGTCGAGTACGAGCTGCATGGAGTGGGTATTTGGCCGTGTTTGATAAGCCAGGAACCCTTCGGATGCAAGATAGGTTTCGATATAGGTGATCGGGTGGGCCAGTAGCTTTTCAAAACTCTTCATGTATGGAGTGAAAGAGACTCCTCCATGGACATATATGGAGAGGTTTGGCCAGATGTCGTGAATCGTTTTCAGATTGTATTCCTTGATGATGCGTTCCATCAGGATTTGCAGCCATGCAGGGACACCAACGATTACACCAATATCCCAATTACCTGCATTGGCAACGATTTCATCAAGCTTGGTAGTCCAGTTGCGCTCTCTTGAGATGCGGTTTCCCGGTTTATAAAAATGTTGAAACCAGAAAGGAATATTTCCTGCGGTTATTCCTGAGAGGTCACCTTCATAATAGGTGCCATTGAATTCAAGATGGGTAGAGCCACCCAACATAAGGATTCCTTTTTGATAAAATTCTTTAGGGAAGTTGTATCTGGCAAGTGAAAAGATCTGACGGGTACTGGTTTTCTTGATTGCTTTCAGCATTTCTGCTGTGACGGGGAGATACTTGCTGGAGGCCTCAGAAGTGCCTGAACTCAGTGCAAAGTATTTTACCTTGCCCGGCCAACAGACATAACTTTCGCCATTCAGTGTACGATACCACCAGTTTTTATGAATAGAGTTGTAGTCGAAAAGCGGTACCTTTTTCTTGAAAGCCCTGATGGGATCCTTTTCCCTGATCAGCTCTTCAAAATCATATTTTTCACCAAAAGCAGTGTTTTGTGCTTTCATAAGCATCTTCAACAAAGTTTTTTCCTGCAGTTTTATGGGGCTTCGCTTTCTGTAGTTCTCAACAGGTAACTTACTTCCCAACTCAATAGCACTCTTGATGATTGATCCTAAAATAGGCATGTACTTCAAAATTTATATGTTTTCGGGTGATAAAATTAACTAAAATAATTAAATGCATACCCAAAAACAATATAATTGGGTTTTGCTTAAAGACTACAAAGTTGAACATTTCTTTTTATCTTTAACTCGGAATATTAAATAAAAATGAAATTATGAAGTTTCTTTTAAAGTTTGTCGCCGGCATTGTAAGCGCTATGCTATTAGTAGTGATAGGGTTCATGACTTATTCGACTTTGGCGAAGTATAAACCAGAAAAAATAGTTGCACTGGAAATTCATCAGCCAGTTTTAAAAAGTAATGTAGTTTCAAAGGATGAATTTAACATTCTGACATGGAATATCGGTTATGCCGGACTGGGGAAGGAGATGGATTTCTTTTATGAGGGAGGGAAAATGGTTAGGCCTACTTCTGCTCTTAATCAACAATATTTCAATAATATTTTAAATGAATTAAAGGGTGCCGACAGTGCAGACTTTATTTTTATCCAGGAGGCAGATCAACATTCGAAGCGGACTTTTTATACCGATGAGGTCAAGGGAATCCAGGATAAGCTGAAAGAATATTTCAGTGTGTTCGGCGTTAATTATGATGTTCCGTTTGTGCCGATTCCAATCATGGAACCGATGGGAAGGGTCAAGGCAGGTCAGATGACTTTAAGCAAAATGGCTCCGGATAGTGCGTGGCGTTTCGCATTAGAGGGGAGCTATGAATGGCCGAAACGGTTGTTTTTACTGGACAGATGTTTTGTTCTTACACTGTTCAAGCTTCCGTCAGGGCGTATGCTTTCACTGATCAACGTGCATAATTCTGCTTTCAGTGATGCTGCTGAAGCCAGGCAAAAGGAGTTGAATTTATTAAAAAAGGAGATGATTGGGCTTTATAATCAAGGACTGTATGTTGTGGTTGGTGGAGATTGGAATCAGAATCCTCCCGGATTCGATCCTAAATTGTTTGATGATGGAAACAAGGGGTATGCTTTTGAGCATGTACCGGAATCATTTCGTCCAGAGGGTTGGAGTTGGGCAATGGATAAATCAAAAGCCAGTAACCGCAATGTCAATGAGGCCTATGTGAAGGGAAAGACCTTGACTACGATGATTGATTTCTTTATTGTCTCACCAAATGTGGAAATAGTATCGGTTAAAACCAATCCAAATGGTTTTGTGAATTCAGATCATCAGCCGGTGGCGTTGAAGGTGAGGTTAAAGATTCCGGTTGGGAGGGAGTAACATTTTATTCGTCAACAATAAAAAGATCAGAGGCCAATCCATCTGCAAATAACATTCCTTCTGGCGTCAGGATGAGATGATTGTTTTTCAATATATATTTTCCGGAAGACAAATTCTTCTTTACAACCTTTTCAATAGAACCCCGATAATCTAAACCAAAGCGGTTTTCGATTATGCCAAGATCACAGCCTTCCATTGTGCGCAACGAAGTCAACACATACTCATTGAATTTTTGTTTCTCAGTCAGGATCTCTTCTTCGTAACATAGACTCCCGGAGCCAATCGAATTTATATACGTCATACTGTTGGCAATATTCCACCTGCGCGAACTGGTGTTAAAGGAATGCGCAGCGGGCCCGACTCCCAGATATTTTTCGCCCGACCAGTAAGCCGAATTGTGTTTTGAATTCATACCGGGGAGGCAGAAGTTAGAAATCTCGTATTGCTGATATCCGTTAGCAGCTGCAAAGTGTTGTAAGATTTTAAATTGGTTGATGCTTTGTTCTTCGTTTACCGGTTGACTTCTCCCTTTTTTTATTAACCAGTCGAGGGTAGTGTGTTTTTCTACAGTCAATGAATATGCCGAAAGATGGGGCAGGCCAAGTTGGAGGAAAGTGTCCAGATTCTGTTGCCATTTTGGATCTGTCAGTCCGGGAATACCATAGATCAGATCGATGCTGATATTCGCCATTCCGGCATCCTGCATGTTTCGGATCACATCACTGGCCTGTTGTGAAGTGTGAATCCGGTTCAGAGCCAGCAGATCGTCATCATGAAAACTCTGCACGCCGATGCTTAAACGGTTTACAGGAGTGCTTAGAATGATGGCTGACTTTTCGGGATTGAGGTCGTCGGGATTGGCTTCGAGGGTGATCTCTGCATCTGGTTCAATCCGAAAATGTTTGTAAATAGATTCAAATAGTTTGTTTAATTCGTTTTCGTTTAACAGTGAAGGTGTACCACCACCAAAGTATATGGTTTTGAGCGATTCACTTTCAAGATAACCGGAGGCAAGATGAATCTCCTGCACAATGGCATCAATCATTTCTGATTTATTGCGGAGTGATGCAATGGAGTAAAAGTTACAATAATGACACTTCTGCCTGCAAAAAGGAATATGTATATAGAGTCCGGCCACGTAGTTGTTATTTCTTCAGAATTATCCTAAACGTGGTGCCTTTATCGACAGTAGATGATTTTACAAAAATCTTGCCTGAATGATAATTAGTGATGATCCGTTCGGATAGCGATAACCCCAACCCCCAGCCTCTTTGTTTGCTGGTATAGCCCGGATTAAAGATCGTCTTGAATTTTGATTTTGGAATCCCTTTACCCGTATCAGTGATATCGATACTCACCGTCTTGACTTCATCTGTAATATTGATGGTGATAGAACCCTTACCGGCCATGGCATCAACTGCGTTCCTGCAAATGTTCTCAATGACCCATTCAAACAGTTGCTGATTGATAGGGGCAAATATCTGAACTTCGGGTGGAGTAAGAATATAATAACGAACGTTTTGAGATGTACGTGTTTTTAAATAGTCGATTGCATTGTAAATTAAATCTGTAAGGTTGGTTTTTGTCAATGCAGCTGTAGATCCGATCTTTGAAAACCTCTCTGCAACTGTTTGCAGACGGTCAACATCCTTCTCCATTTCAACAATCGTCTCGTTTGGAACATTTTGTTGCATTTTGAGCAATTCGACCCATGCCATTATTGAAGACAAAGGAGTGCCCAACTGGTGTGCTGTTTCTTTAGCAAGACCCACCCAGACCTGGTTTTGTTCAGCTTTACGGGCAACACTAAAAAGAAGATAGGCAACCAGTAAGAAAAGCCCGATGACAATAAAAATGATTACGGGATAATAGCGCAACTGAGTGAGCAACCAAGAGTCCTTATAAAAAACATATTGAATCCTGCCGCTGATATCAATGAGTATTGGCTCATTTTCAGCACTCATCTCTTTGATCAGTTGCTGCTGATAGTGGGGATCGTTGATGCGTGAAGTTGGCATATTGCCGGTCTCGATAACATGTTTCTTGCTATAGTCAGTAATGAGTACAGGTACAGAGGCTGAATTATTAGCAATCTCTGAAAAGAATCCTACAACAAGGTTATTGAGTTTATTTTTTAAATCGGTAAACAGCAAAGATTCTTTATAATAGATGTAGACTTTGCCCACTAAATAGTTGATCAATATTGGAGGATAGACACTGAATTCTTTCAATAATCTTCCTTCCAGTTTAGTTCCCTCCTTAAGATTAGTAGTATTGCGTGAAAATTTGATGATCCTGTTTTCATCTGTCAGGATGACCGGTATAGAATTATTCTGAGTGATTATTTCGATACTGTAATCATCACTCTGATCCGGGGGTGAGTCATTAATTTTTCTGTATGCAATAGCCATCGCATCAACCTTTTTCTTCTCTTCTATTTGCATCTTCCTGAAAAGTGTCTCATTAAAACTGATCCACTGTGCCCTCTGTTGAACAGCGCCTGCCCAGGTCTTTATTTTTTGTCTCTCATCACTTGCTATCTTTCTAACCAGTATATTCGTAAAAAAAATAGATGCAGCAACAATGGCCACTGCCATTACAAACAGTACCCATTTCCAGTGTCTTTTTTTAGTGTAAATATTCAAGGCAATAAAATTAAATTATCGAAGCTATAATAGCCCAGCATCAAAATTACTGCATTTTATTGTGAAACTGTAACTTTTCATCAAACATGAAGTCAAAGATAATTGTAAAAGGGCATTTAATATTAAAATGTAAGTCATGATCAGATTAAACAATCTACATAAATCATACGGAATGGGATCCACCAGTCTGCATGTACTAAAAGGACTGGATCTTACTATAGAGAAAGGAGAACTTGTATCCATAATGGGAGCTTCCGGATCCGGAAAATCTACATTATTGAATATAGTGGGGATTCTCGACGGGTACGACAAAGGAGAATATTATCTTGATGGTCTTTTGATCAGGCAGCAGAACGAGACAAAATCAGCACAGTTACGCAACCAATATATAGGATTTGTATTTCAGTCTTTTAACCTGATTTCTTTTAAGAATGCCGTTGAAAATGTAGCATTGCCACTCTATTATCAAAAGGTAAGTCGCCGCAAACGAAATACCCTGGCAATGGAATATCTTGATATGATGGGTTTGAAAGATTGGGCAGAACATCTTCCAAGTGAACTTTCAGGCGGCCAGAAACAACGTCTTGCAATAGCCAGGGCAATGATCAGCAAGCCAAAGATCATACTGGCCGATGAACCTACCGGGGCTTTGGACAGCACAACTTCGCATGAAGTGATGGAGATCTTCAAGGAGATCAATGCCACAGGGATCACGGTAATTATCGTTACCCATGAAAATGAAATTGCCTCCAATACCCGAAGGATTATTCGTCTGAAAGATGGTATGATCGAACACGACAACATGACTCCCGATATGCTGCATCAACAACAAAACACTCTTTACATTCCTCAACCGAACTAAGCTATGTTTGATATCGACAAGTGGCAGGAGATCTTTGCTACCATCCGAAAGAACCAACTTCGGACTTTTCTGACAGGTTTTAGTGTTGCATGGGGAATCTTCATGCTGATAATATTGCTTGGGAGTGGAAAAGGCATAGAGAATTCTGTCCATAAGAATTTTGAAAGTCGTGCGCTTAATTCAATCCAGCTATGGCCGGGAACAACCAGCGTTGCTTACAAGGGGAACAAGGTAGGTCGTGATATCAGATTTGATAACGAAGATTTCGACTTCCTTAAAAACCATGTTGATGGCATACAATATGGATCCGGCAGGTATTATATCTCCGGAAATTCATTGGTTGCATATAAGAGAGAATTTGCTTCAATGGATCTGAGAGCGGTTCATCCTGACTTCCCGCACATTGAATTAATAAATATTCTTTCAGGGAGGTTCTTCAATAGATTTGATTTAGAAAATTACAGCAAAGTTGTTGTACTTAGTCAAAATGCAAAAGACGAACTTTTCAAGAAGGAAGATGCAATGGGAAAATACATTACCGTTACCGGGATTTCTTTTCAGGTGATAGGTGTTTTCACTCCCAAGAATGAACAGGACCAGAATTCAAAGACTTTGTATATGCCAATTTCTACGGCTCAACGAGTTTATTCCGGATCCAATCAATTGCATAATATTGCCGTAACAACTGCAGCAGCTACTGTCGAAGAAAGTAAAGCCATCCATGAAGAGATAAAAAGAGTCATGGCTAAAAGGCATCACTATGACATAAAAGACACTAAAGCCTTGTATTCCAATAATGCTTTGGAGCAGTTTGAGAAAGTAAATACTGTGTTTCATGGGTTACGTGTTTTCATGTGGGTAATTGGCATGGGAACAATCATTGCGGGTATTGTAGGCGTCAGCAATATTATGATAGTGGTTGTCAGGGAGCGGACAAAAGAAATCGGAATCCGAAAGGCATTGGGTGCGACTCCATGGTCTATCATCAGCCTTATTCTTCAGGAGGCGATATTCATCACTGCAGTGGCTGGCTATGTCGGTATGGTACTGGGCATTGGAGTTCTTGAAATCGTCAGTAAAAATGTTAAGACTGCTTTCTTTCTGAACCCCGAGGCCGATTTATCTGTCGCTTTCAGTGCAACAATTTTACTGGTTGTGGCAGGTGCTGTGGCTGGTTTTATCCCTGCACGAAGGGCAGCTGCAATCAAACCTGTTGAGGCATTAAAAGACGAATAAAATATTTATCACTACGTAATATCAATCAAATTATGTTTGATTTGGACAGATGGCAGGAAATCTACGAGACACTGCGAAAAAATAAAATGCGGACTTTCTTAACAGCCTTTGGGGTGTTCTGGGGAATCTTTATGCTTGTTGTCCTGATGGGTGCCGGTAATGGTTTACGCAATGGAGTGAATGACTCGATGAAAGGATTTGCAACCAACAGCATCTTTATATGGCCGCAAGGTACAACCGTACCATACAAAGGATTACCTCGTGGACGAAATTTTTCATTGACCAATGACGATGTAGCAGCACTTAGAAATAACGTTCCCGAATTGGAATATCTTGCACCGAAATTGGGAGGTGATGGTGGAAATGGTGATAATGTAATGTATGGGCTTAAGAGTGGGAAATTCAGTGTTTCCGGAGATGTTCCCGACTGGTGTAAAATTGATCCGGTAGTTATTATGTATGGAAGGTTACTGAATGAAAAGGATGTAACGGATTCACGGAAAGTAGTGGTCATTGGAAACCGTGTACAGGAGGTGTTATTTGCTAAGAATGAAAACCCTGTCGGTAAATATATCCGGATCAAGGGCATCTGGTTTCAGGTTGTCGGTTCGTTTAAGCCTCAGAATCAGAATATCAACATTGGTGGTGACAAACAACTATCGGTTTTTATCCCAATCACTACGATGCAAAAAGCATATAATTATGGTGATAATATAGGGTTTTTAGCATTGACTACTAAAAAAGGAAACAGTGCAGCTGTTGTAGGTGAAAAAGTAATCTCAATGCTAAAAAGAAGGCATGATGTTGCACCAAATGATAAGGATGCTATAGGGCATTTTAATCTGGAAGAGCTGTTTGATCAGGTTACAGGACTATTTACAGGAATCGATGTACTGGTATGGGTCGTGGGTACAGGGACTTTGCTGGCAGGAGTCATCGGTATCAGCAATATCATGCTTGTCATAGTGAAGGAAAGAACCAAAGAAATTGGTATTCAGCGTGCCATTGGAGCTCCACCCATTGTAATCATGTCACAGATTATCACTGAATCAGTTGTATTAACTTCAATTGCAGGATTTTTTGGACTTTGTCTTGGGGTCGGGTTACTTTCATTGTTAAATATGGTAATGTCAGAACAAAAAGGAGGCGGTTTTAAAGATCCTCAGGTCGATTTCAATATGGCAATCATGGCATTGGGGATATTAATCGTTTCAGGAGCTTTTGCAGGACTACTCCCTGCTTTGAGAGCCATTAAGGTAAGACCTATCGATGCATTAAGATATGAATAATTAAAAATAAACAATTTATAAGGCTATGAAAAAAGCAATCAGAATCTTTGTTATCCTTTTACTCGTTGGACTGTTCGGTGGAACTCTTTACTTTCTTTATTCGAAGTCTAAACCCGTTTTAGTCGTTTACAAGACAACATCACCAACCATTACCTCTATCGTGAAGAAGACAGTCGCCACGGGGTCGGTCACACCAAAGAAAGAGATAGAAATCAAACCTCAGATATCGGGAATTATTTCAGAGGTGTATATTGAAGCCGGTAAGATGATCCGTAAGGGCGATATCATTGCCAAGGTCAAGATCATTCCGAATATGGTCAGTCTGAATGAAGCCGAATCACGTGTAAACCGTGCCAATATTTCATTAGAAGATGCCAAAACAGTTTATGACCGTCAGAAATCACTCTTTGACAAGAAAGTAATTGCAGCCGGAGATTTCCAGCAATACGAAACTGCTCTTAAGAGTGCCAAAGAATCGGTTACAGCTGCTCAGGACAACCTTCAACTTGTCAGGGAGGGTGCAATCAGTAAAAATGCCAAGACGGGCAATACGATGATTACATCAACAATTGACGGGATGGTATTGACAGTTCCTGTTGAGGTTGGAAATTCAGTGATTGAATCCAATACATTCAATGCAGGCACAACCGTTGCCACCGTTGCCGACATGGGTGCAATGATTTTCAAGGGAAAGGTCGACGAGAGTGAGGTGGGTAAACTGCATGAAGGAATGCCATTGATCCTGACCATAGGCGCTATCGACAGTCTTAAGTTCGATGCCAAACTTGAGCATATTTCACCAAAGGGAGTGGCAGAGAATGGAGCTATCCAGTTTGAAATCAAAGCAGCAGTGCATCTGAAGAAGAATAGCTTTATCAGGTCAGGTTACAGTGCCAATGCAGACATTGTACTCGAACGTCACGAAAAGGTCATGGCTATTCCCGAGAGCCTGGTACAGTTCGAAGGCACAAAAACATATGTGGAGGTTGAAACATCACCACAAAAGTTTACCAAAAAATATATCAAGACAGGTTTATCAGATGGGTTGAATATTGAAGTATTGTCCGGATTAAAGATCAAAGACAAAATCAAAACCATCACGCCTGAAGGAGATAAAGGAGCAACAGCAAAAGTCTCGTAATAAATGTAATGTTTGGTTTAAGTAGGGACAGGTCGTGACCTGTCCTTTTTTTTATATTGAACAGGTCACGACCTGTCTCTACATCATTTAATCTTCCATACTCGACGTCCACTGGAAATGATACAACCCTTCGAGCAACCGTTGTTGTTTCTCTTCCGGTGTCAAAATCTCATAGGCATCTTTTTCCTGTTGAATCTTCAACAGCTTCTCCTCTTCCATCTTACGAATCTCTTTCATGAAAGTAGCTTCCACATGTTTCAACAAAAAATCATTCGCCACATTCGGAAACAACTCCAACAACAACTCCTCTTTTTCATTATTCGCCAACTTAATCCCTCTCGCTTCATCGATAAACGGATTGGGCTGTTTCTTATGTGCCAGCGTATCATAAGGAATCTCTTCACGCACCCCCGCAATCTGAAACCTGAAGTCAGGATCAACCGGAATCGGCGTTTTACCATAGCTCCCCTTGACCAGGTTCACAAACTGAATACTCTTGGTAGTATACTTTGGCAAACCCTTGTTTTCATCAATCGCACAATTTACCGCCTGTGCACCCACAATCTGACTAGTGGGTGTAACCAACGGCGTCAACCCTGCAACCAACCGAACCGATGGAATAAGTTCCAGCGTACGTGGCAACAGATCTTCAAGCTTCAGTTGCTTCAACTGTGAAAGCATATTGGTATACATCCCACCGGGAATCTCTGCGTCTTTAACCTTTTGATCCGGTTCAGGGAGGTTGAAATAATGTTCTATTTTCTGACAAACATCAATCAACTCTTTTTCTTTTCCCGATTGAGCATATTCAATCGCATGATCAAACATCAGATCAATTTCTTTCGGCAACTTGTCCTTGGTGATATCAAAATCAAGCGGCATCAGATTAGTCGTGTCAAAAGCCTTTAACTCTTCGCGAATCGATTTCAGTTCATGATTGATCAGCGCTACTGCTTCAAGGTTAACCCCTGTTGAAATATCCAATTTATCACAAAAGAGCTGAATAATCTCAAAAGGTGGTGCAGCCGGTCCACCTGCAAAGTTCAGAATAGAAGTATCCACAATATCACAACCCTTCATGATCGCCATCAAAACAGAGGCAGTACCAAAACCCGGAGTACAATGAGTATGGAAGTCGATCGGGATAGACAATTCCTGTTTCAACATCGTGATCAACGTACCTGTTTGTCCGGGAGGGATAAGTCCGGCCATATCCTTGATCGTAATCATATCGGCGCCGGCAGCTTCAAGCTTTTTCGCCAACCCCACAAAGTATTTATCCGTGAATATTTTCGCCGGAAGCGGTTTTCCTTTGAAAACAGCTTTCAACCGTTCTTTATTCGAGAACTTGGGATCAACAGTGTAGCAGACAGCACAATCGGCAATTCCACCATTCTCTTTCACAAACTTTATGGTTGATTTGACATTGTCAACATCATTCAGGGCATCGAAGATCCGCATGATTCCGATACCCGATTTAATGGCATTCCGGTTAAATCCTTCAATAACATCGTCAGGGTAGGGGTTATATCCGAAAAGATTGCGTCCACGCGACAGGGCAGTCAGCAAAGAGACATTGCCAATGGCAGCCTTGATAGATTCGAGCCTTTCCCAGGGATCCTCGTTCAGAAAACGCATGATAGAATCAGGAACCGCACCGCCCCAGACCTCCATCGCATAAAAACCTGCATTTTTAAAGTAAGGCAGTACCCGTTCTACCTGGTTTTGTGACATTCGGGTAGCAAATAACGACTGCTGACCGTCTCTAAGGGTGAGATCTCTGATTAATATCTGGCGTTTCATTGAACAGAATAATTTATTTATATACTAGGTTTTAACAATATACGAACGACAAGAACAAGCATATAAAAATTTTGTTTAAGTATTAATTGTATTCAATATTATGTAACAAAGTTAGTAAATAATGATTCTGCATATTCATTATATTTTTGAAAAATTATTATTGTTTATAACATAGTTTCAGCCATTTCATCAAATAATGGAGGTTGACTCTTTTGGTTTCTTAACACATTTATCACGGCAAATTTTCTAACTTTGCCTTTTGCTTATAAAACGAAATTATGGAAAATAAAAAAATCCCGCTATACCTGCCAATAGTGTTGGCATTGGTATTGGTTGGCGGAATGTTTCTTGGTATTAAATTATCAAATAACCAATCTATAGGAATCCTTCAGGGTAAACAATCAGGTAACAAGATAGATAATCTGATCAACTATCTCAACGATAACTACGTCGATACAGTTAACCGCGATAAACTCTATCAGCAAGCCATCGAGGGAATGCTGCAGAGTCTCGATCCGCATTCTTCCTACATACCTGCCGAGGATTTCAGCGGTGTCAATGACCCTATGATGGGAGGATTCGAAGGAATCGGTGTAGAATTCAGGATAGAAAAAGATACAATAGTCATCGTAAACACAATCCCATTGGGACCATCTGAACGAGTAGGCATCAAAGGTGGCGACAGAATAGTGAAAGTCGACACTCAGGTTGTTGCCGGCAAAAAGATCAAAAACCCACAGGTAATGAAACTTTTGAAAGGAGAAAAAGGGACCAAGGTCAACATCTCTATTTTCAGACGTGGAACCAAAGGGCTGATAGACTTTTCGATTATCCGCGATCATATTCCAATCAACAGTGTCGACATAGCTTATATGATAGAGCCGGGAGTAGGCTATATCAAACTCAATAAATTTGCTGAAAGTACCATTGAAGAATTCGATCAATCACTTCAAAAACTGATTAAGTCGGGGATGAAAAAACTGATTCTTGACCTGAGAGGCAACCCCGGTGGAATCATGCAGGCAGCTATTCATATTTCCGACCAGTTTTTATCTGCCGGTAAACTCATCGTTTATACCCAGGGAACGCATAGTGCAAAAGAAACTGCAGTTGCCAAAGGAAATGGATTATTCAAAAAACAACCACTCGTAATATTGATTGATGAAGGATCAGCATCAGCTGCTGAGATCCTGGCCGGAGCAATCCAGGATAACGACCGTGGATTGATTATTGGTCGCCGTTCATTTGGAAAGGGATTGGTACAACAGCAACTGAGTTTCAAGGACGGATCAGCTGTCAGGATCACTGTAGCCAGATATTATACCCCAACAGGCCGATGTATTCAGCGGTCATACAAAAAGGGCTCTGAAGAATATTACAACGATTATTACAAGCGGATGACAGATGGAGAGCTGACAAATGCCGACAGCAACAAATTCAATAATGCCCTGAAGTTTAAGACACCGGGTGGAAGAACAGTTTATGGTGGTGGAGGTATTATGCCTGATATATTTATTCCTGTCGAGACCAGCAAGAACTTCCGGTATTACAATGAATTGATCAACAAGGGAATCATCTTTGAATATGCCTTTGAGCTCACCGATAATCTGAGGAAAGTATACACGAAGAACAAGTCGTTCGAACAATTCAATGCTACGTTCAAGGTAACCCCTGCCATGTATGCTGATATTTATAAACGTGGCGAGAAAGACAGCGTGAAGTACGATGCCAGGAGCGCCCAGCTGATGCAGGGACGCATAGGCCTGCTGTTAAAAGCCTACATCGCCCGAAATCTCTATGGCGACACCGGCTTCTTCCCCATCCTTCTCGAAGACGACAAAATCTTCGACCGTGCCAAAAAAGAGATCAATAAAATGAAATAAACCCATTAATCTTTCAATTTCGGTGTAGGGGCGCCCCTTGTGGTCGCCCTTTCTTCAATCCCGTAGGGTTGTCATGATTGTAACAAAACCGGTTCCCTTTCTTCAGACCCGAAGGGTCGTCATGATTGTAGAATACGTATCATCCTAATTCTTAGCCCCGTTAGGGGTGACATGATAAAAAAATAAAACGGCTCCAATCAAGGAGCCGTTTTACATTACGAACAATTAAAAACATTAACATCATGGCAAGATATCAACGGATCATTCTTTTCCAACTGCCGTTTGCGACACCCCGGTAACAATACTCCCGGCCAAAGCCAGATACCCCCCGACAGTCACAATAGCAGCCGGCAACACCACTGGAGAAGCCAATATCGCACCCCCTACAAGTCCAATCACCAAACCAATCGTACGAAGGGTTTTAAAGAACTTAGGCGTAGGTGCCATCACCCTCTCAGCCAGCGTCAACTCAGCAACCGGTTTACTTATTTTCAAACTACTCTTTTTCATATTTAATAGAATTATAAAAAACAGCCTCAAATTGTTTCACTTTGGCCTCTAGTTGAGAAACACGTTGGTTCATCAGCTCCAGACCACCCTTAAATTCGCTCTTAATGAGCTGTGTAGTCGTTTTAACCTCAGCGATGTCCTTCTGCATCCTTCTGAAATCCACATGCAGCATGCGCACAAAATAGACCACAAGCGACAACAAGATCGAAATCAACAAGCCAAACATCCAGGTTAAATCAGCGGAAGGATTCATGGTAACTAGGTTTATTGGGGGGCGTATTGTAATACGCCCCCCAAGGTTTAAAATACGTCCACAACCTTAATGCTACTTCCCTGCATAGGCAGATAAGCAGTGGCACCCGACTTGACGTAAAACTCAATCCCAACGCACTGGATCACGCTGTCATCATCCCCCGGAGCAGTTCCCAACGGAAAAGCAGCCACGAGCTCATCAGTAAGCGCAGTATCAACCGGAGTATACTCCGAGTAAACATGTGCGCTCATCTTATTCAACATACTCAGTGGCTCATACCGACGGTTGGCCTCAGAGTAAACGTAATCAGAGATGATGCTGATGTGGTTCTGCACACGGTAATGCGTTGAACCCTTTGGAATCAGATTCGGCTTGATCGTCAACGCTGTCAGCGACAGAGTAGCCTCACCACGTGCGAGAGGGTGCTCACAGGAAAATTGATAATCCATCATTTCGGCAATATCATGCAAGACGCTGAAGACCAAAGTAGCGAAGAAAGGTCTCTGTTGAGAGATGAGGATTCCCCGTTTGCCACGAAGACCATCATGATCTCTGATGTTGATTTCCTTTACTAACTTCATCAGACGACTTGTAAAGAGCTTGTCAGACTGCTCGGGCAGTAGGTTCAGTAAACCACGACGGATAGCCTTGACGACAATACCCACTCCACCAAACTCGTTCATGTTTTCACGAGTACGGGCGAAGACAGGGCTGTTCATGATCAGATCGCGGTTTGCCCCTCCCTTTTCCCCTGCAAAAGTCCTGGGGTCATGGAGGTTCATGTAATTACGGATGCTTTTGAAGCTTCCACGGTACTTGATAGCACCAGTTAAAATAGCCATTTTTTTAGCTTTTTGTAGTCGCTATGCTGCCGGCTCTTATTGCCTTGAAGCCAATATCCAACAGTCAACAGCAACTTGGTTCATAATTCCGAAAATTGCAATATTGTTGATCAACAAGACAAAATTACCACATCGGTATTCTACCGGTCAAGGATTATATAGGCGACAAATTCGGACAAAACGCGACATTTTGCGACAATAGCAAAGTATTTTAATAAACATTCGCCACCTTCACACCACTTCCTTTTAACTCCTTGAAAGAATTTGCTGAAGGCATATTAAATTCAACCCCCACGCACTGGATCACGCTATCATCTTCCGACAGTATAGTCCCTTCAGGAAACGAAACCTTAATCTCTTCATTCATAACCGACTTAACAGGCGTGTAATCAGAGTAAGCAATAACACTCATCCCACTCAACTTACTCAAAGGCTCATAACACTGGTGGTATTCTGAGAAAGCGAAGTCCGAAATAATACTCAGTTGATGTATAATTCTAAAGTGAGTTGTCGAAGCCGGTACATAACACTGTCTTAATAAAAACTCTTTTGCAATCAAAGTTGCCTCAGTCCGATCCTCAGAATGTAATTGATTTAATGAAAAAGTAAATATTTCTATATTATTCAACCTGATATTAAATCGCAAAGTTCCCAGGAACCCTCTTTGCCTGGAGAAATAAACCGACTTTTTACAGTGTTCACCTTCCGAATCCCTTTTATAGATTTCGGTAGCAATCTTCATTAATCGACCTGTAAATCTGGAATCAGTATAATCCATCAGGTTTTGGAAACAAACACGCAGCCCTTTTACAGCCGACGCGCTACCATTAAAATGCTTAACCGGATCGCCATTTTCATCCCTTTTAGGCTTGTAATAACTAGCATCGTGTACAACACGCTCATGCGTTTTTGAATACTTAAGAAATTCAAGAGAGGTCATATTCGTTTTAAACTTATTGCCACTTCTTAAAATACCTGGTTGTTTTGTCATTTTTAGAGTTTTTTTAAGGCCACCAATGAAGCTGATAAAAACGACAATCACCGGCGACAAGATTTGTAATTCAGTAAATTGTACTGCTTGCAGTAATACAAAATTACCCCATAACCCACCCCTTGTCAATGATTATACAGGCGACAAAACGCGACATTTCGCGACAAAATGCGACAATAACAATTGAAATCAATGAGGGAATGACCTTATTAAAAATGATAATTTGTTTTTTGATTTTAAAGCACTCACTGTGATTATTTTAATACCTTTGATAGAACCCTGTTAAATAATTAAAAAAATATAAGATTTGGCTGAATATTTTGACATAACTTCCTGGAATGAAAAACCATGGTTCCAGACCGGAGGTACAAGAAGTAAGAGTATTGTTGAAAATCCGTTGACCAATAAGATTTACTATTTCAAAACTTCTTTGAAAAAAGAACAGTATGATTATAAATACGAATATTGGTCAGAAATATTGGCAAGCGAAATCGGCAAATATTTTGGCTTTGACTTATTAAAGTATGATATTGCTTCAAGGGAACATGGGACAGCTCTTAAAGAATTTGAAATGGGTTGTCTATCAGAGTTAATGGTTACTGAAGGGGTGAACAAACTGACGGAGGGAATTCGTTATTTAACCGGATATGATACAACATATAACCCTAAAGATAAGAAATCCAAGAATTTATACACTTTTCAACTTATCAAAAAAACACTGGATTATTTTCATAGTGAACAGTTTATTGACAACATAATACAAATTATCATTTTCGATAGCATTATAGGCAATGGTGACAGGCATCAAGAAAATTGGGGGATAATCACAAATTATAAAGACATTGTTGATTTATTAAATGATATTGCAGCAAAAGAGAAAAAAAGCAGTAAATATCAATCACTTTTTTCAAAATTAGGGATTAATGCTAAAACGAAACGTAATGACCTGGTCAAAGTAGTTGAAAATTTACAATTAAGATTACCAGGCAGCTTTTCTCAAATTTATGATAGTGGCAGTTGCCTTGGCAGAGAGTTAAATTCCTTAAAAGTCAAGCAGATGCTTACTGATGAAACAATGATGAATGCTTATATAAATAAAGGCGTATCCGAAATTCATTGGGAAGGTGAAAAATTAAAACATTTTGATTTAATTACTAAAATAAACAAAGAGCATAGCGACATTGTTATGAAAACGATTCAGCAAGTTGAAAGCAGATTTAATCAAGATGAAATTTCAAATATTGTATTTAATATTGATCAGAATCTTCCTTCAAATCTGGAATCTTTTAAACTCCCAAACGAAAGAAAAGAGTTTATCTTAAAATTAGTAACTTTGCGGATTCAAAAATTGATTAATCTTATTAAGTGAAAGCAATCGGAACCATATATTTATCGTGGCGTAAAGGGAAAGGATTCCCAAGAAAGATTGTCGGTGTGATTAAAAGAAGCACTACAGAGGGTGTGCGATTTAAATACATAAAAAAAGGAGTAGAAGAAGCTGAAAGAGATGGCTTTACCCCATATACTGATTTTCCTGATACAAATAAAGAATATACTGAAAACGTTTTAGAAATTTTCGGTCAACGTCTGATTAAAACCGAACGCGTTGATATTAAAAAATATCTTGACTTTTGGGCAATTGACCCAAAATATGCTGACGATAAATATTATATTTTGGCATATACACAAGGAATGCTATCAAATGATAACTTTGAATTCTTAGCTGATTTTTATCCAATAAAGGGATTGTGTTTCATAAGCGAGATTTGTGGTTTGACACATAATAAAGTAGAATCCGGAACATTAATTCCTGGTGATAAGTTATCATGGAAATTAGATAAGACTAATCTTAATGATGAGTACGCTGTTAAAGTTTTTAAAGCTGATAAATTTTTAGGTTATATTAAATTGATTCATTCAAGAATATTTCATAAAAAAATCAATTCAGAACTGAAAATTAGAGTTAAAAGTGTAGATCAAAACGGCTCAGTAAATCGGGTATTTGTAGAAATTTCCTTTTAGCCTTACCTTTTAAGATAAATGGGTCATGGCCCATTTATCTTAAAATAGTGATTATTTTGTATTGTATTCAACACTTGACTCTGCAGCCATCAACATCTCTTCATCCTTTGCATTTAGCTCTCCTTTAAACGCTTGCTGACTTAGCGAATGATATAAATTTTCCAATTCCTGCAAACTGCTTTGATATTGGACTTTTAGGGATTCGGTTTTTTCTACGATTAGTGCGAATTGTTTTTGAAATCCGAAAGGGGGATTTATAATAGGAATGGAGTTACAAGTTGTTTTATTCATGTAAGGCAACGTTGTAGATGAAGCGGATTTAATCATGAATTTATTTTGAAAACTTAAGGAATACATTAGGAAAATATTATTTAATCCTTGTTTGCATTGAAAGGTATGCAATTGTTGATTAACAACACAGTCTTCTTTACAAACTGATATAACTCCCAAATCTCCAACACATGTCATTAAAACACTTCCTGCCGGTATTATTTTTGCTTTTACTGTTTGAATTTCCGAAAAGCTTAGTGCAATATTGCTGTTTGATTTGTATACAAAGCCTTTATTAATTAAGTCATTAGTTGTGATCCATGGAATATTTCCAGTAAATGATTTTGGTTTATCTCTTCCTGGTACAATGCAATCAGCATATTCTATTACCTTATTTTTCAACCATCCTTTTTCATTCTTGATCGGATCTCCAAACATTTCCAAAAATGTGCTTTTCAAAAACTCATCCAACAGACGGATACTTTCTTTGCGTTGGGTTATCAGGTTTTCAGCACTGCCCAGTAATTTAGCAATATAGAGTTGGTTGGAATAGGTTGTTAGTGGTATAATAATTTCTTTCAAATCTTTTTGGGTAATAGCAGTAAATGTTGAGCCTACTCCAAGATTTGAGATTTTTTTTTCATTAATTTTCAAAAACTGAAATACATAATCCCGACTTACATTTTTATTTACTCTGATAGCACTTAATCCTCTTCCTATACAAGCTTCTACATTATTAATATTCACGGGTCCAACAGGAGCTCTTACTGAAATAAGTATGTCATTGGGTAAAGATATTTTTGTTGGCTGAGTGCACCACGTTCTAATAGTAGGATTTAATTTCCCGTAATCTGTTTTTCCCTGGAAAAAGGCAACGCCTTCCCCGCATTTATTATATGAACTTGAAGGGGGTGATTGACCAGCAATTATTTCTGCTATATTACCTAACTTTTCAAACTTCATTTCATCAACCCTTTCAAGTCTGCCAAACCCTTTTGAATATCCTCTTCAATCAATTCCAACTTCTCCATTATCAAATAAGGCTTCTCGTAAAAGACCTCTTCATAAACTTCCTCCTTATACTTGTTGATACTCAAATC
>Ga0209748_1000255_pt1 | contig 31198 bp, 20 predicted proteins | sample BarGraIncu00421A_FD_185490 | JGI IMG/M metagenome (GOLD analysis project Ga0209748, IMG submission 185490) | Arctic peat soil microbial communities from Barrow, Alaska - Barrow Graham LP Incubations 004-21A (SPAdes) (version 2) | ecosystem: Environmental > Terrestrial > Soil > Wetlands > Peat... | reverse complement strand
TCTCTCCGCTTCCGGGTAAACAAAATGTCGTTTACCGGATACAATTCTCTCGAATTTTTCTTTTTTAATTCCCATATACAGTATTTTTTTAAGGTTTAATACTGTATACCTTTTTCAGTAAAAGACAGAGCTTGAATAATTATCAAAGAATGGTCAATTTATTGCCAAACTTTTATCTTTTCATAGTGACTTTTTAAGGTTTTCGTGCTTATTTGAAACAGGTCCGAAATCGCTTTGATAAAGGTCACAAAATTAAGTGATAACTGTGACGTTCTTCATAGTTTCTTCATAGTTTCTTCATAGTTCCTGAATAGCTTCTACATTCATAGACTATGATGGAACTATTCAGAAACAGTGAAGGAATTATTAACAAATCATAAAGTAGAAAAGAGATGTCCTTTCATTTTCAAACTTTCAATAAAGCTTATTGTGGCTGATTCTATTATTCATTTAATAAACCCCTTGTTGACTTCAACGAGGTGTTGTTCGAACGGCTTGCAATTATTGCTATTCAATTTATGTTTAAAATAATCCAAACCATCTCGTGATAATCCACGAAATGGGGAGTTATTTTACGAACCACCATTATAATGTGTGAAATCATTTAAACGGGTATTTTTGATAAGGAATTTCTGAAACAAACTGTTTCAGAATTGGTAATTCTGAAGCAAGCTGCATCAGAATTGTAATATCCTTAGTATTTGAAGTTAAATAGGATCAGTTGGTTTTACTTCTATTAATCTGCCGGTTTATTCTCAAATTCTATCATCCATTTGGTAATTTGGCAAAGGGTGTCTGCCAAATTGAGGATAAATGGGGTAAGGAACCAATTTATATTCTTCATGCTATTTCTTTAATAGTTGAAAAGCAACCGGTAACTGCATCTTAAACGGGATTGCCATCTTTTTGTATGTCAGTCCGGGGTTCCATTTAGGCATCACCTTGATCACCCGAATTACCTCTTCATCACAAGCTCCAAAAATCCCTCTTAGAATTCTAATATTAGTCAAACGACCGGTTTCTCTAACGATAAACGCGGCATATACGATACCCTGGATTCCACTCTCTTGTGCTGCGGCCGGATATCTAACATTCGCACTGAGAAATTTCTTTAACTCATCTATCCCTCCCGGAAACTCAGGGCTGGTGACATCCATTGTTCCTTTTTTATTACCCTGAACATCGTATGGTTTGAAATTCATTTCATAAATCGATAAGAAATTTTTTACCACCATGATTGCTGTATCTTTCTTCACACCATTCAGTTCCATTCTCAAAGTATGATTTCCGATCGGGAAACTCCCGAAATAGGGTGTTTGTCCTATGAATTCATTGTCTACATAAAAATCAGCGCCCAGACCATATCTATCCATAATGCTGACCCACTGCGTTTCTATATGATTATCTCCCTTTGGTTGCTCTGTTACCGCGAAAAGCTCCAATTCATATACTTCCTGTGGCTCCAATAGTTGTCCGAAGTCATACTTGCAAATCTCACCCATTTTGTTGGAAGAGACAGTTATTGTTTTTGCTGCCGCTGGAACACAAAGCCATGTAATGGCTTTATTCTTAATAACGGAAATGGCTTTCCCGGCCAATCCAAAATTAAAATCAAAGTCAGCCTGGCTTCCTACAACTTTGATAACTGCACATTTCTTTTCATTTTGATCTAATTCCGGGAAATGCATTTCTTTTAATAGACTTGGTTGAAGCCAATGAAAGCGCTTGACGTATTTTATCTGGCTATGGGCCTGAATCAAAAATAATATGAATACTATAGTCAGTAATGGTTTCAACATGTTGATGGTGTGTTATATTATAATGTGATTTGTTTAAAATGGTGACGAAATAAATGGTGTCAGGCACCATTTTCTCTAAAGGTGATATCCCATCCCGTAAGCTTTCGATAACCATAGTCCCAGGAATCGATCATAAACCTGATACGTGTTCTCTTCCCTTGTAATGATCTCTTTATCTAAAAGCTGTTTGAGTGAAGTTTGAACAGAACTGGCAGATTGCAAACCCTGTTTTTTTATAAATAGAGCAGAAGTCACACCGGTTGCCTTTCCCTCTTTAGCAATGGCAAAAAGCAGTTCCTTTTGTCGCTCCTGTAGCAACGATAGTATACCACGAAAGATCGTTTCATAGGATGTTAGTGTATCTTCTATTGTTTCGGCGATAATATCCAAACTACATTCTTCACCACTATCGGTAAGCGAATAAAGCCGATTGAAAATATTTTGAATATACCATGTATGACCTTCAAACAAATTATATACCCGCAGGATATTCTCCTGTGTTACTGTCTTATCGGCATCAGCAAGATGTTTCTGAATGAACGGAACATATTTTTCAGGTGCGATAGCTTCCAGATTGAGGACACTTACGCTTTGATAAAAAGGTCGTGATGCAGAAAAAAACATATTTTGCATCATGTGTCTTTGACTACCCGCCAAAACAAAATTTGTGTTTTTGCACTGTTGAATATGTGTACGCAGCAACGCTTCAATATTTTTTTCAGGGTATTTTTCAATCTGTTGGAACTCATCTATGGCCACAATGCAACGCCTATCTGCCGTCTCAAGATAACTAAAGATCTGTTCCAGCGAGTATTCGGGTTGCTGAATATTTCCTATGCCTATATCAAATGTTGGGGCGCCGGTAAAAGAATCTAACTTAAAGGCAGGACGTAATGAAGTTATGGTGCCGAAAAAGTTATCTAAAAACTTCTTTCCTTTGGGTTTAAGTGTTTCAAATATCTGTTTACCGAGAGCAAAAACAAATTCTTTGATACTCCCTGTTGCATATATATCGATAAAGAAAGTGTGATACTCGTTTTCTATCTCCGGCTGATGGAAACAGTGTTCTATTAATCCTGTTTTTCCCATTCTCCGGGGCGATATCATTGCAATGTTCTGCCCGTTAACGATTGAACGAATTAACTCAGCACTCTCGCGTTCTCTGTCGCAAAAGTATTCAGCTGAAACATAACCACTTGTTATAAATGGATTTTTAATCTTACTCATAATTATTGGTTTACAATTATGCAAATATAATTATTATAATATCATAATGCAAATACAATAAAATTAAGAATCAATGGGGTCAGTCACAATTAATCTATAAATAGTTTCTGACACCTTTTTCCCCATTTTGCCATTTCCACCTGTTTAAAGAAGCCATTTCCAGGCAGGTATTACAGTTATAATTCCAGAAGTTGTTTCGATTCTATCACTGGCTGTGTAAGAGATTATGGTTGAATGTTGAACATTAAATTCTTGCATGGCAGTTTCGAGTGCTGCCACCTCTCTTTTAAAGGTAGATGGGGATGATAGATCGTAACAGATCTGTAGCAATTCGGGTTCATTATTAAACCACAAAAAATCTATTTCCAGATTATTTTTAGTTTTGTAATACCAGACATCAACACCTCTTCTTTTCAATTCAATAAAAATTGTGTTTTCAAGTAATTGTCCTAGATCGGAACCCAATCTAAAAGATACTTTGTTCCTTAATCCGTTATCGATTGCATAGATCTTTTTATTCGAAGTATATTGCTTCTTCAGCGAAAAGTCGTATCTGTATAATTCGAAAAGCATGTAACTCTCAGAAAGAAAGGAGATATAATCACGCACACTTGTAGTGCTACTAAAGCCAAGCAACCCTGCCAATGTATTGTAATTGGTCTCTTTTGTGAAATTTGTAAAAAGATATTGAGATAGATTTTTGAATCCTTTAATATTTTTAATCCCAAACCGTACAATTAAATCCCGGTATAGCACATCTTCATAAATTCGTTTCAAATATTCATCTTCATCACTAATACAGTATTCCGGGAAACCTCCTTTTTCAAGGTATTGATCGAATAACTTATTGATTGATGAAATATTAGAAGTTGTTTTATCATTATGATCTATTTGATGTAATTGAAGATACTCTGAGAATGAAAATGGGTAGAGTTCTGTTTTTATATATCGTCCTGTTAAATGAGTTGCCAATTCAGAACTCAATAATTTAGAATTGCTACCTGAAAGTATTACTTTGTATTCTTCATCGTGCAATCGTCTGACAAAACGCTCCCACCCTTCTATATTCTGCACTTCATCGATGATGATTACTTTCGCTGTTTTGATTTTATTCAACTCAACCATGAGGGTATTAAAATCGGAAACCTGAAAATTTATTAAACGTTCATCATCAAAAGTGATAAAATGAAAAGCTGAAAAGTTATCAGCTAATTGTAACATTAATGTCGATTTCCCAGCTCTTCTTATGCCGGATATCACTGAAATCTGCTTTGACTTAATGTGCTTCTGATAATCAATTTGCCTCAAAACACCCCGTTTCTTTGCAGAAACCAGAACAGACTGATCGGCTACAACTTGTTGAATGAGTAAATTATCCATGGCTAACATTTGAAATGCAAATATAATGCAAATATCAACATTTCCAGTGTGGTTATTTTATCAATACCAACATTCATAATGTAGAGTATTAGTGAAAATAAATGGAATATTGAAAGTTTAAAAGTTTCATACCTTTGATGTACAGAAAGGTTTTAAACGGAAAATCTATTAAAATATAATCATGTTGAAATCTACAAAGCTTCTTGCAATTGCAATAACGATAATTATTTGTAATGTTACCGGTGTTAAGGCACAGGATAACACCTTACAAAAACAACTTTTCGACTACAACTGGAAATTCTTTCAGGGGGATGCTCCAAATGCTGCGACGGCAAGCTATGACGATAAAGGCTGGCGCAACCTCGACCTGCCCCACGACTGGAGCATAGAAGGGAAACTGGATCAGAAGAATCCGATGAGTGGTGCCGGCGGTTACTTTCCGGCAGGGATAGGTTGGTACCGTAAGAAGTTCAATGCCCCTTCAACATGGCAGGGCAAACGCGTAACGATTTACTTCGAAGGTGTTTATATGAACTCCGAAGTGTATATCAACGGGAAGTCTCTGGGCATCCATCCATACGGTTATACCTCTTTCTCTTATGACCTTACCCCTTACCTGAACGTTAACAAGGAAAACCAGATTGCGGTCCGGGTAGATAATTCACAACAAATTAACTGTCGTTGGTACAGTGGCTCAGGGATTTATCGTCATGTGTGGATGATGGTGACCGACCCCGTTCACTTTGAACAATGGAACACGGTGATTACAACTCCTTTGGTCACTCCCGAAAAAGTAACAGTTCAGATCAAAACGTTTGTAAAGAACTCTACAAAATTGCCGCAAACCCTTTTTCTGGCTACCCGGCTCACTGATCAAAAGTCGAAGATTGCAGGAAACAGTGAGGTTAAAGTTGAACTGGCTGCCAATGAAGGAAAAGAATTCACCCAGACTGTATCAGTTAACAATCCGCAGCTCTGGACTCCCGAAACCCCCGTTCTCTATCAGGCCCGGTTACAACTCAGGAAGGGAACCAAAACCATTGACCTCAACCAAAACACTTTTGGCATACGATCTATCAAATTCACAACTGATAAAGGATTTCAGCTTAATGGGAAGTCCCTCAAGATCAACGGAGGCTGTGTGCATCACGACAATGGCAGCCTGGGTGCTGCTGCTTACGACAGGGCTGAGGAACGAAGAGTGGAGCTGCTGAAGTCGGCCGGCTTCAATGCTGTCAGGACTTCTCACAATCCACCCTCCGAAGCTTTTCTGAATGCCTGTGACCGGTTAGGGTTGATGGTTATCGACGAGTCGTTTGATGGCTGGAAAGAGAGCAAAACCGCCAATGACTACGCCCGGGTCTTCGATGAATGGTGGCAAAGGGATCTCGCGACAATGGTTATGCGCGACCGAAACCACCCTTCGATCATCATGTGGAGTGTTGGAAACGAAATCATCGAGAGGAAGAAACCATCGGCGCTCGAAACTACTAAAATGCTGGTAGCCGAGGTTCACAGGTTGGACCCGACCCGCCCGGTAACCTCAGCAATGACTACATGGGACAAGGATTGGCAGATCTTCGATCCGATGTTTGCAGCTCAGGACATCGGTGGATACAATTATCAGTTACACCGTGCCCCTTCCGATCATGAGAGAGTCCCTTCCAGGGTAATTGCTCAGTTAGAATCCTATCCGCGGGAAGCTTTCCAAAACTGGGATCTGGTTCAAAGTCACGATTACATCATTGGTGATTTTGTATGGACCGCACTGGATTATTTAGGTGAGTCAGGAATTGGCAGATGGTATTATCCAGGTGAGACTCCCGGTGAACACTGGCAGGGCGATTTCTACCCCTGGCATGGCGCCTATTGTGGCGATATAGATTTGATCGGCTGGAGAAAACCCATTTCTCACTATCGTAATTTACTGTGGAATAACACCGAGAAACTCTATATGGCCGTTCGCGAGCCCAATCCTGATAATGGGGTAATCAAAGAAACCCTGTGGTCGGTCTGGCCGACATGGGAAAGCTGGACCTGGCCCGGACATGAAGGAAAAGAGATTCAGGTTGAGGTTTATTCAAAATATCTCCGGGTACGGCTGTATCTCAATGACAAGCTCATTGGAGAACAACCTACGGCCAGGGAACAGCAGTACAAGGCCACGTTTACTCTTCCTTATACTCCGGGAGTGATAAAGGCTGTTGGGGTTGAGAATTCTAAAGAAATGGAAACGGCGCGTTTAAAAACAGCTTCAAGGGTTGCGAAAATAAAGTTGAAAGCTGACCGCTTGAAGATTATGGCAAACGGGCAGGATCTCTCTTTTGTAAGTATCGAATTGACTGATCTTTTAGGGAACCTGCAGCCTAATGCAGAGAACCGGCTTCAGTTTTCAGTAAAAGGACCCGGAGTCATTGCCGCAGTGGATAATGGAAATTTAAAGGATCCCGATTCCTATGTTGGTACTTCACGTAAAGCCTGGCATGGACGTGCGTTGGTAGTCATCAAAAGCACCCACAGCATGGGGGATATCTTTTTAAAGGTCAGCACGCCGGGATTGCCAGATGCTATCCTAACGATCAAAACAGCGATGAAATAAATGGTTCCGAAACCATTAATATACGAACGACTGAGATGTAGGGAGGGCCCTTGTGGCTCTCCTTTTATGTAATGAAGTTTTTTATTATACTGCATTGGAGACCCACAAAGGGCCTCCCTACATCACATTCATGCGCTATCAAGCCCTGAAGGCGTGCAGTTATTTTACCGGTCTGCCTTTCCAGGAGACGGTTGAAAGCAGGCCTCCGAGAGCTGTAAAGACCACATAAAAAGGCATCAGGAGCTGAACAGGGAGATAATATACCAGAAATCGTTTTTGTTGCATGAATGAAGAGACGGAAATCAATAAGGGCAGATCGATGATTAGTTTTGAAATGAATAACATCAGGAAGGGTTGCCAGAGGCCGGATAATAATCCATAGCCAAAACCTATCAGCATCCCTAGATTGATCAACAACACCGAAAAAGCTGTCAATAATATGCCGAAATCTGTGTATCCGGGACTTTTTGAGGTCCAACGCATTCGTTGTCTGAAGAAAGATCGCAGGTCGGGTTGTGCGGCTGTAGTGACGATGGCTGCCCGGTCTTTCAAAAAACCAACAGCCCCCGAACCAAATCGTTTGTTGATTTTGAGCATCAGGAAAACATCATCACCGGAAGCATAACGGTGGTTGTCTTCGAAGCCACCCACGGCTTCAAAAGCGGATTTCTCATAGCATAAGTTGGCGCCATTACACATGACGGGCATTCCGGCACTGATGCTTCCTGCTCCGGAACCTATCAGGCTCATGAACTCCAACCCCTGGATAGAGGCAAAGATGCCTTTTCCGCTCATTTTAACAGGCCCCGAAATACACCGTGCCCCTTTCTTTTCATAAGCAATTGCAAAGGATCTGATCCAACCCTCAGACATCTGACAATCGGCATCCGTTACCAATATCAGTCGTCCGGTTGCAACAAGAATGCCCTCGGAGATTGCTCTTTTTTTCCCCTCCCCTGTTGCATCCAACAACCGGACAGATATTCCCGGATGGCCGGAAATAAATTCCTGAACCGCTTCGACAGTAGCATCTGTGGAATGGTCATTCACTATGATCACTTCAAATAGATCAGAAGGATAATTTTGTAAAGCAATGTCTTCAAGACAACTGGTGATGAATTGCTCTTCGTTTCGGCCGGCAATGATCACAGAAAATGTTGTTGAGAAAGAAGAGTCTGAACCAGTTGAAACCACCTTATCAAGGGAAAACCATCCAAAAGTAAACCGCATGATGAGTTGCACATATATAAATGCAACAACCGCTACCAATATCATTGTCTGCTCGCTATTCATCGCCGGTGTCTGATGTGGGCTTGCCAAAAAAGCGAAGGTGGAAGACAAAGAAGGTCCCAATCAATGCAGGGAGTGCTATGTTGATCAGCCAGATACAGGTAGAGGCTGCAAAAACCCTGAGTTGTAAATCACCAACACCAACAAAATGTCCGGCCATGAATACACCGATGAAGAAAACAGATACCGATCCACGTACACCCAACTCAGACAATGCTATGGTCGGGATGGAGGTGGTGACCAGATAAATAACAGGGATTAACATCATTGCTTCTCCTATTGACAACGGAACATCAAAGGCGCGCAGGAAGAGGAAAAACTGTGTGGAGAAGACCATATACCGCAAAAGACTCAGGCCAAAAACCTTTAGCAGTTCACTGGTCTTGTATAAAGAGAAGACTTCAATATAGTGATTCCAGTGTTTCCATTCGGGTTTGAAGATGCGCCTGGAGATGTCGGTTATAATTGAAATATTGAGATATAAACCCAGAAAGATGATGTTTGCCAGAAAACCCAGGACATAAAGTGCGCCCATCAGGAGTTCGGTAGGAAAGTCGGCGGGTGCATAATAGACAGGCAGAAAAAATGCAAGACTCAGACATCCCACGATAATGGTCACCAGTAACTGACTGATGGAACCTATCACGGTCATAAAAATTCCCTCGATGGGCTCTGTTTTTTTAAGGAAAAAGATTCTTCCAAGGAATTCTCCAACCCGGTTCGGTGTGAAAACACTCACACTCAACCCGGTAAATACTGCTTTAAATGAGGTGCTCATTGAAACCTTTTCTTTCAATGAAATCAGATACTGCCACTTTTTGGCTTCAAGAAAGAGGTTTCCCAGCATCATGACCGAAGCAGTAATAAAGAAAGGGAGAAACATTTTGTTCGCCATCATGTCGTCCAACAGTCCGATGGTTACATTGATATCGCGTTTGTAGAAAACCTGATAATAAATATAGACATAGACCACCACAACAATGGCAATCCTGATCAGGATGTTGCTGGTTTTATTTAACTTTGGCAATAATTTCATGTTACTCTTTTCCAAACATAACTTTTTATTTTGACTACCGAACGAATTATATTAGGTATTGACCCCGGAACCACCATCATGGGATATGGTATAATCCATCAGAAAGGGAACGAAATCAGCCTGATATGCCTTGATGTGTTGAAACTGGATAAGCTCGATAATCAACCATTAAAACTAAAGAAAATTTTTGAGACTACGTTGAGATTAATTGATAGTTATAAACCCGATGAATTGGCGATAGAGGCGCCCTTCTTTGGAAAGAATGTGCAGAGTATGCTTAAACTGGGTAGGGCCCAGGGGGTTGCAATGGCTGCGGCGCTTTATCGGGATATCCCAATCTTTGAATATCTGCCCAGAAAAGTGAAACAATCGATTACAGGGAATGGGGCTGCTTCAAAAGAACAGGTTTCTGCCATGTTGATGCGTTTGATGAATATAAAAGAGGCTCCTAAGTATTTCGATGCTACTGACGGACTGGCTGTTGCGGTCTGTCATTATTTTCAAAAAGAAACCGGAACTTCTGATACCAATCTTTCAGGGTGGTCTGCGTTTTTAGCCAAGAACCCGAAAAGGGAGATTAAGAAATAATTTTAATAAAAAACTTACATCATTTTCTGATATACCTGCCACCAACGGTCGGGAACCTCGTCGCTACAGGCTGTCTGGTAATCTGCAAAAGAACATGGAACGATATAATGACGTTCATATTTCTCCCTGATATTCTCAGGACAATTGACCTCCATCCACCAACGCTCACTTTTCTTGCTCTTGTAAAAAATGATGGGTTGCTCGTTTTCCTTTACCGACACATGGTATTTGAAGAAATCATCAATGACTTTCCCCGGAAATTCATTGGTGCGACTGGCAAAACCGTCAATGAAATACCATATCATCTGGGCGGTGAGTTGGGCTGTCTGTCCACAACGATCGTAAGTAGGATTGGCTTCGAAGAATCCAATTGATGAAAGTTTATCGCTGAAACCGGCATAACGGGCCATCTGGCAAGCCTCCTCACCATAGAATCCATTAGGTGTTGCATTCAGATTTCCGGGAGCATCCGACATCCTGACTGAAGAAAGATCCAGTATGACCATGTCTGCATTGCGGATCAGTGGCTCGACATCTTCCATGGAGGATTGTGCCACTCCTAGTCGGACGGTATCAAAAAACAATTTACGCATCAGCGAGATCGCACTCTGATTGACAAAATAGGTCTGGTATCCGATGTTGGTATAATTGAAAAGGAAGTTGGGCTTGTTAAGGATGATTTTGCTGAGGTAGGAACGGGCATTGATTTCGGTCTCTTCCTCACCCAGGTCGAATGAGTTGTCGATGGCGGTGATGTTGACAATCTGTGCCATGGCTTCATAGGCTTTATACATGGCGAATGAGAGATCCTGGCTACCACCGATGATGATGGGAACGATATTATTCCGCAACAATTCTTCCATTGCAGCTGTCAGGGCAAAGTAGGTATCCTTGATGTCGTGGCCGCTTTTGATGTTTCCTAAATCGGCAATGCGGGTGTTCCAGGGTCCTGCGAACAGTTGATAGAGATGTTTTCTGACTTCATCTGGTGCATCACAGCAACCGGCGTTGTTGATGGAGCCCCGTTCTTCACCGACTCCGATCAGGGCGATTTGTATGCCGTCCAGATCCGGAAAATCGCTTTCTTCCGAATAGATTTCGAAGGATTTTGCCAATAAGTTTTTGTTTGATGGGATGTCTTGTTGCCTTACCGGCTCAAAAAAAAGTGAAATGTCCATGCGTTCAGCTTTTAACAGGGGTGTTTGGATGCCGATTGTTTATTATTTACTTCCACGTTTGAAGGGTTTCTTTGAAGGTGAAGCAGGGGCCTCTTTGATGATCTGGAGGCAGTCTGCGTAGGTCAATGTCTGGGGGTCTTTGCCCTTGGGGATTTTGTAATTGTTCTTCCCCTGTGCAATGTATGCTCCCCAACGACCATTGAGTACCTTCAAATCTGCATCCTCTGCATATTCCATGATCAGCTTCTGAGAATCCTTTACGCGTTTTTCTTCAATGATTTCGATGGCACGCTCAGGTGAGATTGTTGCAGGATCGTCGAACTTGGTCAATGAATAGAATGCCTTGTTGTGACTGACATACGGACCAAAACGACCGATGGCAACCATCATATCTGTATCTTCAAATTGTCCGATATTTCTTGGAAACTTAAACAATTCCATAGCCTCTTCAAGCGAGATTGTGTCCATGCTCTGCGACTTCTTCAGACTGGCAAAACGGGGTTTCTCCTCGTTCTCGGCATTCTCTCCGATCTGAACCATGGGTCCGAAACGACCTAAACGAACGATGACATTCTTCTTGCTGACAGGGTCAATGCCGAGTGCTCTTTCGCCCTTGACCCTGTCCGAAGACTTCATCGTCTCTTCTACCTGAACATGGAAAGGACCATAGAATTCGCGAATCACATCGTTCCAGATCTTCATCCCCTGTGCGATTTCGTCAAACTCTTTTTCAACACTGGCGGTGAAATTATATTCGAGGATATTTCCAAAGTTCAAAACCAAAAACTTATTTACCAGTGATCCAATGTCGGTAGGGAATAGTTTATTTTTTTCGAAGCCTGTCTTTTCGGATTTCACCTCCTCTTTGATCTTGTCTTTCTTCAGTGTGATGAGATTAAACTGACGTGTAATTCCGTCGCGGTCTTCCTTAACCACATATTCACGCTTCTGGATGGTAGAAATAGTCGGCACATAAGTAGAAGGACGACCTATTCCTAATTCCTCGAGTTTCTTTACCAGACTGGCTTCTGTATAACGGGGTGGTTGCTGCGTAAAACGTTCTACAGCATCCATTTGAATCAATCCAATTTCCTGACCAACCTTAATAGGAGGCAGTACATTTTCTTCTTTTTCTGAAGGCTCGTCATCGGTAGATTCGAGATAGACCTTTAAGAATCCTTCGAATTTGATGATCTCGCCTCTGGCAATCAGTTTTTCCGGTGTAGTTGATATATCGACAGTGACGTTGGTCTTTTCAAGAATGGCATCTGCCATCTGAGAAGCAACGGTACGTTTCCAGATCAGATCATATAGTTTCTGCTGTGAACTGTCACCATTGATAGTAGGTTGATTGAGATAGGTGGGACGGATGGCCTCATGCGCCTCCTGTGCTCCCTTCGACTTGGTAGTATACTGACGGATTTTAACATATTCGGCACCATACATACTGGTAATCTCTTTCTTGGCCATACCCAATGCCATGTCTGACAAGTTGGTGGAGTCGGTACGCATGTAAGTGATCTTTCCATCTTCATATAGTTGCTGGGCAACAAGCATTGTCTTGGCTACCGAAAAGCTCAGCTTGCGACTTGCTTCCTGTTGAAGTGTAGAGGTGGTAAATGGAGCAGCAGGTGATTTTTTGCCGGGGGTTGTTTCAATATCGGCGATGGTAAACTTTGCACCAATACATTTTGTCAGAAACTTCAGCGCATCAGCTTTGGTGGTGAAGCGTTTCGGAAGTTCTGCAGTCATAACAGCAACCCGCTCTGGTGTGGTCACCTCAAAACGGGCTGTCACGCGATAAGCAGCTGTGCTTGAGAAATTTCTTACCTCTTCTTCGCGTTCAACGATGAGTCTTACGGCTACACTCTGTACACGACCGGCAGAAAGAGAGGGTTTAACCTTTTTCCACAATACAGGAGAAAGCTCGAAACCAACCAACCGATCCAAAACACGTCGGGCCTGTTGAGCATTGACCAGGTTATAATCTATATCACGGGGTGTTTCGATAGCATGAAGGATGGCCGGTTTGGTGATCTCATGAAAAACAATGCGCTTCACCTTCTTCATATCCAGCCCAAGTGATTCAACAAGGTGCCATGAAATGGCTTCTCCCTCACGGTCCTCATCGGATGCTAACCAGACTGTCTCAGCTTCCTTTGCAAGTTTCTTTAATTCTTTAACGACTTTAATCTTGTCGGGACTGATTTCATAAACAGGCGTAAAATTATTTTCAACATCTATGCCTAATTCTTTTTTGGACAGGTCGCGTACATGCCCGAAACTACTCTTCACTAAATAATCTTTCCCAAGAAAACCTTCGATGGTCTTGGCTTTGGCAGGTGATTCAACAATTACAAGATTCTTTGTCATAAATAGATAATCTATAATAAACACTTTGAAAGTTTTGCAAAAGTAAAACAATAATTTGATTCACAACCGGAGACCTTTGCGAAATGATGTTAACAATTCCAAAGCTTGTGTGTTCATTTTGTTTAAATTGTGTAATTTCGTACCCGAATTCATTTTGAGGTTGTTGCCTGAGGGATTCATTGATACACACTTAATTTCGAACGAACGTGTCTAAGAAAAAATTATATATTGAGACCTACGGTTGCCAAATGAATATTTCGGATAGCGAAATAGTAGGTTCGATCATGGCCGATGCCGATTACGAATCTACTGAGAATATCAAAGAAGCTGATGTCATTTTTGTCAATACCTGCTCTATCCGTGACAATGCTGAACAGCGTGTCCGTGCCCGTTTGCGTGAGTTTAAGTCGTTGAAGAAGAAGAAGCCTGAACTGATAATCGGCCTGTTGGGCTGTATGGCAGAAAGGCTGAAGGACAAGCTGCTCATTGAAGAACCTCACGTTACGGTTATAGTCGGTCCCGATGCTTATCGTGATCTGCCAAAACTGATGACCTATGTGGAAGATGGACAGAAAGCGGTCAACATCTTGCTCTCTTCTTCCGAAACGTATGAAGACATTGAGCCTATCAGGCTTGACCACAACGGGGTTTCTGCGTTTATCTCCATCATGCGTGGATGCGAAAATTTTTGTTCTTATTGTGTTGTGCCTTATACCCGCGGAAAAGAACGCAGCAGAAATCCTCAGACAATTATTGATGAAGCGGTCGATCTTTTTGCAAAGGGCTATCGTGAAGTGACGCTTTTGGGGCAGAATGTGAATTCATATAAATGGGAATCTGAAAATGATCTTTATAATTTCACAGGGTTACTTGAAAAAGTTGCACTGATTGATCCTTTGTTAAGGGTTCGCTTTGCAACTTCGCATCCTAAGGATCTATCGGATGAGTTAATCAATATGATTGCACATTATCCGAATATCTGTAAGGCAATCCATCTGCCGGTACAGAGTGGTTCTTCTCGTATGCTCGCTAAAATGAACAGGAAATATGACCGGAACTGGTACATGGGTCGGATAGAAGCCATCAAAAGCAGGATTCCGGATTGTACAATCTCTACAGATATTATTGCAGGTTTCTGTAGCGAAACCGAGGAAGACCATCAGGAGACGATGAGTCTGATGAAAGAGGTTGGTTTTGATCTGGCTTATATGTTTAAATATTCTGAGCGGCCCGATACGGCTGCAGCAAAGCGTTTCCCGGATGATGTAGTGGAAGAAGTTAAAGGAAGACGGCTGCAGGAGATCATTGATCTGCAACAACAGTTGTCATTGGAAAGCAATCGTAGGGATATTGGGCAGCGTTTCGAAGTGTTGGTTGAAGGTTTTAGCAAGCGTTCCAATAAGTTTTTGTTTGGCCGCACCAGTCAGAATAAGGTAGCGGTGTTTGAAGCGCATGATTATAAACCCGGCGATTATGTATGGGTTACCGTCACCGAATGCACCCCGGCAACATTGATATCTAAGGTGGTTGAAGATATTATTGTTTAAAAAAGACCTTTTATAATCGTTTGCTATTATCAGTAAAATCATCATGTCACCCCTACGGGGCTAAACACCTTATTATGTATTTGTTACAATCATGACGTCCCTCCGGGACTGAAGAAAAAGAGATTATCACTTGTTACAATCATGACGTCCCTCCGAGACTGAAGAATCTACCTAACAATTGTTTATTCTTTTTTAACAGCTTCAATCAAGATGTCCTTGATGGATTGTAGTAAAGTGCCGTAGGCACGTCATGATTGTAAAACTCTGTAGTATAGAGGATTTAGCCCCGTAGGGGTGACATGATAAATAATTGAATCGAATACAAAAATTAACACTATTGATTTTGAATTAAATCATTCGTATTCCTTTTATTCTGAAGCTGTTTTTTTAAGAAACGCCAGATGCCTGAGAAAGAACCGTATCTCACTATAACTGATGCCCTCACCCAAGGCCTCTTTGGCCTGTCCGATTCCGGACAGTGGGTTGTTTGAATAATATTCTGAAATCTTGTCAATTTTCTCTTTAGAGATAATCTTTTGAATTTCAATCTCTCCCGTCTCAACATACTTCCCCAAATGTGTTTCAATGGTCGAAACCGTCATGCCCCTCTCTAAAGCAATCTCCTCAATAGCGTGTCCGATTTCGAACAATTCAAAACTAATCAGATTTGAATTGATCTTCTCTTTCTTAACCTTAGCAATCTTTGCCGGCTTCTTTTTAGACTCCTCAAGGATCTCTTCTGCCGAAGGAGATGCATAGGGAACAGTGGATTCATGCATCATAATTGAATGATCGGCTTTATGATCGTACAAATATGTTTTGATAATGGCCAAAACCTCTTCACCAAACTGAATGGTCTTTACCTTTCCAAAGCCCTTAACCAGTTTAAGCTCATACGGAGTAACTGGAAGTTTTGTTGCCAATTCAACCAATGTTTTCTGTTGCAGAACCATATAATGATCAATATTGTTTTCTTCAGCCTTGTCGTTTCGCCATTTCTTCAGCAGTGCATATAGCTTTGGATTAGGGATTGCACTCGACACCCATTCCTCTGCCCCTTTCTTTTCACGCTTAGTTTCAGGTTTTTCAATGACTGCTTTTGCCCTGGCATTCAGATAGGTGGTCATACTAAACCCTTCCATACAAGCAATAAGAGACAAAAGCTTGACATTTGTCTCCTGTACCAATTTATCAATAGATTCTGATATCGCCTTTCGGACTGCTTTGTTGTCTGTTTCAAGAGGGGTATTCTGTAAAACAGCGTATAAAACAGCATTGGTCTTTTCATGAAAATACAAACATCCTTTTTTAATGCGCTCCTGCAATGCTGAATTCTCTTCAATATTGGCCTGTTCTGCTATTAATGGTTTTATATGGACACCAAATTTACCCGAAACCTCCAACAACTCTGATTTCAACAAATCGCTCATGTTGTAGAAAGTATCACGGTAACTATCGTGCAGGCTGGCTTTGTGCTCACTTAAGATATTACTGAGCGCCCGCATCCTCCGGTCTATAGAGTTGAAATCGAAAAGTTCTTTAAGAAGCGTATGTTGATAAGCATGTTTAGCTGTCTCAAGTTTCACTTCATCGGGTTGATTTTGTTCAGCTTCTTGCGTAAATGCTGTTATCGTGTTATCAGATTTTATAGAAGCAGGTGAAATGGGTGAATTGAGAACAATCCCATCAAGCGTCTTGCATCGACTCAAAGCCACATACACCTGTCCATGAGCAAAGGCAGCATTGGCATCGATAATTGCCTTCTCGAAAGTGAGGCCCTGACTCTTGTGAATGGTAATGGCCCAGGCCAGCTTCAACGGGTATTGTGTAAATGTCCCTATCGTAGTCTCTTTGATTTCTTTGGTCTCTTCATCAATGGAGTATTTATTATTGCTCCATTCGAGGGGCTCTACAGTTATCGGATAATCAGCATCAGGACATTGCACAAGAATATTGTTGTCTTCAAAGCCTACAACCTTACCGATTTTACCATTGTAAAACTGTTTCTCGTGAGAAATATCATTTTTAATAAACATCACCTGAGCGCCTGTTTTAAGAATCAATTCGTTGTCAGTTGGAAAACTATATTCAGGGAATTCCCCTGAAACGATTGCTGAGAAGCTATGGTTTTTCCCGGGGAGTTTTTCGAGTTTTGTCTCATTGATCCGCTGTGCCTGTACTACATGAGATGTCAGCGTAATGTAACCATCGTCGGAATCATTGGCGAACCCGGGGATAAATCTTTTATTTAATGCATTCAGTGTCTCTTCGTCAATTTTATTGTCGCGTACTCTGTTCAGTAAAGCGATGAAAGCATCATCGCTTTGCCTGTAGATGTGTTTTAATTCGATGGGGATGTGGCTTGTCTTTTGCAATGCTTTGCTTCCAAAGAAAAACATCGTGGAATAATAATCTCTCAATATTTCCCAATCATCATTCTTCACTACGGGGGGTAACTGTTGAAGGTCACCGATCATCAGTAGCTGAACACCTCCAAAAGGTTTGTACTTGTTCTTGTATCTGCGCAAAACTTCATCAATGGCATCGAGCACATCGGCCCTGACCATGCTGATTTCATCTATGATCAGCAAATCGAGACTACGGATGATATTGATTTTATCGCGATTGAATTTATTGGCAATGGCCTGCTTGTATGCATCCTGTCTTGATTCTGAAGCCGTTTTGGCATTTGTATCTACTGGTATATGTGGTCCAAATGGCAACTGGAAAAAGGAATGAATCGTGACTCCCCCTGCGTTAATTGCAGCTACACCGGTAGGGGCAACGACAATCATCCTTTTGTTAAGGTTCCCTTTCAGATTGAGCAGGAAGGTTGTCTTTCCGGTTCCGGCCTTGCCTGTGAGAAATATATTTTGATCTGTATATTGTACGAAATCGTAGGCGAGTTGTAGTTGTGGATTGTTAAAAGGTTTCATGATGAGATTTCGTTTACAATAAAGTTTTTGATCAGTTATAATCTGTTTCCTGATCGTTCTAATAAGATTATCGTGGATTTTTAAAGATGAATGACAATATGTTTCAGTAAATATAATACATTTGATACAGAAATGCATCATGAAAAGAATAATACTCCTGATATTTCTTATACAGATTCTCAAAACAGGTCTGTCGCAGTCCTGCGATTATAGTCTGTTCAAAGGACCGGATATTTTTGATACCTATCAGGAATATTATAACAATGAATCCAAATGGGCCGGATTTAATGTGCATGACCCAACGGTTTATAAGGATGGCGAGTATTATTATATGTATAATACTGACGTGGCTTTGGGAATTAATGCCGGTTCAGGTTGTCTTAAAAGGAGATCGAAAGATTTGGTTAACTGGGAATTCCTGGGAAGAGCCTTTAATGGTGTACCACAAACAGCCAAAAACTTCTTCCTGCCTTATAATCCGGCCTATACCAACAGTGGAATATGGGCACCCTTCCTTACAAAGTATAAAAACGAGTTCCGTTTGTATTATTCGGCACCGGGTGGACTTACAAACCAAAACCTTGCCTTCCTGGGTTATGCTACCAGCACCTCTGCCAATGGCCCATGGACCGACAAAGGAAAAGTTACAGTATCTGTCCCCGGAGACACTATTAACGCAATCGATCCGACTGTGGTTATCGATAAGATTACAGGACGCCATTGGATGGCTTACGGCTCTTATCAAAATGGCATTTATGTAGTGGAATTGGATTCAACGTCAGGTGGTTTAAAAAACACAGGCGACAGGGGTGTTCGTATTGCAGGCAGGGAAGGTGGCAGACATGCAGCCATCGAAGGTCCGGAAATAAACTATCGCAACGGATGGTATTATCTTTTCGTTTCTTATGACTGGCTTGAAGATTTCTATAATGTCAGGGTTGGCCGGTCACGAAATCCCAACGGACCTTATTATGACTTTAATGGTGTAAATATGGCCTTGTATTCAGACAATATTCCAATGATAGAAGCACCATACCGTTTCAACAATCATGAAGGTTGGCAAGGGACAGCGCATTGTTCGGTTTATAACGATAATGGGACATATTATATGTTTAACCAGGCCCGTCCATCCACTTCGATATATAATATGGATCTTCATGTTCGGAGAATGTATTGGATTAACGACTGGCCTGTTCTTTCACCCGAGCGTTATGCAGCAGTTCCGCAGTGTTCAATTACTTCCGACTCGCTTGTCGGAAAATGGGAAAACCTTGAATTGTTATATTCAAAAGCACTATCTCACTCAACCTCCACTACGATTGAACTCTCATCCAATAGAACCATCGACAATAATGTTTTGAACACCTGGTCATTACAGGACAGCACTTTAACACTTTCGTTTAACAATGGTCAAAAGATTTATAAAACCATTGTTTCCCGGGGATGGGATTGGGAAAACCGATGTGTAACGATACTCTATACAGGTATAAACGGATCCGGTGTATGCACCTGGGGAAAGAAAATAGATCAACATGCTGTGGATACTTACACAAAAATTGAATCAGGAGCAACATATCTCATCCGCAATCACTATAGTAACATGGTTATGGAAGTACCCGGCGGCGCTGATATCAATGGCACAACCATTCAACAGAATATTGATACTGGTCTGAAATCACAGCTTTGGAAATTAATGGATGCAGGAAATGGTTACTATCAGTTTGTATCCTCTAACAGCAGCAGTGGTAAAGTTTTGGAAATTGCCAATGGCAATAATACAAATGGTGCAGATCTGATCCTGGCTTCGCCTAATAATATTGATAAACAAAAGTTTAAAATCGTTTATAACGATAATGGGTATTTCAGGATTCTGACAAAAGTAAGTGGGGAAATTAAATGTTTTGATCTCAATAGCTTTTCGATAGTTCCGGGTGGTACTATTTTCCAATGGGATTTTCTTTCCGGAGTAAATCAGGCCTGGCGGTTTAAGAGGGTTGAAGCAGCAAATAATGCAACCCCTGTGAAGCAATTTAATGACGCCGGTAAGGGCCTACAAATCTACCCCAATCCCAGTCCGGCAGGTGCATTTACTGTCAATTTCAATAAACTCAATTTAACAGGCAACATTGATATTTCTGTTTTTAATGCTACGGGAGAGTCGATTTACAAAGAATCTGTTGTCTCTGAACCAACCCATTATTTCAATCTCAACCTGACACCGGGTGTCTACATGATTCAGGTTAAAACCAATGAAAAACAGTTCTTAAACAAACTTGTCGTGTATTGAAAACCTTCTTAAATTGATAAGTCAATGAAAATAAAAACATCATTTTAATATTATTTATTGTGAGAAAAATCGCTCTTTTTATTGTATTATTCAGTGTAATTTCAATTGCATTTTGTCAAAATGTATTGTCCATCACTGATCTGAAGTGTGAAAACAAGGTGAACCCATTGGGCATTGAAAATAAAAACCCAAGGTTAAACTGGGTACTCAAATCAGCAGAAAGAGATCAGATCCAGACTGCTTACCGTGTTCTTGTTTCGGATAATATCGCTTCATTGAAATTGAATATCGGGAATATATGGGATTCAAAGAAAGTCATTTCGGACAAGTCAATACTGGTTGATTTCAATGGTAGACCATTGCAGGCTGCCAAAAAGTACTTCTGGAAAGTCAAAGTCTGGAACCGTCAGGGCATTGAATCTCCCTGGAGCAATGATGCTACGTTCTCTACCGGTCTTTTCACTGACTCCGATTGGAGCAATGCACACTGGATAGGATATGAACGATTAAAAGACTCCATGTTACTGGTCCCCGGGATCCATATGTCGGGAGATAAAGCAGGTAAACTGGCACTCCAAAGACCAGTGGTTCCTATGTTCAGAAAGGAATTCAATGTAAAAAAGAAAATTTCCTATGCACAATTGTTTATCTCCGGGTTAGGTCACTACGAAGCTTCCATAAATGGTTTGAAAGCCGGAAATAGTTTTCTGGCTCCGGGTTGGACGGATTACGACAAGACTGTCTTATATAATACTTATGATGTTACCGGTCAATTAAAGCCCGGTAAAAATTCAATAGGAGTGATGGTCGGCAATGGATTTCACAATATCAACCGTGAACGTTATCGCAAGCTGGTCATTACTTATGGCATGCCCAGAATGATTTCCAAACTGAAGATCATTTACACCGATGGAACTGAAGACGTGATCGTTTCAGGAGGCGACTGGAAGTGTACATCATCCCCCATTACATTTACAAGTATCTATGGTGGAGAAGATTATGATGCCCGTCTTGAACAAAAGGGATGGAATATTCCCGGGTTCAATGATGTCAATTGGAACAGTGCTTTGTTGGTTGAAGCGCCAAAAGGAAAACTTGTGGCTGAGACCGATTACCCGCTTCAGGTGAGGAATGTCATTTCGGTAAAGAAAATTTCTGAACCTGCACCGGGAAAATATTTATATGATTTTGGTCAGAATGCTTCAGGAATCATCGAACTGAAGGTAAAGGGTAAAAAGGGACAGGTCATCAAACTGACTCCCGGAGAACTGATTACAAAGAATCAGGCAATCAATCAACGGGCATCTGGTGGCCCTTACTATTTCACTTATACACTGAAGGGCGAAGGGGTTGAGACCTGGAGACCACGGTTTACCTATTATGGCTTCAGATACTGTATGGTCGAAGGTGCTGCTCTTACGAAAACCAATGCTACAGATAAAACTATTGCCACTGATTTACCCCTGATGGTTGATCTGAAATTGTTGCATACAACCAATTCATCACCTCAAAGCGGTACATTCAACTGTTCCAACCAACAATTCAATCAAACCTACGATCTGATTAACTGGGCCATCAGAAGCAATACCCAAAGTGTGGTCACAGACTGTCCTCACAGAGAAAAATTAGGTTGGCTCGAACAGACCTTCCTGATGGGAGGGTCAATGTTTTATAACACCAATCTCTATCTGCTGTACGATAAGGTCGTGATGGACATGATGGATGCACAAACTGCCACAGGTTTGATTCCGGATATAGCACCCGAATATGTTCCATTTGAAAATGGCTTTCGTGACTCTCCGGAATGGGGTAGTGCCGGGGTCATTTTGCCCTGGATGATTTATCAGTGGTATGGCGACAAGGAGGTAATGAAAATGGCTTATCCCATGATGAAAAAGTATGTTGATTATCTGGGAACCAAAGCAAAAGATCATATTGTTTCTCACGGATTGGGCGATTGGTATGACCTGGGTCCAAAGTTTCCGGGTGAAGCTCAGTTGACACCAAAGGCTGTAACAGCAACGGCTATTTACTACTACGACATCATCCTTTTGAGTCAGATGGCGGAATTACTGGAGAATAAAGAGGATGCCAAACAGTTGAATGAGCTTTCCGTTGAAGTAAAGAAAGCATTTAACGATCAGTTCTTTAATGCTGAAACCAATGTCTATTCCACAGGGAGCCAGACTGCAATGTCGATGCCTTTGTGTGTAGGTCTGGTTGATGAGAACAAAAGAGCTGAGGTGGTAAACAATCTGGTTGCTTCCATCAATAAATCAGGAAAAGCTTTGACTGCAGGTGATATTGGTTTTCATTTTCTGGTCAAGGCCTTGGAAGAGAGTGGACAGTCACAATTATTGTTTGCTATGAATTACCGGAACGATATTCCCGGCTATGGTTTTCAGTTGAAGAAAGGGGCTACAGCGTTGACTGAGTCGTGGGCTGCTCTCGAAGAGGTTTCAAACAACCACCTGATGCTGGGCCATATCATGGAATGGTTCTATACCGGACTTGGGGGTATCAAACAGGATAATCAATCTGTGGCGTTTAAAAATATCATCATCCGACCTGAGACAGTAGGGGATATTTCTGAAGCAAAGACATCATATGTGTCTCCTTATGGGATGATCAAAAGCGAGTGGACGAAAAAAGACGGGTACTTTACTTTGAAAGTTGAGGTTCCGGTAAATGCTTCTGCCACTGTTTATCTGCCATCAACAAATATCAATGCTATAACGGAAAGCGATAAAGCCATATCGGGTCAGAAAGAGATCCGGTTTATTAAGATTGAAAAAGACAAGGCCCTCTATAAAATAGGTTCCGGTGTCTATATCTTTAAAGTTATTCTGAAGTAGGGACAGGTCGTGACCTGTCCCTACTTATTCCTATTCTACCAATTCAAAATCCATCTGTTTCCTCGCCAGATCAACTTTCATTACCTTGATCTGAACGCGATCACCCAGGCGATAGACCTTTCCTCTGCGCTGTCCGATAACGCGGTAATTCTCCTGATCCAGCGTATAGTTGTCACCCATTAAAGTCCGCAAGGCAACCATCCCTTCGCATTTAAAGGCATCGATCTCAACATAGATTCCCCATTTGCTGACGCCCGAAATAACTCCCGGAAACTCCTTGCCGATCTTATCCAGCATGTATTCAGCCTGTTTGTATTTAATTGAAGCTCTTTCGGCCTCAGCAGCACGTCTTTCCATATCCGAAGAGTGTTCACATTTCTCCTCATATTCATGCATTGGGACAGAGTTGCCACCTTCCATATAACGCTCCAGCAAACGATGAACCATCAGGTCAGGATACCGGCGGATGGGTGAAGTGAAATGTGTATAATATTTAAAAGCCAGACCGTAATGGCCGATGTTTTGTGTGCTGTATTCTGCCTTTGCCATAGTACGGACGGCAATTTGCTCGATCAGGTTCTCTTCTGCCTTGCCCGAGATGGTCTCAAACAATTTATTAAGAGATGCTGACAGGTTCTTTTGAGAACCCGATTTTATCGAATAACCCAACTTACCAACGAACTCTATAAAGGTTGCCATCTTAGCCGGATTGGGCTCATCATGGACTCTATAAACAAATGTTTTTGGCGTTACCTTGGCATCTACCTTTCCGATATGTTCGGCAACACGCTTATTTGCCAGCAACATGAAATCCTCAATCAACTGGTTTGCCTCTTTCTGTTCCTTGATCCATGCTTCAATCGGATGCCCTTGTTCATCGATTTTAAACTTCACTTCTGTCGACCTGAATGCAATCGAACCGTGTTTAAACCTTTCCTCACGCAGACAGGTTGAGAGTTTATTGAGCGTCATCAGTTCAGACTTAAAGTCGCCTTCACCTCCTTCGATCATGGCCTGCACCTCTTCATAGGTATAGCGTCGGCTCGAATTGATGATGGTCTTCCCGATCCATTCGTTCAGCATGTTGGCATGATCATCCATCTCCCAGACCACCGAATAGGTGAGCTTGTCTTCATTGGGACGCAATGAACAAACCTTGTTCGACAACTTCTCAGGCAACATCGGAATAGTTCTGTCTACCAGATAAATGGATGTCCCCCGGTCGTAAGCCTCGGCATCAATTGGATGACCCGGAGTGACATAATAGGCCACATCGGCAATGTGAACACCCACCTGCCAGTTTCCATTCAACAGTTTCTTCAGGGAAAGGGCATCGTCAAAGTCTTTGGCATCTTCAGGGTCGATGGTACAGGTCCAGATCTCTCTGAAGTCACGTCGGCGTTTGATCTCCTCTTCGGGAATGGCTTCGGGGATGGCCTCGGCCTCACGTTCCACGTTGGCCGGGAAGGCTATAGGGAAGTCATAAGAAGCAAGGATCCCTTGCATCTCTACATCGTTATTTCCGGGAGTACCCAAAACGGCAATCACCTCAGCAATAGGATACATGGAGTCATCTGGCCATTCAAGAATAGTTACCACAACCTTCTGGCCGTTCTTGCCATCCATCAGTTTGTCTTTCGGGACAATAAAGTCCATCAGGATATTGGGTTCATCGGGATGGAGATAGGCAACGTGGGAAGAGATTTTCAGGATGCCAACATATTGCTTGCGGAACCTTTCTATCACCTCTACGATTATGCCTTCAGGTTTCCTGCCTCTGCGGTTTGGAAACAGATTCACCCTCACGGTATCTCCATGGAAGGCATGATAGACGTTACTGGATGCTATAAAAATATCTTCATCGGCACCGGGCACCATGACATAGGCCTTGCCGGTTTGTTTCATATCGACCTTGCCGATCACATCCTGAGTTGACGTTTTTTCAGCAATCAGTTCGGGATTGAGTTTATATTTGCCTTTATGGACCTCAACGATGGCATCATTTGCCAATAACTCTTCGAGTATATTGCTGACCATGATACGGCTGGGTTTATCTGAAATTCCCAGTTCTGAAGAGACCTGTTTAAAATTAAAACCCCTGTAAGGACTATGTGAAAACACATCTAAAACGGTCCGCATGAAAGGATTCTTACCAAGATTGATTACTTTTTTGGCGACATTCTTTTTGCTATGTTTCGACTTCATGATATAAAAAATTTAGAAACTGTATAATTTTAGTTCTTTCTTTTGCTTTTTTCTTTTGCCCATAGGGCATTAATAACAATAGAAAAGCAATTTATCCTATTGTCTTTTGTTATCAAGAATTAATCAAAGTAGGAATGGCATTGATCAATCCCTTCGTGTATGCCGTTTCCGGATTTGAATAGAGGTGATCGGCTTCACCCTGTTCAACAATGCGGCCATCTTTCATCACGATCAACCGATCCGACATGTATTTTACCACATTCAAATCGTGTGAAATGAAAATATAGGTGAATCCAAGATCTTTTTTTAACTGATTCAACAGATTCAAAACCTGTGCCTGAACAGAGACATCCAACGCAGAGACCGATTCATCACAGATGATAAAACCCGGTTCCAGAGCCAGCGCTCTGGCAATACAAATCCGTTGTCTTTGTCCTCCTGAGAACTCGTGCGGGTACCTGTGAAAATGTTCAGGTTTTAACTGTACCTTTTCAAGAAGTTCCATTGCCTTTGCCCGTCTTGCCTGGTCATTGCCATATAATCCGTGTACAGACATGGGTTCCATAATTGCTGTCCCAATTGTCATACGCGGGTTGAGCGAAGAATAGGGATCCTGAAAGATAATCTGCATATTCCGACGCATATTTCTTAACGCCTCATGCTTTAGTCCTGAAATATCCTCTCCTTCAAATTCTACGCTTCCTCCAGAAGGCTCAACCAACCGTAATATAGAACGCCCCAGTGTCGTCTTTCCACATCCCGACTCACCAACAAGGCCAAGCGTTTCTCCCGGATAGACATCAAAACTGACACCATCTACCGCTTTTATATAACCCTTTGTCCTGGACATAAAACCGGCAGTAACCGGAAACCAGGTCTTAAGATTCTTGACCCTTAAAAGAGGTTCTTTCTTATATAGTTTTTCGTGCCTTATACGTCTCTCTTCATGCGTTATTTCTTTTACGGAAATAACTCTATCTTCCTGATCTGCTGTTTTTCCTTTTAACTTCTGATCTTCCGTTAAAGTTGAAGCTTCGGCAGTACCCATGAAATCTGCAACACTGAGTAATCGTTCTGGCCTTTTACCCAAAGGAGGACGACAAGCCAACAACCCTTTCGTGTAAGGGTGTATAGGATGCGTGAAGATCTCTTTAACTAAACCCTGTTCCACGATCTGACCTTTATACATCACAACCACCTCATGCGCTAACTGTGCCACAACACCCAGGTCATGGGTAATAAAGATGACGGCCATGCCATATTTTTTCTGCAACTGACGGATGAGATCAAGGATAGATTTCTGGACGGTCACGTCGAGTGCGGTGGTAGGTTCATCGGCAATCAGCAGGGCAGGATTACAGGCAAGTGCCATGGCAATCATCACCCGTTGTTTTTGTCCACCCGACAACTGATGCGGGTAGGAATCGAAAATATCTTTGGGTCTGGGAAGCAAAACCTCTTCAAACAACTTAATACAAGCCAGCTTTGCTTCATGTTTTGAAACGCCTTTGTGCCGGATCAACACCTCTGCAACCTGCTTTCCACAGCGCATCACGGGGTTCAAAGAGGTCATCGGTTCCTGAAAAATCATCCCGATCCTATTTCCCCTGATCGACTGCATCTGTTTTTCACCAAGCGTTAAGAGCTGAACAGTCTCCTTCTCTCCATCCAGAAAACGAATCGTACCACTCTTTATTTGTGCAACTTTCTCGGGGAGAAGCCCCATGATGGAGAGCGCCGAGACAGACTTTCCCGAGCCTGATTCACCAACAATCCCAAGGGTCTGACCTGCCTTAACAGAGAACGTCACATGCTCAACAGCCTTTACTATAGCACCTTCCGTATGAAATTCAACTGTTAAATCGTGTACCTCTAAAATATTCTCCGACATTTAAACCGTTTTGGATAGTCAAAGATACTTCGAAAACCGCAAAGTTTAAACAAATCAACCCATGAAAAATAATTCCGGGCTGGAATGTATCAGTTTTGAGAATCGGGATTATCTTTGATAGAAGATCAAAAATTAGGTGCGGTATGAAGGGTTTCTTACATGATCTTGTCAATCTGTTCTTTCCGCGGTTGTGTCAGGCCTGCGGCAATGCGTTGGCTCCAACCGATGAAGAGATCTGTCTGCATTGTCTTTTTCTACTCCCTTACACCAATTTCCATCTCACCACTGAAAATGCTATGGAGCAGGCCCTCTGGGGCAGAGTGCCGGTCGAAGGGGCTGCTGCTTTCCTCTATTTCAACAAGGGTTCCAGGGTACAACACATGATCCATCGTTTTAAATACAAAGGAAGACACCAGATCGGAACTTTTCTTGGCAGGATTTACGGTTACAAACTGGCTAACCAATCGCCTTATAACACGGTGGATCTGATCATTCCTGTCCCCCTTTTCAAAAAGAAACAACAGGAACGCGGTTACAATCAAAGTGAGGTTTTTGCAAAAGGACTGGCCATTGCATTAGTGGTTCCGGTTGAAACCAATTTGCTGTTTCGCATACGGGAATCGGAAACTCAGACCTATAAGACCAAGTCTGAACGTTGGGAAAATGTGAAAGAGATCTTTTCTGTTCCCCATCCCGAACTACTCGAAGGTAAACACATCCTGCTGGTTGATGATGTATTCACCACCGGGGCAACGATAGAGTCCTGTGCCGCAATACTTCAGAAAGAGAGCAATTGCCGCATCTCTGTCGTTACCATCGCCTATGCCGGTTAGAATTTAATTTTATTACCTATGATGAGTGATGCTTATATAATTATCTTTATCAAAAAATTATAAAATCTAAAAAAATGGAAAATAACGATTACACACTGGGACTGGAAACAGGCACTCCCAATCCGCAATTGATTCCTCAGATCACGATGGAATCTCTCGGTTACCTGAATACTGCAGCAAAATGGGCCAAGTTTTTGGCCATACTTGGATTTATTGGAATTGGAATAATGGTACTTGCGGGATTAGCCATGGGTCTCTTAACCGCGTTTTCAGGTGCGATACAATCCGCAAGTCATTTCCCATTCCCAATAGGCATATTTGGTTTCATATATATTATTTTTGCAGCTCTTTATGTGATGCCGGTCATTTATCTGAATAATTTCTCAAACAATATCAGTAGGGCCGTTGCCTTCAGAGAAACAGCAATTCTGACAGAAGCCTTGTTAAATCTCAAAAGACATCTAAAATATATTGGCATCATGACCATTGTTATCATTGCAACCTATATCGTTGGAATTGTTGGTGTAATGATTTATGCTGTAACCAATTCGATGCACAGTTTCTGATCAATCATTTTACCGATCATTTTGTTTGACTTTTAAAATAATTCATCATTATTAAAAAGGAATTAATGGGGTCGGTCCCCATTTACTTCAGGACATCCTTTAAGATGATGTCATGGTCAAATCCCAGCATCGGTATCTCATCAACAGGATGCCATTTGGCTTCGCTGGCATCATCCATCCCTGTGACTTCAGGTAAGCCGTCGCAGCGGCCTGTAAAAACAACAGTAATGGTCCGGTAACGGGGATCCCTGCCTGGGTCTCCGTAAGTACGAAATTGTTTCAGGGCTATTCCTTTCAATCCGGTCTCCTCTTCCAGCTCTCGCAGTGCAGATACCTCCAGTGTTTCATCCATCCCGATAAACCCGCCGGGGAAAGCCCAGCACTCTTCAAAGGGAGGATGCTTGCGAAGAATCAGTAACACATAATCACGATTCTCAAAGCTTGAGAAGAGAACGATATCTGCCGTTACTGCCGGTCTGGGATATTCATAGGTATAAGACATACTGCTTAAAAGGTATAAAGGTCTGATTATAATTATTTCTTCTAAAGATCATCATCATCAATCTCCTCAGAAAACTGAGGACTATCCAGCTTTGCATTAAAGCCTTCGATCACGATGACGATCTCTCCCTTGATGGGTTTCTGGCAAAAATGACCATACACTTCGACGACGGTTCCACGGATATTCTCCTCATACATCTTTGACAATTCACGTGCCACGCTGACTTTACGATCGGGTCCGAAGAATTCAGCAATCTGTTCGAGGGTCTTTAACAAACGGTGTGGTGATTCATACAACACCGTTGTGTAGGGTTGCAATGCCAGCCATTTCAGCTTGGTCTGACGGCCCTTCTTATGCGGTAGGAATCCTTCGAACAAAAACCGGTCGATAGGAAGACCTGAATTGACCAGTGCAGGTACAAATGCTGTAGCTCCCGGAAGACATTCAACTTCAAGTCCCTGCCGGAGACATTCACGGACCAGCATGAATCCGGGATCAGAGATCCCCGGTGTCCCGGCATCTGTCACCAGTCCTACGCTCATGCCGTTTGCTACCATCCCGGCAATGTATTCTACGGTCTTGTGTTCATTGTGCTGATGATGGGGCATCATTTTTTTATCAATACCATAATGGCTCAGCAGTTTTCCGGTCACGCGGGTATCCTCTGCAAGAATGACGTCGACTTCTTTCAGGATCCGAACGGCACGAAAGGTGAAATCCTCAAGATTTCCAATGGGGGTGGGTACGATATATAGCTTGGCCATAATGATCAATAATATGTATGGAGTAGGAAGAGCAAAATTACGGAAAAAAGGACTACTCTTTTTGGTAGCGCCGCTTCACAAAATGAAGCAGTTTCTCATTGGCAGGCAAATCATCGACCCAGTCGTGCAGAATCTTTAAACTCCCAAGGAAAATCTCGGCATCTTCATAATTGTAAAAACCATTCAACCGTTCTATTGCCGAATTGTATTGTTCCATCGAGCCTTTGAAAAGCTGGTTCATGATCAAAAACTTATCGTTGATCCCGATGGCTGAACGTAGGTCATTGATCGGATTGTATTGCAGGCGTGCCGCAATGCTATGATCTGCAGTCTGCTCCTCATAAGCCTGATGCAATGATTTTGGCTGTCCGGCAGGGGTCGGGATCACAAGAGGAGCCGGAACAGGTGGATCGGGGATCACAACTTTAGGGGGTGGAATATATTCAAAAACAACTGTCGGTGCCGGCTTTTCAATTTCCGGTTCAGTAAACAACAATGGCTCTTCTTCTTTTGGAGTGTGTGGCGCTACCGGCTGAATAACGGGTTCCGGGACCGGCATATAAGGATTATCTCTTTTAACTTCCGGTTTCGGTTCCAAACGGGATGCTTCAATTTTTATTTGCAAATCGAGTGTCTTATCATAAACCTGTCTGATTTCACTCAGAAGTAAGTCAACATCAATGCGTACTATATTGGGAAGATGCACTAATATCTGTGCTTGTTGGTTAACTTTATTCAATAAAGTCAATATTTCGTTCATTAAAATCTTCTTATCCATAATATGTTGTTCGTGGGTTAAAGAATTTCAATATTTTTGTTAATTCAAATAAAAGAATAAAGATATTGATTAAATCGCATTATAATAAATGTTTCTAGAAAATAAGGCCAATAAAACACATCACCGGGGATGGATTGAAGTCGTTTGCGGCTCAATGTTCTCAGGGAAAACCGAAGAATTGATCCGGAGGCTCAACCGTGCCCGTATAGCCCGTCAGAAGGTTGAAATATTTAAACCGGCCATAGACGTAAGGTATGATGAGGTTAATGTAGTTTCACACGATGCCAAAGCCATCACCTCTACCCCTATTCAAAACGCATCACAGATCTTGCTTTATGCCAATGATGCCGATGTAATTGGCATAGATGAAGCCCAATTCTTCGACGACCAGCTCCCCGATGTATGCAATCAACTTGCAAATAAAGGAATCAGGGTTATCGTTGCCGGGCTGGATACGGATTTCATGGGCCGCCCCTTTGGTCCAATGCCTGCCTTGATGGCAATTGCAGAATATGTTACCAAAGTTCATGCCATTTGTATGAATTGCGGAGAACTGGCACAATA
>Ga0209748_1000252_pt1 | contig 31251 bp, 29 predicted proteins | sample BarGraIncu00421A_FD_185490 | JGI IMG/M metagenome (GOLD analysis project Ga0209748, IMG submission 185490) | Arctic peat soil microbial communities from Barrow, Alaska - Barrow Graham LP Incubations 004-21A (SPAdes) (version 2) | ecosystem: Environmental > Terrestrial > Soil > Wetlands > Peat... | reverse complement strand
TATCTTCTGGAACTCGAAAAAAATAAAAAACAAGGTTTACTTTTGAAGAACCAGATAAAGAAAGGAAAAGTAACATTAGTTTATGGTGCAAAAGATGAAGAGCATAATGAAGCCGTTATATTAAAAGATTTCTTTTTGCCGGAGTCTTCTCAGTGGACTGAAAATATGAATTTTATGGATAATATTCTCTTTGATTAAAACAACAATCCATCAACAGAATCTGACATAGATTTTATTTGATTTCTTTGTCTTTGAGTAATAAGAGCATATTATGTCGTATTTTGAATTCGTATGAAACGACATCGTGTACTTCATTGTACTTAGCTCACGATGAGTATAATAATTAATGAGAAGAGCTAATCTTATTTTTCCATATAATTTAAAAAATACAAAGATGAAAAGTGATCAACTCTATCCTGAAACAACAAAAGAAATCTACGAAAAAAGAGTAGCCCTTGCGCCTGAAATGTCCGAGGCGTTCCACAATTTCGGTAAAGCGGTTTTCAAAGATGGTGCGCTTTCCGAAAAAACAAAACAGCTTATAGCAGTTGCAGTAGCTCACGTAACACAATGTCCTTATTGCATTCGCAGCCATACTAAACTGGCTATGAGGAAAGGCGCCAGCAAAGAAGAAATTATGGAAGCTATTTGGGTAGCATCCGAAATGCGGGCTGGAGCAGCTTATGCTCATGCTGCATTGGCAATTGATGAAATGGAATCAAAAAAATGAAAAACATTCTTGTTTTTGTCTCCACGTTGGATGGAAAAGTAACAAAATGGGGCGATCCATACATCAAGTCTTGGTCATCTAAAAACGATCAAAACTATTTTAAAAAAATATGGAATGATACACGACTTATTATCATGGGAAGCAACACTTATAACGCTGATCCGATTAAACCTTCCCCAAATCATCTTCTTGTAATAATGACCCGACATCCATTGCAATATAAAAGGAAAGAGACTTCTGGACAGTTGGAATTTACGGATGAATCTCCAGCCCGGTTAGTTGAACGTTTTGAAAAGGAGGGTCTGGAACAAATATTGATAGTAGGTGGCGCTCATATAGCTACTTCGTTTTTAAAAGAACAATTAATAGACGAGCTATGGTTGACCATTGAACCAAAAATTTTTGGACTAGGAGGAAACTTCGTTATTGAAGAAAAACTTGATATCAATTTGCAATTAATAAGCTGTGATAAGATAAATAACCAGGGAACATTGATCAATAAATACGAAGTGATAAAAGATAAGGATATGAAACTTAAAGAATAATAAAAATCTTCCTAGATCATTTCCTGTATAAATGCCAATCCAGCATTCTGAATAAATGCATGGATTATTTTTTAAAAAAAAATCAGAAGATAGTGAATCTAATTTTTATCCATTGATATCAAAAAAAATATTTGTTCAATAGCTAAAAAAAATGAAAAATCAATTGGATCAAAATAAAAGTTATGACACAAAATTAGTTTCGCAGCCTTTCTTTTCGATAATTATAAGCACCTACAATAGGGCGCAACTTATAAAAAGAGCTTTAAATTCTCTTATTTCCCAAACTGAAAAAGACTGGGAAGCAATTATTGTAAATGATGAAAGTACTGATGACACTTATTCACAAGTTTTACCATATCTCAGGTCTTATGCTAAAATAAAATATTTTCGAAAAGATCACAGCGGAGAAGCCATATCAAAAAATGAAGGAATAAGGTCATCATTTGGCAAATTTATTTCTTTTCTGGACTCAGATGATGAGTATCAACCAACACATCTAGAATCCAGAAAAGCTGTTCTGATGCAAAATCCCTCCATCGGATTTTTATATGGTGGTGTAAAAATTTTAGGTAACCAGTATGTGCCTGACAGGTTTAATTATGCAAAAAAAATAAGCCTCAACAATTGTGTCATAGGTGGAACTTTCTTTATTGAAAGGAATATTATAATTTCATTAAACGGATTCAGAAAAATTCTGTTGGGATCGGATGCTGATTTATTTGACAGGGCAAAGAAAGCTCGGATTCTTATGGTGGAGACTAACCTGCCAACTTATATTTATCATCATGATACAGTGGATTCAATAACAAACAAGTTGTATTTAGATAAACAACCATTTAAAGGATGAAGGGATATACCTCATATATAATTCCTTAATAAAATATAATTATGAAAATTCAACTAAATAATATAACTAAAAGCTTAATAATTATTTGCTCATAAATTGTTTTTAAAAATTAAAACTTAATATACTTTTCTTGAATATATAAATTCCTTAGAGTAGATTTTAGATACTCCACCTCTTATCCAATCGGTTTTGTAACAGACTGTCTATGCATAATTTCCGAATATCCTGTCAATTGTACTAGCCAGATCAAAATCCAGTTTAGTTATACCATTGGCATCATAAACCCGTAAAGAATTGACCCGGATCATTGCGGTTTTCTATGTGAAACATAATTTCCGGCATCTGCCCTGAAACCAACGGCAAGTCTGTTCCAACTGTTAATAACAACAATGGCGAATGTCAATTCCACAATTTCCTCATGTTTAAATAAACGTTCGAGTTCAGCATAAACATCGTCTGGCGCACCGGTTTGAGGAAGCAGCGTTAAGGATTCACACCAGGTAAGGGCCGCTCTTTCACGTGGTGAGTAAAAAGGGGCCTCACGCCAGGCAGGAAGCAAGTGAATTCTTTGTTCGCTCTCACCAATTGCTTGAGCATCTTTTGTATGCATATCGAGACAATATGCACATCCGTTAATTTGCGAAGCCCTGATCTTAATTAATTCTTTAAGCTTAGGCTCCAGTTTGCTTTGTTCAACAAAATTTTCCAGACCCATCATGGCATTATAGCCTTCGGGCGATATTTTAGACCAATTAATTCTCATGGCATATTCCTTTTATTTATTATTTTTTTTGAGAAAACTTCTTAATACATATTGCAATATCCCGCCATTTTGATAATAGGCTATCTCCATCAATGAATCAAGCCTTGCAATTACATTAAATTCCGATTTAGATCCATTGGGTCTTGTTACTGAAATTCTTATTTCCTTATTGGGTGTTAAATCCTCAAGATTTAAAATATCGTACGTTTCATTTCCTGTTAAATCAAGTGAAGCGATATCTTCCTCATCTTTAAACTGAAGAGGCAGAACTCCCATTCCTACCAGATTACTTCGGTGTATCCGTTCAAAACTTTCGGCAATTATGGCGTGCACGCCTAATAGCGATACTCCTTTTGCTGCCCAATCGCGGGAAGAACCACTCCCATATTCTTTGCCGGCAATAATGATAAGGGGAGTATGATCTGCTTTGTATTTTATAGCTGCATCAAATACCGTCATTGCCTTACCGCTGGGGAAGTACATTGTAAAACCACCTTCCTTATCAACTAAATCATTTTTTAAGCGAACATTGGCAAATGTTCCTCTCATCATTACCTCATGATTTCCTCTGCGGGAACCGTAGGAATTAAAATCTTTTTTATCAACTCCTTGTGTTTTGAGATATTCACCAGCTGGGGAATCTTCTGCTATGGTCCCTGCGGGAGAAATATGATCTGTTGTAATTGAATCTCCCAATTTCAGTAACACCCTGGCTGATTTAATATCCGGAATCTTATCCGGCTCTATCAATATATCCTTAAAAAACGGGGCCTCTTTGAGGTAGGAAGATTTTTCATTCCAATGATATATATCACTCTTTGGAGTGTCCAACATTTCCCATCTTTCATCACCTTTAAAAATGTTCTTGTAATTCGATCTGTAATCTTTTGAATTCAATACCTGATTCATAACCGTTTGGATTTCTTCCATGGAAGGCCAAATGTCTCTTAAATATATCGGTTCAAGATTAGGATCAAATCCCAGTGGCTCGCCTTGGAAATCAATATCAATCCTTCCTGTGATGGCATAAGCAACCACAAGCAGGGGGGATGCTAAAAAATTCATTTTTATAAGCGGATGAATTCTCGCTTCAAAATTTCTGTTGCCTGAAAGAACCGAGGCGACTACTAATTTATTTTCTATAATTGCTTTGTTAATATGAGCAGGTAATGGACCGCTATTCCCAATACAGGTAGTACAACCATATCCAACTATGTGAAATCCCAACGCCTCCAAAAATGGAAGTAAATTGGCTTTTTCAAGATACGTCGTAACTACTTTTGATCCCGGAGCCAGACTTGTTTTAACCCAGCGCTTAGTCATCAGCCCACTTTCGACAGCTTTCTTAGCAAGTAGTCCGGCCCCTATCATTACACTTGGATTAGAAGTATTTGTACAGCTTGTAATTGCAGCAATAACCAGTGATCCATCACTTATTAGGTATTCTGAATTATCGACTTTAATTTTTACACTTTTAAGGCCGTTCCTTTTTTCTCGTTCCGGTTCTATTTCAATACAAGCTGCCTTAATCTTTTGATGCACTGAATCTGTTAAAGGGATATTTTCTTCGAGTTGCCCTCCTTCATTTGACCATCGTCCTTCGGCTCTTTCATCCAAAGAGACATATTCTCTCTCATAGCTACTTTTTAAAATATCAATAAACCTGTTTTTTACATTAGCCAATACAATTTTGTCCTGTGGTCGTTTGGGGCCAGCTATGGATGGTTCTATCTCACTTAAATTTAATTCTATAACCTCCGTGAATTTTATCTTTTCTTCATTTTCACGCCATAAAAGATTAGTCTTTAAATATTTTTCAACGGTTTCTATGTGTTTTTTGTCCCTCCCTGTAATTCGTAAATATTCCAATGTCTTATGATCAGGGGGAAAGTAGGTTACCGTGCATCCGAACTCAGGTGACATGTTAGAAATTGTTGCTCTATCAGGCACTGTCAGATTATTTAATCCGTTACCAAATACTTCAATAAATTTCCCGACAACACCATTCTTTCTTAATAGTGCAGCTACGGATAATACTAAATCTGTAGAAGTTGTTCCTTCCATTAAATTCCCAGTAAGTTTTAATCCGACCACTTCCGGAAGCATAATATAAATAGGCTGTCCGAGCATGACAGCTTCAGCTTCTATACCACCAACTCCCCAACCAATTACACCAATTCCATTTACCATTGGAGTGTGAGAATCAGTTCCTACCAAAGTATCCGGGAAAAGAAGTCCATCTCTCGCAGTGACTACTTTCGTCAGGTACTCAAGATTCACCTGATGACATATGCCCATGCCGGGAGGAAGTACATTAAAGTTTTCAAACGATGATTTGGCCCACTTTAACAGAGCGTAGCGCTCATTATTGCGTTCATATTCCAATGCAACATTTCGCTGGTAGGCGTAGTTTGTGCCAAAAAAATCAACCTGGACAGAATGGTCGATTACTAAGTCAATCGGAACTTGAGGATTAATTAGTTTAGGGTTTTTATGCTTGCGGGCCACCTCTGATCGTATGGACGCAATATCCACAATTGAAGGGACTCCGGTAAAATCCTGCATCAATACCCTTGCAGGTAAATAGGGTATTTCGTTATGCGCCTGTTTTGGATTCCAGTTTAGAATATTGTCTAAGTGATTTCTGTTGAAAGTAGTACCATTATAATTTCGAATTACATTTTCAAGCAAGATTCGGATAGAAAAGGGAAATTCTTCAACATCATAACCATCTTTTTGAAGTTCCCTTAAGCTATAGTAATTAAATGTACCAAAAGGCGTAGTCATTATTTTACACAGTTCAGATGTTCCTTCCATAAAGGGGCTAAAGTCTGTTTTCATAATAAATTGGTTTTAACTTTTTTTACGTTTTCTAAACTGAACATTTGGCATATATTTTCAACGTTTGTTATCATGATCCATTAAGACAATAATTAACAATTGCATCCCCATGAATTTTAGTAGTATTCAACATCGGTGTATTGGAACTGAGAGCGGCAAATTCAGCTCCCGCTTTTAGATTCAGAGCAAAGATAACACAAAATTATATAAAAAGACATAAAGGTCTTTTTATATAATTTTGTGTTATCTTTGCATAAAGAAACAACGATAATTAAAGATTGTTAAAGATGATAACACATAATTTAGGATATCCGCGTATTGGAAACGATAGAGAAATAAAAAAAGCCGTTGAAGGATATTGGTTGGGGAAAATCAATTATAATCAATTAATACAGATCAGTGCCGCGATAAAAAAGAAAAACTGGTTTTTACAAAAGGATTTGGGAATCGAATTGATACCTTCCAACGATTTCTCATTTTATGACCATGTATTAGATATAGCGTTTGCCGTGGATGCAATCCCTAAACGGTACGCTTACCTGGCACGTAACACCGATGCATCAGGACTTGACCTTTATTTTGCAATGGCAAGGGGCTATCAGAAAGGCGAAACAGATATTACCGCCATGGAAATGACCAAATGGTTTGATACAAACTACCACTATATCGTACCCGAATTATATAAAAATCAAAAATTCAGACTGACGAATTTAAAGGTTATCGATGAATTTCTTGAAGCAAAACAATTGGGTATTATCACAAAACCAGTCTTATTGGGGCCTGTTTCTTTTTTACTGCTTAGCAAGGAAAAAGAATCAGATTTCGACAGGATTGACTTATTAGAAAATCTTCTTGTTGCTTATTTCGATATGCTCACGAGATTAACTAATAATGGGGTAAAATGGATTCAATTTGATGAACCCTTTTTGGCATTAGATTTAACGCAGAAGCAGAAACAAGCTTTCAAGATGGCTTATTCCCGGATTAAGAAAAATTTCCCTATTGTCAGTATTTTGGTTGCCACTTACTTTGATGGATTATTAGACAATTCAGAATTAGTGGCGAGCTTGCCGGTTGATGCAATTCATCTCGACTTGGCAAGAGCACCTGAGCAACTGGAAACTATACTGAATTTAATTACGGAAGATAAAAAATTATCCCTTGGCATTGTAGATGGCCGAAATATCTGGAAAAATAATTTTGAAAATTCATTAAAGCTGATAAACAAAGCCATCGAAAAAATTGGAGAAGAGAGGGTGATGATAGCCCCTTCCTGTTCATTGCTCCATGTCCCCTGCGATCTGGATTTGGAAACCAATGAGAAAGTTTTGTCAGCCGAAATTAAACAATGGCTTGCGTTTGCAAAACAAAAAATTGAAGAAGTGGTTGTTCTTAAGCAACTGTCTATCCATCCAGGGGATGAATCAACGGAACAACTATATAAAAATAACCAAAAAGCTATTCAAAGCCGGAAAACATCCAGACTTATTCACAACGAAATGGTCAGAGAACGCATAAATCATATAGAACAATATGAAGGAATGAAAAGGAAGCCATTCCCATTGCGTAAAAAGGAACAACAAAAACACCTTGACCTTCCGCCTTTTCCCACAACTACAATTGGCTCATTTCCACAAACTACTGATGTGAGGAGCTGGAGAGCAAAGCTGAAAAAGAAAGAACTTACATTAAATGAATATAATCGCCTCATTCAACAAGAAATAGAAAAAGTTATTCGCTGGCAAGAAGATGTTGGTTTAGATGTTATGGTTCATGGTGAATTTGAACGCAACGATATGGTTGAATACTTCGGAGAAATGTTGGAAGGTTTTGCATTTACCCGGAATGGCTGGGTTCAAAGTTATGGGTCGCGTTGCGTAAAGCCGCCAATTATTTTTGGAGATGTTCAGCGACCAAACCCTATGACCGTTGATTGGATTAAATATGCGCAGTCTCTCACAACAAAGCCGGTTAAAGGAATGTTAACCGGGCCTATCACAATTCTTGAATGGTCATTTATAAGAGACGATCAGCCCCGATCCGAAACGTGCAATCAAATTGCGTTAGCCATCAGGGATGAAGTGCTAGATTTGGAAAAGGCAAACATTAACATTATTCAGATTGACGAACCAGCACTCAGAGAGGGGTTACCGCTTAGAAAAAATGATTGGAAATCTTATCTCAACTGGGCTGTTAAAGCTTTTCGTCTTTCCTACGCTGGAGTTAAGGATAAAACTCAAATCCATACACACATGTGTTATGCTGAATTCAACGATATCATTGAAAACATCACTGCCTTGGATGCCGATGTAATAACAATTGAATGTTCGAGATCACAGATGGAACTTCTGGAAGTATTCGCTGAATATGAATATCCCAATGATATCGGGCCGGGGTTATACGATATTCATTCACCTCGTGTTCCCACAAGTAGCGAGATGGTTGATCTGCTGAAAAAAGCCTCGACTGTTATTCCCAAAGAAAATATTTGGGTTAATCCGGATTGTGGTTTAAAAACACGTAATTGGGAAGAAACAAAAGAGGCAATTGCTAAAATGGTCAATGCGGCCAAAAGCATTCGGGAAAGTATACGTTTATAATTAATGCTTATTAAGCGTTGTTTTAACTTTAATTAAGTGCAAACATAATGATAACTATTCCAGGAATAGATAAAAAGCGCATTGTAATTGTAGGTTGTGGCTTTGCCGGGTTAACACTGGCAAAGAAGCTTCGTAATTCCGGGTATCAGGTTGTCATCATAGATAAGAACAATTATCACCAGTTTCAACCCCTGTTTTATCAGGTAGCCTCTGCCGGCCTGGAACCAAGCGCCATTTCATTTCCCCTGCGCAAAATATTTCAGCATTATAAAGATTTTTTCATCCGCAAAGCCGATGTAGTCAGGATCGACACCCATAACAACGAACTAATAACTACTGTTGGAACACTGCATTACGACATCCTTGTTTTGGCACATGGAGCAAAGACATCCTATTTTGGATTAGATCAACTGGAGCACTGTACGAAGACCATGAAATCTGTAGCAGACGCATTAGATCTCAGGAATACTATTTTACAAAATTTCGAAGATGCCCTGGCAGTCGCTACTCCCGAAGAAAGAGATCAATATATGAATATTGTTGTAGTTGGAGGTGGCCCTTCAGGTGTAGAGATTTCGGGTGCATTGGCAGAAATGCGCAACCACATCTTACCAAAGGATTTTCCTGATCTGGATTGCAGCAAGATCAATATATACCTGATTGAAGCAAACAACAGGTTATTGGGAGCAATGTCAGAAAAGACTTCAGCAAAAGCTGAGGAATTTCTAAACAGGCTCGATATCAAAGTATTGACATCATCATCTGTAAAAGATTGTGATAAAAAATATGTATTTCTCAGTACCTCTGAAAAAATCAGAACGAATATCGTGATCTGGACAGCGGGTATAAAAGCAAATAAAATAGAAGGATTAAATGGCGACTGTTATAAGAGAGGTGACCGTCTATTGGTTGATCATTATAATCGGGTCATTGGCTTTGAAAATATATATGCCATAGGAGATGTGGCCATGATGACAGAAGGAAAATATCCTGCCGGACATCCCCAACTTGCACAGGTTGCCATACAGCAAGGAGTTCTCCTGTCAAAAAACCTCAGGCGTTTTCTAAAGAGTAAACCTATGGAGATGTTCCACTATCATGATTTGGGAACAATGGCAACCATCGGACGCAATCTGGCAGTCGTTGAGTTACCCTATATTAAGTTCCAGGGACTTTTTGCATGGCTGGTCTGGATGTTTATTCATCTTTTTTCAATCATGGGAGTCAAGAACCGATTGCTGATTTTCATCAACTGGGTCTGGAATTACATCACCTACGACCAATCATTGCGTTTGATCATAAAGCCAAAAGATCGCAATTGATTGAATTTCATAAAGATCAGGTAAAGCAATCCACGATCTTCATGGTCCCCATACCGGCAATGGAGGTGGAGGCCAGTTCACCGAAACCGGGAGAGATCTCAAGTCCCAAGGCCACAATCACAGTCGTCCCCGGCAATGACAATGCAGGCTCGGCAAAAGAAGCCGTCAGAACGATGTTCTCCGGATCTGTACTCTGTTGCGTCCATTCCGTGTACACAGTTTCTGAATGCTTTGTCAGACCATCCACACGAGGCACGTAGCGCTTTCCTGTTTCATTCCATTCAAAGTCCGACAACTCCGCGATCACCAATGCCAACCGGTACAATTTAAACCGTGTCGGCCACAGAATCTGATATCTCGAACAAAATCCCGGCAAGGTGAGCGTAACCGTCTTCTTGTCCCTCGAAAACACAACATCAAAACGTTGTGTGAAGACATCTTCAAACGGATGCTCCTTGTTGAAACATAACGTAGTCAGCAGGCTTGCGGCCTTGCTCGACTCCACACTTCTGAATCCTTTCTCATGCTCGATGTCGTGCTTCTGGATTGCCTTGGCCAGCTTCATGAATCCCGAGAAATAGTAACCGGTTGCCAGGTGATCGATGCTTTCGAGTAGCTGCCTGAGTAGGGACGACCAATACGCACAGGCTTTAAACTCCGACATGTTTTCACGTTGTCGGGCATAATCCGGGCTCTTCATGATCAGTTCCTTGATTGAACCGCCTTTGGTAGAGACGATATACCGTTTGAGGGTTTTGTTGAAATAGACCCTGATGTTTCCCATACTTCCGATAAATTGGATCGGTCCTTTTAATTCAGCCATTTTCTTTGATATTTAAGGATTTAAACTACCTAAAGATAGTCAATTATTTCATACAAGTCAAGTTTTTAGTATGTGCCACAGGAAGCCACAGGAAGCCATAGGAGGACAATTTTGACTATTTTTAGTCCTTAATGCAAAAACATCACTTTTTTCCGCCCCTTTTGGGTTCAAAACTTAGAACGATCTTTTGAGTTATTCATGACAATGTTTAGAAACTGTTTAAATTTGCCCGTAGGGCATAAATGACAATAGAAAGACCTGAAATATAAATCTTTTCCCCTTAGGGGATTAACCTTAAATGTTGATGCCCTACGGGCAAAATGAGAGGTGAAATTGTTTTTCTATTGTGAAAATAATGGGGTCAGCCACGATTAATCGATTAATTGTGGCTGACCCCATAGCCGTCAAGCTAATTTTCGTAATAGATTAAATATCAAGTGATTAATATTGTAAATAAAAGCTCGTATATATAGGGGGGTATGTGATCCTTCATTTAATAAGTTTGAACACAAGATTAGTGCTGTTTTTTCAGATGCTTTTCTTCGGATGCATGCCTTTAAAACCGGATTCTGCAAGAGGGTTTCAAAGTTTTCACACATAATGTTTCTTGACAGTTTATTATACGATGCTGTTTCATCGAATACGAAGAGCTTGAATGCATTGTCAATAAACACAAAGGGTAAGTATAATATTGAAATAACTAAACAGGGTATAGACCAACGCTATACACCTGAAGGGGTAAAATATGTACAGACACTTTGCGCGGCACTGTTATACGCTCAGTTAAACCGTTCTATTGAGGCTGGATGGTTTAGTGAATTTGAACGGGTATTAATAAAGGATTCTACTAAATTTGAGGTATCTGGTAACCTGGCGAAACAACTCCCAGGTACTGGTGGATCAGCATCCAAAGCCGGGGTTTGTATTCAATATGAGTTCGACATCAAGTCAGGTGAGATAAATGATTTATCGATTGGTCCAGCTACCTCTCATGACAAATCTGATGCAAAAAACACACTTGGTAAAATACGAAAAGGGGATTTGATTTTACGCGATTTAGGATACTCTGTTATTCCCTGCTTTAAGACTATCAATGAGAAGGGGGCCTATTTTATATCAAGGCTGGCTGCTAGTGTTCTTGTTTTCGAAAGGATAAACAACGAGTGGATTGAAATTGATTTCCCTAAATTGTATAAAGAAATGACAGTAAGCAATATCAAAAGACTAAGCAAGAATGTCATAATTGGTGATAAAGCACAAATGCCGGTTCGTTTAATCATTGATTTAATGCCTGAGCAGGAAATAAACAAAAGGAAGCGTCAAACAAAAGAGAACAACAAAGAACGAGGACATAAAGCCAATAGTAAATTCATGAACAGGGTCTATTTTAACCTGTTTATCACCAATATAGATGAAACGATGCTGGACCCAAAGATCATTACCAGAATCTATAAATTGAGATGGCAGGTAGAGATCATCTTCAAGACTTGGAAATCCATATTCGGAATAGCCAGTATTAGCCCTATGAAATATGAGCGTTTGATGTGTCTATTAAATGTAAGGTTACTTCTCATTTTAATCAATTGGGAGTTGTTCATGCATAAAAGGTGTCAAGTATTTGAATCAACGCAAAAGTTATTGAGCATCATGAAATGTTTTAAAACAATGCATGAGCATAACAATGAATTAAGGTATATTTTAACAGATAATTGCAAAAAACTATCAAGTTGGAGTCAGAGAATATCCAAATTGTTAGAGTCAAAACATTGGCTTGAAAAGAAAAAAAATAAGATAGGTTTTATGGAAATAATGATGCTAAATGTTTTTTAATCAAATAAATATGACTATCTTTAATGAAAATAAAGCGAGACCGGATCTCGATTCCGTCTCGCTTAGTAATAACACAAAAATGTTCTTTGATATGAGCAAAAATACAACAAAAGAACCTGTTCTCCAAAGGAACGGGATGGTAAATAGTGCAATGTGCTCATATTTAATTACTTAAAAATATAAAAAGTATTTTGGGTAAGTGATATTTTCTTAGCTTGACGGCTATGTGGCTGACCCCATTATTCCCCCTGTATGAAATTACTTCACTTTGAAAAGAAATTGTGCAATGTTATTGCAGATTAAAGACACCACACAAATGATATTTGAAATTTAGCCTGATCGTATATCAGGTGAGGTTTTTATATGGTAATAAGGTTTGGTGGTTCAAAAATATCTATTGTAAATATCCACTTTACGTTTAGGAAAACTCAATCTTTATCCATAACAGGGACGGTGTTATTTACCCCCTACTTTTTGAAAAAACGAACGAGCAGAAAGGGATATTTAGGGCCCGATTCGTTTAAAAATAAACGATGTTTAAAAATTGTCCAAAGAAATGCAGCTGATCACTTTGCAAGATTTTAAGTCGACTTTAGAAGACAAGAATTTAATAAATCAGGAAAGTATGTTTTTTATCAGTATTAAATCAAGCTCAAAGTTGATAACATTTTATATTGTGTCAATAAAGTGCACTTGCTATTTTCTAACAAAAACTTCATTAATCCTAAAAGGTTCTTCCGAAACCAAAAAGAGCGAATCTTTTCTTATTTCAAAACTATAATTCATTGAGTTATTCAATTGAATCATTTCATGTTCCTTATTATCATAAATTGAAACAGCTTTAATTATGGAATAGGGATAAGTTAAAACAAGATGGTTGTATTGGTCGAATTTCTCGTACTTTCCATCTTTTGTATAGATGACGTTATATGTATACCCGCGTGTTTTAGGTGTCTCATGAACATAAGCAATTCCTAGAGAACTGGTTAAACTTACCCATTCCCATTTGTTAACCAGACCAGTATTAACAGTCTCTTTCTTACAACCACTCCATGATATCATCAGAATCAAAATCAGGAATAATAATACTGTTTTCATGTTATATTATCTTTGTTAAGTAATGATTCAAATTTAACTTAATTAGTTGCATCAGAAAATAAAATTTCTTTTATAAAAATAGTCGTGAAGAGGAAAATAATGGGTCAGCCACGATTAATCGATTAATTGTGGCTGACCCCATTATTCCCTGACCCCATTAATCCCATTTATCCTCAATTCATCCTCTTATTGTCCGCCACCACCAAACATTGAGGAAGCCGCTACTTTGTAATCTGCAGGAATATCGAATGCTGAATCCGGAATGATTTCAACCTTGATACTTTTAGCAGTCACTTTTAATGAAAAGGTTCCTTGACTCATAGTGAATTCCAATGGTAATCCACTGACTTCAGGGAAAGTGTTTCCAAAGCTGAATTTTGAAATTTCAAAATCATCGGTAAAGTAACAATCGAAGGTTTGTTCTGCTGTTTGATTAGTCTTATAGTATATAATTGCTCTTCTGCAGAGATGACCGGCAATAGTCTTTGTGTCAGTTGTTGAATTTACAGTCATTTCAATTCCTGCTTTTTTTCTCAGGTCAGCAAGCTCAGCGGCTGTGTGTTTGATGTTGAATTTTTGTCCCATCATATCCATCAAAGTGTTCGATATCTGTGTTGAAGCATCAAAAATGGTTTTGATATCCATCATACTTGAATGCATTACCTGAATTAATTTTACGGGTGTTGCTTTCATTGTCATTTCTGTTGGCATCATCGATTTTGTCTGATCAGGGGCATCACCTATAATTGTTACATCAAAAACAACTGTCCCGGTGAAAGGAACTTTTTGCGCTTGTGCTAAAGGCATTAGGGTTACTATCGCTACTAAAAACAATGTAACGCCTGTCAATAATTTTTTCATGTTTGTGGTTTTTATATAATTCAAATATACATACTTTTTTTTGGAATAAATGGGTCAACCACAATTAATCGGGGATTAATGCCCGGCATCATTTATCCCCATATGAAAATGGTGCCTGGCACCATTTTTTATGAAGAAGGATGGCCACAAGGGCCATCCCTACATCTCATTCATTCGCTTTGACATCGTGACGATTACTTTTTCATTATGCTTACAATATTCTTTAAAGACTCTCCCCAGTAAGGTGTTTGTTCCGTATTGTCTCCGTATTTGTTTCGTAGTTGCTTGGTATCCAGGGTACCAAGCAGAGGCGAAACAAATACCAAGATAACACGAAGAAAATACGGAACTGTGTACCATAATCCAACCATATTGTAAGCGATTTGAAAGCGAATTCAAAGAGTGCCCTACGGGTAAAAAAGGGGGGATTGAGATTTTCTATTGACATTGATCCCCTATGGGGAATAGGTGTTAAAACCTGAAAAAAATAGATGTTTTGTGTGTTTTGAAATTATGTTATGAAAAATATCTGAAATTCGAATATATTTTGTTAAAATTCGAGAGATATTTTTGATTTTTGTTTTTTAATTGATTTTTTTATTATTTTTGTTTTGATATATAATTTTGTCAACAATAATTTTATCACATAGGTAAAATGGATTCAACGGAAGAAAATAACAATAAGGTGTTGCCAGCCGAGATACAGGAAAGCGGTCCAATCGACCATCCGGAAAACGGCCACAACGAATTTGTCATGCAGGCTTTTCTGGATGACTACGCTTATTGTGTCACCGAAGATACCGTCGAGGGAATGCATCTTGCAATAGGCAAGCCGCACCATGCCTACCAAATGAATATTTAGCCTACTTATGTAATGATAGAACCCCTATTAATCGTCTGTAAACGCGAACTATAGTGTCCGTTGTCAGGTGGTTACTTCTCTCATATTTTCGTATGTCTCTTTTTTGATTTACTAATCAGGTCGCACACACACCTGAAGTAAATGGTCTAATGTTGCTCTTCGCGGACTTGTCCTCCCAGAAGAGGTATGTGATAACTATTAACGTAAAAGTAACCTCAATGAATGATTATGAAAAATATTCTGCTTACACCAGATCAGTATGATGCATTAAAAAAGAGGGTTTCAGGAGTGATTCCTGACCCGGATAGCGATGTGATCATACCTGACCTGGAAGCACATTACATCACCAATGCAGAACTGATGTCCATTCTGAAGATCTCCAGGCGCACTGCAAAGAGGTGGCGCGATACAGGGCATCTACCCTTTATAAAAATCGAACATAAGCTGTATTACCCGACCAATGGAATCCTGAATAGTTTCGGGACGACTCCATGTGCATCTAAACCGTGCGGTCATTCGCCGCCTGAGGTTGATGATCCGGAAGACGAGATCCCGGTGATGCAGTGTGAGAAGTGTCCACTGTTCCTGCTGATGATTTCGTAGGAAAACACTCCTAATTCTTCTTGAAAAAAACAACAACACAACGTGTATGGCGATAGCTATGTGCATATTCTAAAAAACTAACAAATTGAAAATCAGTTTAAAAACAAAATTATTTACTCTTTTTTAAGAATCTGAATTTAAAATGTCACAATAATGAAAGAGGTAACGAAAGTAGAGAATTTAAACAAAATCATAGGGAACACTTCGTTTGAGGAGATGATGTTTAGCATCAGGCGGGGTGACTATATGGATGTCATCGTGCAGCTCAGGAAGATTTATGCTTCCGGGGATAAGAGCGCTTATGAAAAGGCCAAAAAAGCGTTACTGGCTTTTACTCCTTCGGCCACGTTCAATGGACGCCGTCTGATGCAGTTCATGTTGAATTACAGCTATATCATTGTGCTTGACTTCGATAAGCTTTCACCTGAAGAACTGATCAGGGTGAAGCAAATCATCTGCCTGTGTCCATACACTGTGGCTTGTTTCGTCAGTCCGACCGGCAATGGATTGAAGGTGTTTGTGGGTGTGAAGTCAGAACCTGAGAAGCATTTGCAGGCTTTTCGGAGTGCGCAACGGTATTATACTGCGTTGACAGGTGTCGAAATCGATGCTTCGGGCAAGGATATCACCCGATTGTGTTTTGTGAGTTGGGATCCGGATTTATATTATAACCCCGCGGCAAAGGTTTTCGATTGGGAGAAAGGGGTGGAGTTGCCGGGGGAGGGCAAGGTTGATGCAATCTCCGACAATGTAGATGCAAACGAAATAGGTGTTAATACCGATAAACGTGATGTAGGGATGGCCCTTGTGGCCATCCACGGTAATGAAGATAGAGATATAAAAAATGAAGAAGGATGGCCACAAGGGTCATCCCTACATCACATGGGTGAAATACCTCAGCCTGTTCCAAATCCTCCGTCCGGAACCGAAAACATATTTAAAATCTATAAACGCTGCATTCGCTTTATTGAAAAATACATTCAATACCAGAAAGGTCAGCGCCATAGCTTCATTTTAAAACTTGCCCTTGAGATCCGTAAAAAAGGAATACCTGAAATAACGGCCCTCTTTCTGATTCAACAGGATTATGATCTCGAGAACAGAGAGATTACCAATATAGTCAGGGATGTCTACCAGTTCAATTTAACAAATTGTGAGGACAGGTCGCGACCTGTCCCTACTCAGGAAAACGTTTCCCAACAAAAAGAACCCAAATTAGAAAACCAGGACTCATGCACGGACAGGTCGCGTCCTGTCCCTACAAAAGCCAATAATCCTATCGACCCTGACGAGGAAGAAATCATTTTCCCCCTCATGAAAGAACTCGACGAAATCTACTATACCGGCGGAGAGCCAACCCCCCTCAATGAAACCCCGGACCAGGTTAAATTGAATAAAAAATTGAATTACTCGCATCGTACCGTCGAAATGATGCTTTCCAAAGTGCTTGAATTTCTGTACAATGTAGTGAATGGCCGGATAGTATGGCGGCGAAAGGGGAGCGTCGATAATTTTCAAAGGGTAGGGGACCACGAGGAGAACTCCATGCTGCGTTGGCTTCACCTGCACGACCAGATCATCTCCGTCTCCATGTTGCACAACATCCTGACCAGCAACTTCAGCAAAGACTTCAATCCTTTCAGTGAATATTTCAAAAACCTTAAAAAGGTCGATAAAAATATCGACTACATCGGGCAACTCATCGCCACCGTCAAGACCGAAGACGATGAATACTGGGATAAATGTTTTCGCAAATGGTTCGTGGCTTACGTGATGAGCCTTTATCGAAAAAAGGTCATCAACCACACGATCATTGTATTCGTTGGCGGGCAAGGGGTGGGAAAAACTTCGTGGTCACGGCTTTTGTCGCCGATTGCGCTCAAGGAATATCTGAGCCCTACCGCAATGGCTGCCGACCAAAAGGATACCCAGATCATGCTGGCCGAGTGTTGTCTGATCATCCTTGATGAGCTCGAAGCCCTCAACCGCCGCGACCTTGCTGCGTTCAAGGATTTGATCACCCTTGAGTTCGTACATGTCCGCCGGCCTTATGGACGCTATGCCATCAATCTCTGTCGCTATGCTTCCTTCATCGCTTCGGTGAACTCTACCCAGATCCTTACTGACCCTACCGGTTCGCGCCGCTATCTCTGTTCGACAGTGAAATCAATTGATTATGAACATACAGTAGACATTGATGCCTGCATGGCACAGGCTCTTGCCCTTGGGAAAAGCGGTTTCAAATACTGGTTCGATCAGAAAGAGATCAAAGAACTGACCGATCATAACGAGGCATATATGGCGAAATCAATCGAGGAAGAGACCATCGAAACATGGTTACGCCCGGTTACACCCGAGGAATGGAATAATAAAGCCAATCTGACATACGGGAAGAATATCTGCCTGATGAAAGCATCCGATATCTCCGGATTTATTCTGACAAAGTCAAAACTTTTACTTCAAAACAATACCAATGCAAACGTGGGAAAAATTTTGAAGAAGCTGAATTTCATACGTCTCAGCAAGAAATCAGGATATTATTACATCGTGCGGGTACTGACCGATGAAGAAGTTGCCGGTTGTCGCCGGACATTGGATGACAGCGAAACCCCGGCTGAATTTGAACAAGAACTTAACCGCTACAATAATCCCAATCTATTTATCGAGGGTAGCAGAAAGGAGGATGAGTTACCATTTTAAACGGTCATAGGCTATTTGGCAAAGAGGGCAAAGGGTGAAAAATGCATTTTAACACCACTGTATATAGTAGGCTAAATATATCTAACTCTTAAAACTCACTTTTCACCCTTTGCCCTCTTTGCCAAATTCAAGAATGCTCTTTGAAATCCTGTACTAAATACGCATAACGGCAGGCGCTGTGACAGTCTCTGCCGTCTCTTTACTTGCTGATCTGCCGGTAACAAAGTAAATGTAGGGAGGCCTTGTTGGTCTCCAGGGCAGTTAAAATGAAAAAGCCATCAAAACGAACGAATGTGATGTAGGGAGGCCCCTTGTGGGTCTCCATTTCGGAAATGATGATTCTTTATGTTACTGCCCTGGAGACCCACAAGGGGCCTCCCTACATTTTCTACAAGACCGAGCTGATGCAGATTTGTAATCTGCATCTCTTTAAATCTGCGGATTTGTAATCCGCTACTATCATAAACAAATCAATTTATAAACAATTAAAAACCAAATTATCATGAATAACAACAAACCCAAACAGAAGAGAAAATGCAAAAAGCCAATTTCTCATCAAACCAAATCAATACTCAAAAAATGCAAAGATAAAATGAAGAATCACGACTGTGATTCCAAAACACTTTTCAACTACGCCAAAGAGCTGTACAAACACGGAGATATCATGGACGCCTTGAAATACTACCGGAAAGGTTTGAAAAGAAACCCAAACAACAACACTGCCCTGATCAATATGTCACTCATACTGATCGTTTTGTCTGATTTCGCACAAGCCATCATTTATCTGACCAGAGCCATCGTCCATACTCCCGATCAGGCTTTAGCTTATGTCTACCGTTCAGTAGCTTACCTGGGAGCAGGAGAAAAAACCAAAGCCTATCTTGATTTCAAATTCGTGTATCAGAACTATCCGGATAAGATCCATCACTTCACCAATATGGACAAAGCCAGATATCCGCAGATCGATTTCGATGAGGCGATGGAATTTTGTTTAAATCCGGATGCCTTCGCCCAACCCTGGCCATGGCCTGAAGTCTATTTTCCGACAGAGGACTGTCCTGAAAATGAAATCTGTTTACAAAAAGAGTACTGCCTGCAAAAAGAAGTCTGTCCTCAAAATGATATGGCATTATTTAAAACGCTCATTTCTAAACAGAAGTTGTGTCTTCCGAGGGAGCATAACGTGGAAACAATACTTGTTGACATGGATGCGGTAATGGAAAGCCAGGAACCATCACAACCTGAGATCGTTTCTGAACTTTTCGTTAAAGTCCATTCATCTACCGCATTGCACTGGAAAAGAAGAATCCATAAACTGATGCGTTTCTACATAAATGCAAAACACAAACTAAGTTCAGTATTCTATTATGTCATCCTGCTCCTGATCCTTCCGTTGAATGAGATCCTGGCAGAAAATGTTGCCATTATCGAAATCTGATCACCGTACGAAATCATATGTGACGAACTGAATCAAATGTGACGAACTAAAGAGATGTAGGGAGGCCCCTTGTGGGTCTCCAAAACGGAAATGAAGATTCTTTTTTATACCGCCCCGGAGACCCACAAGGGGCCTCCCTACATTTTCTAAATTACCCATTTTTTTAAAAATCATTTTCAACATAAACCCAAAACAAAATGAAAACCCAACAACAACTACCACCACTACTGACATTATTATTAACCCTCGCCCGTAAAGAACTCGGCGTAAAAGAAACCCCTCCCGGCTCAAACCGTGGCCCCCGTGTCGAAGAATTCCTCCATAGCGTCCATCTCGGCCCCGGTTACGCCTGGTGTGCTGCATTTGTCTACTGGCTCTTCGAACAGGCCTCAGCGAGCTTAAACCGCGTTAATCCACTCCCCAGGACCGCCTCCTGTCTCGACCACTGGAACAAAACCCGTGGTGAGAAGATCACCGCTCAACAAGTCCTTGCAGATCCCACTCTCATCGAACCCGGCGACATTTTCATCATCCGTAAAACAGGCATCAAAGGCCACACCGGTATCGTTGTCGGCATCTGCGACGGCTACATCCACACCATCGAAGGCAACACCAACTCTTTTCACTCTGTAGAGGGTGATGGCGTCATCGAACTCCAACGCAAGATCGAATCTATCAACGTAGGATTCATCCGTTACAGCTGATCATTGAAAATTGAATAATGGGATAATGGGGTCAATTCGGTGTAGGGGCGACCCTGGTGGTCGCCCATTTTCTTGCTGGTGAAGATTTGTAATCTTCACCTTTTTTTAGCGTAATGGGGTCCTGACCTCAGTAATTCACAAAAAATAATCTAAATTTGTTAAACCTTAAACTGTAATAAATTGTGGCTGACCCCATTTATCCCCATTTATCCCATTTATCCTTTAAATAAAACAAAATGAAACAAACAAATTTCATACTGCTGATCCTCCTTCCAGTCATGTTTTTATTAAACGCTTGTTCTGAGAAACAACAAAAGAGCTTAACAAATGAAAACTGGCTTAGTGTTTCTGGTAATCAAATTATTAACAAAAAGGGCGATACAGTTTATCTACGCGGTTTTGGATTAGGTGGAATGCTTCATATGGAAAATTTCATTGATGGTTATCCGGCCAATGAAGAAACCATGCGAGAAGGGCTGTTGAAAGTTATGGGAGAAAAGAAATACAATCTTTACTTCGATACTTTTCTCAAAAGTTATTTCACTGAACATGATGCAGAATATATCCAAAGTTTAGGACTTAATCTGGTTCGCATCCCTATCAATTACCATCTTTTTGAAGATGATATGAACCCGGGGGTCATAAAGGAAGGGGCATTTAAATACCTTGACACAGTGATAGCATTATGTGCAAAGCATAAGATCTATACAATAATCGACCTTCATGCATTACCAGGAAGTCAGAATCAGCACTGGCACAGTGATAATGCAACCCATGTGGCCTCGTTCTGGATACATAAGGATTTTCAGGACAGAGCATTACACTTGTGGGAAGCGCTGGCTTCACGCTATAAAAACCAGCCATGGGTTGCAGGTTATGATTTGATTAACGAGCCTGCCGATCCAAGCGGAGAGAAACTTTTCCCATATTACAAACGTCTGCGGGATGCTATCGGGAAAATTGACCCAAAGCATATTTTGTTTCTTGAAGGAGATCGTTATGCAGTTGATTTTCAAAAGTTCACCGAAATATGGGATAACGTGGTTTATACCAATCACGATTATGCCGTCCCGGGATTTATTCGAGGTGGAGATTATCCTGGTTATACAGATAACAGATTTTTTGACAAAGCTACCCTTGAAAAGGATTTTCTTAAAAAGAGCGAGTTTATGTTTTCTCACCATGTTCCCCTCTGGGTAGGTGAATTCGGACCTGTTTATACAGGCGACCCTAAGAAAGACGAAATGCGTTACCAGATCCTTAAGGATCAGTTGGCCTATTACAATAAATACAAAGTAAGCTGGTGTATATGGCTTTACAAGGATATGGGATTACAGGCCATTATTCACCAAAAAGATAGTACCGCTTATATGAAACTGGTTTCTGCATTCCTTACAAGGAAAGATTCCCTCGGAGCTGATGCATGGGGCTCGACCGATAAAAATATCAGACAGGTCATACAATCATTGGAAGATTTATTTAAAAAAGAGTTCCCTGATTATAAACCCTATCCAAACGGCTCGGAAAGACAAATTAGCCTGATGGTTAGGCATATACTTATCTCCGAAGCGCTTGTGCCTGAATACTGTAATTTGTTCAAAGATTTATCGGAAGAACAAGTGGTTGCACTCGCTCAATCATTCCGTTTTGAAAACTATGTAAAACGAAACAGGTTGGAAAACATATTAACTGGCAGGGAAAAGTAGATAAATGGGATCAGCCACAATTTCGCATTGTTTAGTTTTAGTGATGATGAAATTAATTGTGGCTGACCCCATTTTACCATTTTAACCATTTTAACTTTAAGGGTGCTGGCACCATTTTATTCCAGACTGTTGTGGAAATAGATTCTGCCCAGGTGGCATGAAAATTGTAAGAAATTCAAAATAAAGTAGTTGTAAACAAATTATAAATCTTATTAAATTTTTAACATGAGAAAATCTTTAGCACTTATTGTAATTGCATTGATGACCTTTAATTTGGCTGTAAAAAGTCAGACTATTCAGAAAGTTGAAACGATTTCAACTTTTGGGAAAGCCAAATATATGAATGAAGATCTGGCTAAATTCCTCAGGGACAAGACGCATTATCCTCAGGATGCATTCACTAATAACGTCCAGGGAGATGTCATGTTTTCATTTATCATCCATCAAAATGGTGAACTGGATAGTTTGTTATTTGTCAGTTCACCGAATATTCTTCTATCGCAAAGTACGCTTACTGCACTGATGACAATGGAAAAAAAATGGAGACCTGCTTCATTAAACAATGTTCCAATTAACAAGAAATATTTTATTGTATTCAGATACAGGGCTTATCTGAACACAGAGCCCGATGATTTTAAAGGAAGGGCAGATGATCTTATTGCAAAAAAGAAATATGATCGGGCATTGAAGATTTATAATCAAGCTATTAAAGACAATATATTTGACTTTACTTTATTAGAATCCCGTTCAAAAGTCAAGGAGTTGCTCGGAGACATCGAAGGATCTAAACAGGATCACAATGCAGCAACAAAGCTCGATGATGACCTTATGAGCTTTGTTGATATTGTTGTAAAGGGTAGTACACAAACCAGAGTCGTGTCTTCAAGAATTGTTGCAGTACCGTCCGGATCAAGAATGCCCTAAATGGAATAATTTCAGGCCTTATTTTTCCAATTTGTCATTAATGGGGTCAGCCACAATATATTTCTAAAAGTATTCCCAAGAGGAAAAGGGGGTTTGCCACAATTAAATCCTAAATGATGTATAACTCCATTGATATTCATTAAGTTTTTGTATTTTTGATTATTAATTGATTAGATAATGATTGACAAAAAGAGTTTATCAGAACGAGATATATGTACAAAGTATATCACCCCGGCTATTGTCAAATCAGGTTGGGACAAGAACACTCAATTTTTGGAAGAAGTTTCGTTTACTGATGGCAAAATCTATGTCAGGGGGAAACTGACTGCCAGAGGCAAAAGAAAGCGCGCTGATTATATTCTTTACTTTAAACCCAATATTCCCATTGCACTCATTGAAGCCAAAGACAATAATTATACGATAAGATCAGGGATTCAACAAGCGCTTGATTATGCCAGAACACTTGACATCCCTTGTGTTTTTAGTAGCAATGGTGATGGATTCCTGTTTCATGACCGGACAGCTATAAACGAAAATATTGAAACAGAATTAGGTATCGATGATTTCCCAACGCCTGAACAACTTTGGGAAAAATACATGATCTACAAAGGAATTAAGACAAATGAAGAAGAGAAAATAGTTTCTCAGGATTATTATTTTGATGGCAGTGGAAGGAAACCAAGATATTATCAACAGATTGCAATAAACAGAACTGTTGAAGCCATAGCAAAAGGTCAAAACCGGATTCTATTGGTTATGGCAACCGGTACCGGAAAAACCTATACTGCATTTCAAATCATTCACCGGCTCTGGAAGGCAAAAGCAAAGAAACGCATCTTGTTTCTAGCCGATCGGAATGCTTTGATTGGTCAGGCTAAACGTGGAGATTTCAAACACTTCAAAGGAAAAATGACTGTCGTTGAAAAAAGACAGATCGATAAAAGCTATGAAATCTATCTGGCATTGTATCAGGGCCTGACCGGTTCAGAGATCGATGACAATGTTTACAAACAATTCACACCCGACTTCTTTGATCTCATTGTTATTGACGAGTGTCACCGTGGCAGTGCAAAGGAAGACAGTGCCTGGAGGGAAATTCTGACTTATTTTAAAAACGCAACGCATATTGGTTTAACGGCCACTCCAAAAGAGACAAAGGAAACCAGCAACACAGAGTATTTCGGAGATCCTGTTTATACTTATTCTCTCAAACAAGGCATTGATGATGGATTCCTGGCGCCTTACAGGGTGATCCGGGTGACCCTGAATGTAGATGCTGAGGGGTGGAGACCTGAAGATGGCATGGTAGATAAAGAAGGTTACGTTGTTGAAGACCGTGTTTACAACCGCAAGGACTTCGACCGGAATCTTGTCATAGATGAGCGGACAGAAACGGTTGCTAAAAAGGTCACTGAATTTTTAAAGGGTTATGACCGCTTTGCAAAGACCATAGTTTTTTGTGTGGATATTGACCATGCCGAACGGATGCGCAGTGCCATTGCAAAGCTAAATGCCGATCTGGTTGCTGTGAATTATAAGTATGTGATGCAAATCACCGGAGACAATGACGAAGGGAAACGTGAACTGGACAACTTTATTCTCCCTGAAGAGACCTATCCTGTCATTGCAACTACCTCTGAATTGATGACAACAGGAATTGATGCGCAAACCTGCAAGGTGATCGTGTTGGATGCCAATATCAATTCGATGACTAAATTCAAACAGATCATTGGTAGGGGTACCCGGATCAATGAAGAGTTCGGGAAGATGTATTTCACTATTCTGGACTTTCGGAATGCAACAGATCTCTTTGCCGATAAAGACTTTGATGGAGATCCATTGAGAGTCAAACCCGTTTCGGAAGACACGGATATAGGCTCTTTGATCGATGAAGAGGAAGAAGATACCACACCGATTATCGATGAAGTGTCAGGGGAGGAGATTAAGGTTGAGCCACCGGTAGTTCGTTATCCTGAGAACAATTCTTCAGACAAGGTGAAAGAACCGCGTCATAAATTTTATGTGAATGGTGTTGATGTGTCGGTACTCATCAGCCGGATTATCTATTTTGACCAGTATGGACACCCAATAACAAAAAGCCTGAAAGACTACACCCGGGAAATAATAAAGGGTACTTTTGCTTCGTTCGATGACTTTCTCAACAAGTGGAATGCTTCAGAACGAAAAGAAGTCATTATAGCCGAACTGAAAGAACAGGGGATTTTGATAGACGAATTGTATGATGCTGTCGAGACCAAAGTTGATTTATTTGACCTGATATGCCATGTTGCCTATGACCAGCCACCACTAACAAGGAAGGAGAGGGCCAATAATGTCAGAAAGCGCAATTACTTTACAAAATATGGTGATCAAGCTAAGAAGGTTTTGGAAGCTTTGTTAGATAAGTATGCTGATGAAGGAATTACAAACATTGAAAATATTGATGTATTGAAAGTAAGGCCGTTGACTGATATAGGTTCGCCAACTGAAATCATCAAGGAGTTTGGAAATAAGGAAAAGTATCTGGAAGCAGTGAAGGAATTGGAAATGGAATTGTATAAAATAGCCTAAGAAGGAATGAGCAATATTAGTGGTATAATAAAAAGCATCCGCGACATCATGTGGCAGGATAATGGATTGAATGGTGATGCACAACGTATTGAACAGTTGGGGTGGATGCTTTTCCTGAAGATCTTTTCGGATAAGGATCTGGAACTTGAGTTGATGGACGAAACCTATACTTCACCGATCCCTGCAGAATTTCACTGGATCAAGGGAAAAGGCAACTGGGCTGGAGATGATGAAGGGATGACAGGTGATGAGCTTTTGGAATTCGTTGATCGGAAACTGTTTCCGGCCATGCGGAATCTTGATCTTAGCATTGTTGGTAGTCCTAGTGTTGGACAAGCAGGACGTAGGGCATTGATAGTGCGCGAAGTATTTGAAGGCAACAACAATTACATGAAGAGCGGAACCAATATCCGCAAGGTGCTAAACAAGCTGAATGAAATTGATTTCAACATTGCCAAAGACCGTCATGCATTTGGAGAATTGTACGAAACCATACTAAAGGAGCTTCAAAGTGCCGGCAAGAGTGGAGAGTTTTATACGCCCCGGGCCATTACGACTTTCATCACCGATATGATTGATCCCAAAATAGGGGAGAAGATCCTTGATCCGGCTTGTGGAACCGGTGGATATCTGACCTGTGCCATCGAACATCTGAAGCTGCAGGCCAACAATGTTGAAGACCGTCAAGGCATTGCAGACAATGTGATTGGTTGGGAATATAAGCCATTGCCTTACCTTTTGGCAACCACAAATCTGATCTTACACGATATTGAAGTGCCCAATATCACTTACCGCGACTCTCTGGATCAACCGTTAAGCAGTTATACATCAAAAAGCAGGGTCGATGTTATTCTGGCTAATCCTCCTTTTGGAGGTATAGTAGCCAATGGAAACGAAAGCAACTTCCCTCAGACATACCGGACAAAAGAAAGCGCCGATCTGTTTTTGATATTGATGATTCATTTGTTGAAGAGTGGGGGCAGGGCAGGGATTGTTTTGCCCGATGGCAGTTTAACTGGTGATGGAGTAAAACAAAGAGTCAGGCAAAGGTTGTTGGAAGAGTGTAATTTGCATACGATTATTCGTTTGCCTAATTCTGTGTTTAAACCTTATGCTACTGTAGCCACTAACCTTTTGTTTTTTGATAAAGGGACACCCACAAAGGATGTTTGGTATTATGAACATCGAATGCCTGAAGATTACAAGTCCTATAGCATGACAAAACCTATTAAAGTAAAGGAGTTTGAACCAATCAAGAAATGGTGGAAAGGCCGTAAAGAAAGTGATGTTTGCTGGAAAGTTTCTATAGATACAATTATTGAACGGGGCTATGATTTAGATATTAAAAATCCAACCAGACAAGAAGAAGAACACGAATACGGTAGTGTGGAATTAATGGAAATGCTACATGCTTCTTTTGAGAAAAGTAATGCTTTACTAAACCAACTTAAGGAAGCTATAAAATGAGTTGGAAAAAAGTAAAATTGGGTGAGATTTGCACAATCGAAAAAGGTGCCATTGGAATACAAAAAGCAACTCCGGGAGAATACCCATTGGTTGTTACCGGTGAAGAAAGAAAATCACACAATGAGTTTCAATTTGATGATGAAGCTGTTTTAATTCCTTTGGTTTCAGGGACAGGTCATGGTCATGCTAGTATAAAAAGAATTCATTTTCAAGAAGGCAAGTTCGCTTTAGGCAATATTCTCTGTGCAGTTATTCCTAAAGATAAAACTCAGGTTAGTGCTGAGTACTTATATAGATATCTGGACTTAAATAAAGAAAATGAATTAGTTGCCCGAATGAAAGGGATGGCAAATGTGACATTGCCTATGAAGGAAATTGCTTTGATAGAAATTCCATTACCTTCAATAAATGAGCAAATGGAGTTTATTGAAAAGTACAAAAAATTAGAAGTAAAAAGTGGGCTACTTTCTTCAGAACTATCTTCACAACTTTTGTTAGTCAAAAATCTTCGTCAACAATTATTGCAAGATGCGGTGCAAGGGAAATTGGTTGCACAAGACGCCAATGATGAACCCGCTAGTGAATTGCTTAAAAAGATAAAGGCAGAAAAGGAACAACTCTTCAAAGAAAAAGAACTTAAAAAGGAAAAAGATTTACAACAAATAAGTGTTGAGGAAATACCCTTTGAAATCCCTAAGAGTTGGATTTGGTGTAAAATAGGTGAAGTTTGTCAAATAAATCCTAGAAATAATGCAAAAGATGAAATAAATGCTGCTTTTATACCAATGCCATTAATATCTCAAAAATATGGTGCACAGCCTCAGTATGAAGTTCGACAGTGGAGTAAAATCAAATCAGGCTTTACTCATTTTGCAAATGAAGATGTTGTTATAGCAAAAATCACTCCTTGCTTTGAAAATTCAAAATCCGGTATTATGAAAAACCTACCAAATGGAATAGGAGCTGGAACTACAGAACTTCATGTTATTAGGGGAGGTAAATATATATTACCTGACACTACTGTCCGGTTATAATTCAAACAAATTCAATTGATTAGGATTACCCAGACCTGTGGTTTTGTAATTTAAATTTGTAAACAGCTCATTGATAGGTGTTTTCTCGAAAAGACTGAGGCTGAAAATCTGTAATAAACTGTAGAGTTTATAATCAACTTTCAATTTTTTCTTGACAATAGCAACAAGCAGGTAAATGCAGATAGCAATCCATATTTGGCAAAATACTGCATTGCGGCTTGTTCCGTAAAATGATTTAATGCGTAGATGTTGTTTAATCCATTTGAAAAACAACTCTACTTTCCAGCGTTCTTTGTATAACTGTGCAATAAGCAAAGCATCCAGCTTAAAGTTATTGGATAAGAACACATAAGTCTTGCCCGATTCTTGATCAAAATATTTTACCCGGCGAAATAATTCGGGGTATTGTTTTTTGGAATAGAAACCGGTAAGTCTTACTGATTGATCGCAGCGTAATCCTGTAGTTTTATCGACAGGACGGCTGTACAATCGCTTTGAAGCCATATTGGACTTTGCCCTTGTGACAAAGTATCCTTGGTTTCTGTTGATGTTGTAAAGCCTTTCATAATCGATATAACCCATGTCCATCACATAGATGGCCCCTGGTTCTATTTCAAGAATATCCAAGATGTTCACATCGTGGCATAAATCATCGGTTATTTCAATGAACGTTGGTATTGAGCCCCGTAAATCCAAAAGGGTATGCATTTTGACTGCTCCTTTGGCTTTTCTGAACTTTGCCCAGGGGAAGAGGTTCAGGCATAAATCAATCGTACTGCTATCAAGTGCATAGGCCATATTGTCAATGTCCAGAACAAACTCGTTATCCGTTTTGTACAACCTTCTGGCTTCTCTGATAAGGACTTGTGCAAAGTCTGCATAAATACGCCAGTCCCTGTTTTCATTCGCTTCAGCTAATGTTGATTTTGGTACTGGTTGCTTAATGCCACTGTGATAAAGTTTACCGGATAGGGCTGTTAAACAGGCTTCGATATCCCGGAGACTTTCACGAAAAGTAAGCTGGGCAAAGCTCATTACATAAAAGTGTTCTCGACAAGTAAAGGTTTTCACCTTGTAATCACCCTTATATCGATCAACACATTTGTTAAATTCATATTCAGGTAAAAATGACATCAATTGTGCAAAAACAGTTTTCCCTTGGTTCATGGCTTAGCGGTTTAATGCCGCTAAGGTCAAAACATTTTTCAAATCGAAAAATCAAAGAACATGCCTCTAGCCCTTTATTCATAAGGATTGTAGAGTTTAATTAATTTCTTAACCGGACACGAGTGATTACCTGAGTATATTTATTCTTTTATAAAGAATAACGATTTTTTGAAAAATGGAGAAAAAATAATGAAAGGTGTGTCAGGTCAACAAAGAGTCCCTACAGAATACTTTTATAATACATTAATTCCTATTCCTCCATTTCAAGAACAACTCAGAATTGTTAAAAAGCTTGAAAAGCTCATGCACCTTTCGGATATATTAGAAGAAAGCATTAAACAAAGTACATCATTTAATGAAAATTTATTAAAGCAGGTATTAAGAGAAGCTCTTCAAAATCATTAATGGATAAATGTTGCTTGGCACCATTTATCCACGGGGAAGATTACCAATATAATATGAACAGTACAGAAATGTATACGATCTTAAAAAAATATGGAAATATAAATGATGCAATCAGAAATGCAAAGAGATTAGTCACTAATTTTGAGAGTCGGCAGGATTGTTCGAATCATAATCCTTGTACTATGGTACATCTATTAATCGAAGAATTACAAATTTTAAACGTAGAACTAAAAAAAAGATAAATCATGGAGAATACACTTTTACAATCTCTACTTCAAAGTGGCCTGCTAGAGATAGGCGATAGTGATCAAAGACTTAAAAATATAGAAGATTCTATCGCGGATATTCAAGCAAAACTAGGAAAAGATCTTTCATTGTTGCCTAGTTATACTCTTGTAGCTTTAGATCCAAACATTTCTGATGATGACTTGGTATTGATAGATACCGAAACAGTTGTCTCAACTCATTGGAAAGCTTTAAGAGCAAAATTTTCGGAGAGACCAATTCCGATATTGAGAGCAGTTATATTAAATGCGCTATACAATTTAGGTACTTCTGATCCTCTTATTGCAAGGATTATTTATCTAACTGCTACTAATTTTTATCCCTACGCCAAGTTTGGTCGGGATAAAATAATTATAGAAAAAATTATTGCAGATCTGGGTGATTTTGCAGAAAAGAACGCCGCTGATGAATGGGCATTAGAGGATACAAACCTGAATTTAAAAATTGGTGTTTTGAAAGTTGAGGGTTTGAAGTTTGATGAAGTTGTAATTGATGATTCTGATTTAAGAGATAAACTTAAAATTGCAGCAGCAAGGACTCCCCAAGGTTTTGATCCCACTAGTTATCCTGTTCAATGGTCACAGCATTTTTCTGATAATGCAACACCTGGAATTGTTAGCATCCTAAATAGTACTTTACAAAACTTTTCAAAATCTCTATCTCCTACATCTTTAGAAACCCCTATAAACAAGTTTTTTGCAGAATTTAAAAAATCATTGGATCAGGTTTTAAAAACTTCATTCAATTCTATAAGCGCTGTTGAAAGAAGGAGTAAACTATTATGGTGGAAAGAGACACTGTATTCATCTTCATTGAAAAATAGTTACCGAATAATTGATAAAAGTTTGCAGCCAATTATTATGTCTTTCGACTTATATAATCAGTTGCCTAAAATTACACCAGTAAGTGTTGATTTCCTTTTAAGAGATACATTGTTATTACTAAATAATACTGCAGACAAGAAAATATCATTTGGGGAACTTTTCCAGCAAATTTCTAAAGTCGATAATAAGAAATTATTGAAGGATTATTTTGATGACAATGATTTAGCCGAAGGTAGAATTAGTATTACGGATTTTATAGCCTTGGTTATACATGACAAAGCCGATATAACTTCTTTAAAAC
>Ga0209748_1000250_pt1 | contig 31493 bp, 26 predicted proteins | sample BarGraIncu00421A_FD_185490 | JGI IMG/M metagenome (GOLD analysis project Ga0209748, IMG submission 185490) | Arctic peat soil microbial communities from Barrow, Alaska - Barrow Graham LP Incubations 004-21A (SPAdes) (version 2) | ecosystem: Environmental > Terrestrial > Soil > Wetlands > Peat... | reverse complement strand
AGTCTGGTGGAATCCACCATTGCGGTCATCAATCAGACCAACTATCGGGACTGGTGCATCCTGGCATCGCAGAATTATCCCGTCCTGGAACAGGCAGCCGGGGTTGATCCACAAATCAGACGCACCTGCGTAACGAGTATGGCGATGGGTGATATTCAGACCCTTCCGGTTAACGCCCTGAGTGTCGAAGCATCATTTATCGGTCCGAAAATAGTGACCGCCATTCATGGTGAAAATAAGGAGATTTTTGCCTGGACGGTGAATTCGGAAGAATCGATCACCGAGATGATCCATCTGGGCGTCGACAATATTATTACTCAGGATGTCAGTGCGGTAAAAGATGTCATTCATCAGAATACAGAACCGCGCGATTTGATTCAACAGCTCAATGATTTTTTGTTTAAAGATATTGAATGATACCCATTTAATTATGTTCATACTCATATCCTCGCCAAGGCGTCTTTACCTATTTCGTGGTCAAGTAACTTCATACCCATGATAGGTTCATATTGTTTCATAATGTTATTTGCTGCGATTCGCTCTTTTGAAAAATATTCAATGTTATATTTAATGATTGGGATCTTCATCAGTTCAAGCCAACCATTATAAACACCATCGATAAAGGCCTGGCGCCACTCTGGAATTCGTTCAATCAGTACACAGCCATGAATCTGCTCTTTTTCAATCACAATTGAGAATTCACCATTTTCGATATGGGGTTCAAAGGGGTAGGTCCGGCATTGAATGGGGCGATGGTCTCTTAGGCAACCTTCTGCCAGATGGCAATAGATATAATAATATTTCTTAATTTTAGGGGGCATATTATACTGTAAATGACTGTGCAGATCGTAATCTGCAACGACCTCACATTGCATATATTCATATTCAAGGGGTAATAAATACATGCCCAATCGCTTACCGTCGGCGTCGTTACGGCGGCAACAATGATAGCCACATAATTCACCACAATTACCCGCTATGATCGCTTCATCCATCAAATGATATGCTTCTTCAAAAATTGCTTGATAGTCCGTTCTCATTGATTTTGTATTTTTATCTGTCACCGATGCTCCCACCTTCTTAATCCATAAAATTTTCTTCACATGTTTCTACTCAGATCCTCGCCAAGGCGTATTTACCAATTTCGTGATCAAGTAATTTCATAATCGTCAACTCATCGATCGCATCAGTCAGAGCATTGTGCAACTCACAGTATGTCAACTCCGCGCTATGTTTTGATTGAATTTAGTCAATTCCAGGAAGAAGAAACAACCGACGATGAAAATGTCCAGGCTATCGCAAAAAATATTCTCCTTCGTCATAAAGAAGCCTTTATGGAACTGGCAAAATGAAAAGGCTGACTTATCATCAGGTCATTCAAATTCATAGCTTGTTAATCCTTTACGTGTTTATTGTTATATTACATTGTCTATAGTCATTGTTACCTACAGCAACCACCGTACCGTCAGATTTTAGGCCGACCGTATGCGCACAACCTGCTGCGACAAGCACAATATCGTGCCATTCACTGACATTGCATTGGTTATGCGCATTCCACCCTACTGCTGTCACTGTGCCGTCTGACCTAAGGCCAATGGTGTGACTACTCCCCACTGCGATCGCGACAATCTCGCTCAATGCGTTCACGTCGCACTGACCATGATCATTTCGCCCAACGGCTACCACCGTGCCATCCGCTTTAAGTCCGACAGTATGAAGATAACCCGCAGCGACTGCCACAATATCGTGCCAGTCACTGACATTACATTGGCCATAGCGATTATTACCGACCGCTGTCACCGTTCCGTCAGCTTTTAGACCAATGGTATGCCAGTCACCGGCGGCGATTGCCGCAATATTATGCCAATCGCTTACCTTGCATTGATCTTCATTATCACGGCCCGCAGCTACCACGGTACCATCCGATTTAAGTCCAATGGTACGGCGCCACCCCGCGGCAACCGCCACAATATCACGCCAATGACTGACATTACATTGACCTTGTGCATCCCACCCTACAGCGATCACAGTACCATCCGATTTAAGTCCAACCGTATGAGCATTACCCGTGTTCGCAGCCATGTGAACATTACCCGCGGCGACTGCTACAATATCGTGCCAGCTGTGCAAATCACATTGACCATATTTATTATCACCCACCGCCGTCACCGTTCCATCCGATTTAAGAACAACCGTATGACGGCATCCTGTTGCTAGGATCGTTTCAGGAATTGCGATTCGTTTGTTGCCACTGTTATTTTTCATTTTCGTTCCTCATTAGCGATCTGTTTTGACGCTTGGACGGGCGCTAGCGATTGGCTTCATAAAAATCTTTCAATTCTTTTTTCAGACTGTCATCCAGATAATGCCAGCGAATGCCCTGGATGGCGCCTTCCAACCCGCACAGTCGATTATAACAGGCCGATGCATCAATGGCACGGATCCTGAGCCAGGCTTCCCGGCTTCCCGTCGCAACCAGTTCCTCAGGGGTATTGATCCCAACGGCACGAAGCTGCTTATCCATTTCTTTACCAATGTTTGGCAGGCTTGTCAGCTCAGTATTCTCAATCAGATTATTTTCATTCATTCGCGTTCACCTTTCAAATTGGAACTCAATAAAAATCGTATTTCAGTTCAGTCTACTGTTGCTATCTATATTTAAAAACATATGTACGAATGCACTATAATTTATGCTGGAGATGCCCATGATATCTCAATAAGACCAGCTAATAACTTAAGTGTGCCTGGCACCGAAAGTGTTTAAACTGATGGGAAGTTATTTCACGCAGATTAATTATTTTCCACTTCTTTAAATAAGTGATTTTTTTTCGCAAGATAAAGTAGCCCCGCACTTCCTTGGTTTAATTTCTTATTTATGCCAATTTCTTCTATTTCCGAAATTAAACAAGTCTCAATATTAGAACTTTCATGATTCGGTTTGAATGATTTTTTGGAAAAATCACAATTATCAATCCTTAAAATAAATGATAATTCATGTCTTAATCCTACAAGATCGATTGTTGAACCTAAGAATTCAAAAGATGCCTCTTTTTTAGATATCATTTCTATTATGCTTAAAACATGCTCATTAGCTAAAATATTATCTGAAGGAACTCCGTTAATATTATGAATAAACTCGTCTTCTCCAAAAATTTCTTCAACCAATTCTCTAAATAATGCCTTGTCTAATGAATAATTATTTTTCAAAACATAGGGAAGCATATCCATATTATTAATTGCTTGTTCATTTTCAAAAATCTCAAATCCACCTGAAGGAACAAATTGATAAAAACCAGGCTTAGCTGCTACATCTTCGGATCTTTTAATAAATAATATCTTATATTGATTTTTAGAAGAATGCTCATACTTATACAAAACTAGCATTTGCACGCCAATGAGTGACTTCCTTCCTGTTCCAGTTGTTAAAACTTCACTTTCTGTTTTGCCTTTATGAATATTGTTTCTTAAAGGTAAAAGTTCTAATATATTATCTGAATCTAGCAAACTTAAATTAATTTTCTTGCTTACAAATGCTTTGTATAGTTCATATTCAAGGATATGACTTGTATATACATTCTGTTCATATGTTCCTGTATTAGCACTGAAACTTATAATTTTATTATTTTCATCTAATTTTAATTTTTTTAACATAAAACCAGGTAAACCTGGTCTTTTAATTTGCTCACGTACAATTTTAGAATACTCTTTTTCGATCCTTGAAGAAATTTTAAATTCCGTATTCATATTCGTATCTAAATCAGCTTTATTGTAAATTTTTTCAAAAGGGTACCTGCAAATAGCTGCTGTCTCATAGCATACTATTGGATAATCAACACTCAATATATTTGTAAAATTATGTTCTTTGTATATTTTTTTTAGTACATCATATTCCCACATTATAAATTCTTGAGTTTCTAATGTTTTATAGTATTTTTTCCTAATACTATATCTATAACTCCTACCAAATACAGGAATAAAACTAGCTAATTTACTTAATGGATTTATTTTTTCTAATGTTATTTTATTAATAATCTCATTTATTGCATAAATAGCAATAATCGCTGCAATTGCTTTTCCTACTATTGGAATGTTAATCAAATAGCTCTCAAATATATCTATATATTCCATATTAAACATCACTTCTCTCTATTTCAAATTAAATAAGTTAGGGGGTGACACTATTTTAAAAGACATTTCCCTATTTAGTTGAGCATATATAGTCCATGGAAACGTCCCCACGTCCCTCCTACCTAGTACCATCATAAGTTTATAAATTAGCGTCAGGCACAGGTCTCTGTATGGCTTGGCTGCATTACCTAGTACCGTCAAGATTAAGTTTATAAGTTAATGTCAGGCACCGGTCTCATGACACCGTCAGACGCTTCAGGAGGTCTCTATTTCGGAGGTTTAGCAGACATGTTCAACCCATTTTTGTTTAGAAAGTCTTTTATTTGCTTTTCAAAATCACACAGGTAATAAAGCTCTTTTTGTAATTCTATGGTGCGTCTATGAATATCCGATAATTTCTTAATCTCAGAATCCAGATTAATTCTTAATACTGAAACTAGATCAGTAATGTCAATTTCATTTCCATCAATAATCTTTGTTACCTTCGTATTTCTGTGTAGTTCACTGCCTTCAAAAGCAATACAACCGCGATGCTTCATATCATTTGCAAGGTTTCTCATTTCTACAGTATGGTATCTATAATCATCGAATTTTTTAGAAAATTCTGATGCAAATTCATTATTTTTGATCCACTTGCGAATTTTATCTAGCTTTTCACCCTTTATTTTTTCAGAAATACGAATCACATCATCTTTAGTTTTTATTTTCTCTTTGTCGATGATTCCGTAAAGCTCAAAATTGAAATACAAAATGATATATACATAGTCAACCACTTTGTTATAAGACTCAATTGCATTTTCAAAATACATACTTCTTTGCCTAAGCGAATCTTCCAGGTCATCTCCCCCATATGCTTTTATGATCTTTTTTATACGCATTTATGAGTGCGTGTGACCCAGAAAAAATTTTTTGATGTAATGTTAAAAATCTTGAAAAAGCAATTGCTGGTCCGAATCCGCATAATGGAAGCATTTCATAAAATATACGGTTTATATTATTCATTTTCAGTAAGGGTAATCCCTTAGCGAATTCTCTTATATCATCCTCAGTTTGATTGCTATGATTCAAATTATCTCCTCCTTGACCATTTTATCAATATTAGTTAAGCTGAACCTGGCACTGCCCATTTTGCCGGTCAACGGCAATCAATTGCTTTCAGACGCTTCAGCCATTTCAATATATTACCATCCTTGAAAAATCTAAACAGAATATAAGTTGGTGTCAGGCACAGGGACGCAATCCTGAAAGTCAAAAGTTTATATGTTGGTGTCAGGCACAGGTCTCTTGTTATAGACCTTGTTGTAAACAGCCTTCTTCGGATTTCTGAAAACGCCGTAACCCCTGGGCATTTTAAAGCCGCCCCGGTGAACCAACTGACGTTTGATACTGGTTCTGGCTGATATCATTTTCTTCAGGCTTGGATTGCGAAATCCGAATTTCATGATGCTTCATCCTAGAAATTGAGGGGAACTCTGATTTCACCTGATGTGAGTTTTGGGAGGATAGCGATCACCAGCAAAACGATCAAAGTTTTCTTTATCATAGAGTAGATCACCTTTCTTATTAGCGTAATACACAGAAACGAATTTTTGTGTCTGGGCGCGTTTAAACTGCACAGAAGAACCGTCCCTCTGATTTACAATGTCAGGCACCGGTCTCTCTAAATGTTAATGGATTACTTACCTGGATACTCGAACATAGCTAACAATCAGATAATTTTACCATGAATATACGACCCTTAACAATCACAATTAAGGATTGCCCTTTCACCCTAAATGGGTGTTATCGATTGACTTCATAAAAAGATTTCAATTCTTTTTTCAGATTCTCATCTAAATAATGCCAGCGAATTCCCTGAATTAAAAAAACGGCGTATACTTCCTGTATCTTCTTGCAGCTAGTTATTCTCTAACATTTTGGTATCTGTCAAACAAGGAGCGAACTAACCGATATATTTTCTTGCATTCTTCTCCGTTGCCAACAATACGCTGAATTTCATCGTGTAAGAGTTGCTTATTTGGCAGTTGAAAAAACGTCGTAATTATTTCGGTACATTGCCTTAAAGCTCGGTTTTGTCGATCCGCCGCATGGTCTAAGCGTTCTTCAAAATCCGGAATATAGAGCAAACTGTAAATATTCAACCAGTCAAGTTCTTCTGTTATAAACGCCTTCCAAAAATCATCTATATTTGAGAGTAAAGCAAAACTTAACCTGCTCGAGTTACGATTCACTTCCCAAAAGCGAATCGCTGAGCCAAAGCCTTTATCGCCGCTTACAATGTAAAATCGTGAATCGGTCGGAATACCACAATCTCCATTTATGAGATTACCTAGGTACGTAGTCAACTGAAAGTCCAATCCATTCTTAACGCCGTTCGGTATATACTCAAAGCAATCTGTACACTTTGCTTTAATTTCGTCTAAATTAGTCTGAGGCGAATTTTTACTGAAAAACAATATCACATTATTGCAGGCGCAAGGCTGTCGCCAGTCGTTTCTACTGACAGTTTCCCAAAATGTGATGCAAGGCTTTTTATGATACCGCTCTTTTACGAAATCTGTTATGCGGCAGCAATTCGGAAATCGATATCCATCGGCAAAATCAAAGAACATTTGCCCGGCTGGGTTCTCGTAATCAATTAGATAAGTTGCCATTACTTTCCTCCATAATTCAACGCCAACAGCGTTAAGATCAATCTGATTACCTAGACACTAACGCCATGCTATTTATTGTGGTTATTTTGGTATCCCAGTTTCAGTCAAAGGGACTTTTTCCTGATACAGCCACATAGCCATAATCAATTCGGCCAGTTTGCGGTCATATTTTCTATTTGTTCCTCAAATGGGATGTAGTCGTCTTTCATGTCTGCAATACCAACATAACGATCCGGAGTCAACATATTCATATTCTCTGATTTCTCCAGCCTGGCATATTTGCAGAAGTTTTTGAAACAATATCGTGATACATTGATAAGTTAAGTCAATAACTTAAGTGTGCCTGGCACCGTCAGAGCAGCAAAGCAAGGGCAGAAAGCTTGAAGTCTATTTAAGACATGATGCTATACTACGGGATAAGGCAAGAACAGCAACTGAAGAATTTAACATCGCATATAATAAAAGGTATAAGGTAGAAAGGCGATTTGCCACCATGGTTAGAAACCATGGACTGAGAAGATGCCGATATCTCAGAATCAAAGGGGCAAAGATCCATATTACCATGGCAAACATGGCCTTCAATATTATAAGGATGGTTACTTTGTTGTACCTTGAAAAAGAAATGGTGACCATTTAAAAGAAAAAACATCGATAAGGGTCTCCAACTATTTGATGCAACTGTCTTTTACCAACTAATACCAAAAATCAACTGCTAATCCGGACTTTTCTTTTTAACTCCATGAATATTCATTCATGGTTTTGGGAAACGTTGAATTTTTGGCCGTTTTTCGGAGGTTTCGCAGGCACCGGTAGTTTAAAGACTTCTTTTATACCCGTTTTGTTTGTCCTATCAAATTCTATTTGGCATGATAAATTTGGTAATTTCCCCATGACATGGGCCGTTTCGTTTGTCATGTCATCCAGGCAGGTTAGTCATTTTCTTCTTCCCCAAACCATTCGATTTCATATGACTTCTCCAATAGATAATCACCATATCCCCAGCCGATATCGGCAGAGCTTGCGACTAAATCATTGATTCTTTCCTGATATTTTAAATTGATCGATTCGGTACCTTTGGCATTTAATTGGTTTACAAATTGTTCATACATTCTGGTAAGACTATTGTAAAAAGGGCCATCAATATCACCATAGGCATTCGTAAACTCATTTCCACACTCGACATAGTAAAGCATCAATTCAAGGCTCATTTCATCATCGCCAATCTTCTTAATATCCGTGATCAATGCCTTGGCTGATTTCAAAAAAGACATTGTTGGATTAGAGCGGGGAAAGAAAAGATCGTACATTTTAGTTTTGTACTTTTTTAACAACTCGTTTTGATAGTCTTCTCCCCTCAATCTCAGACACAAGATATCTTTCGCCTTTTCATCGTTTTTGTATAGGCTGACAATGATTTCGACAAGCTGTTTCTGATCAATCTTATTTAATTCTTTTTTTAGTTCTGTTACTGTCAACGGTTTAATCATCTGTATCTCCTTTAATCATTGTGTTTTTATTAGTTAAGTTGAATAAGTTAAGTGACCGGTTCGGCCCAGTCGTTGACCCCAATTGCATTAAGCTGCTTTTTCATTTCTTTTCCAATGTTTGGCAAGCTTGTAAGTTCAGCATTCTCAATCTGATTATATTCATTCATTCTCGTTCTCCTTTCAAATTGGAACTCAATAAAAATCGTAAACAGCTCAGTCATCAGTGGCAAACTTTCGAACAATAAGGCTATTGCTATCTATAATGGAAAATACAAATGTCTAGTTACATTAAATTTCAAACTAGAAATACCTATGATATCTCAATAAGTTAAGTTGAATAAGTTAATGGTGTCAGGCACACAATTTATTAAAAAGCATGCAAAGCCGGGAAGCGTTTCTACTTGACCCAAGTCACAGAATTCGTTTTGTTTATACGCCTAAACACTGTTCCTGGATGAATCAGATCGAGATATGGTTTGGAATCATCAACCGCAAGCTTCTGAAGCGTAAAAGCTATTCTTCCATAGCGGAATTAATGCAAAGTATCCAGAAATTTGTGGAACATACGGCACATCCATTTAAATGGACCTATGCAGGCGTACCATTAACAATTTAATTCATAGAAATTTGCGCAATGCTGTACTAGTACCGTCAATAAGTTTATAAGTTAATGTCAAGCACCGGTCTCTCAGGCACCGGTCTCTCCAAACTTGCTGTTTATTATTTACTTATTTCTACTCTATTCCTTCCAAATTCTTTTGCTTTATATAAAGCATCATCAGCTCTCTTCATGACTGAATTAATCTCTTCTTCAGGCATATATGCAGCAACTCCAAAACTTGCTGTTTTCCATACAATTATAGGAAATTTGTGTTCTTCAATCTCTCTTCTTAAGTTATTAGCAAGAGCTTCAGCTCCTTCGATATTTGTTTCGGGACATATGATCAAAAATTCCTCCCCACCCCATCTCCCTATAAAGTCAGTTGTACGAATATTTTTTTTTAAAATATTCGCAAATTCTTCCAGAATTATATCTCCGACTTTATGACCATAGGTATCATTTACTTCCTTAAATTTATCAATATCAAGCATGATAATTGAAAGAGAATAATTATACCTATTTGATCTTTTAATTTCTAATCTGAGTAGATCTTCAGTTTTTTGACGATTATATATCTGGGTGAGTTTATCTATACTAGAAAGTGTTATCAGTTTATTTTCCCTAATTTCTATAGCATCTGACATTTCACCTATACTTTCAAGTATCTTCGTGAATTCAATTATTTTATTAGATGGATATTCTATTTTATAATTTCCTTTACTGATTTTTTCAGTTATGCTAATTATCTCACTTAGAGGTTTTAATAATTGTCTCAACAAAGCATAAAGAATTAAAAAAAGCACTAGGGAAAAAATCACAATAACAGGAATAAACCGAATCATGCTATTAATGAAAATATCATTAACGGTATTCATATCAAAACCTGTCCCGATATAAGCAATTATTTTGCCATCGAAATCTTCAATGGGGTAAAAGGAAAATCCCATTTCCCTATTATTTATTTTCAGTGTTTTAAATATAATATTCCCACTTTCAGAGGTACTGAAAATATTTCCGAAAGCATTTTCATCAATGTTTAAGGTAGATAATTTCACTCCATCTTCAGCCAATATTACAATTTCCTTATTAACTGAATTTTTAATTTTGTCCAGAATTGAGTCTCTTAATTCTACCGTGACCACTGTAACTCCCTTGGGTTCACCAGAATATACCCTGTCAATCCCTTTCAAAAATAATCTTTCATCCTTTAAAGCTATTACTCCGAGTGGCTCAATGCTTGAAAATTTGTTTTCATCGCTGATCATGTAATGGATATAGTTCTCTCTCCCTGTATCCATAAAACTGTTTTCAATACCGGGTACATCAGACAATGGTGTCGCATTCCCATCAAAAAACGAGACATTTATATCCGAAATACTTGATGCATATAAAGTCTTACTGAGTATTCTGCTTAATTGAAACGATAATTCCTTATATTTAAAGGCGCTCATATTCTCAAGTTCAGGATTACTGATATCAAATGCACTCTCATAATTAAAATCTATATATTTCCCATTCACAAATGCAAAATGTGTTGCCGGGTAATTTACAACAAACCTTGCATCTTTTGCAATGCTGTCTTTTTCAGCATCCAAAAATTGCTTGGCCGATTTGACAGAATAACTGTTTTCGGAAATCAAACGTTCCTTTATGTCTTGATAATAAATCCTTTCAAAATAAAAAAACATGAAAAGCGAGAAAATAAAAAAAACCAAAAAGCTAACTATCATTATTGCTTTTCTAAATGAAATTCTTCCCATAGCAGTCTCCTTGGTATTAATTTAATAACACATTCCTTTTTTATATCAATTTAATTCAATATAATTTTTCCACTGATTATATCTTTCTTTATTTGAGCAAGTTTTTCTAATGTGCCATCAGATAATTTATCGCTCGTATATTTAAACTCACTTGTGTCAATACCGCCATTAGCAATATTGAATTCAAGTATTCCTGATTCCAGTTCCCCTTTCACTGCCAATTCTATAGTAGTATAAACTGCAGTATCTATTCTTTTCATCATACTTGTGATTACAGTCCCCTTTGCAATATAATCCTGATCATTGTCAACACCTATTGCATATACTCCTTTTTCCTTACAGGCTTCTATCGCCCCTATCCCAGTTGAACCAGCTACTGTATAGACCACATCAGCTTTCTGCTCTATTAGCTCATTAGCCAGTTCATATCCTCTGTTAGGAACAGCAAAAGGGTTATCTCCATCAATAATTCTTGAAATAATCTTAACTTCGGGATTAGCATAAACTGCTCCCTGTTCATAACCTTTTTGAAATTCTCGAAATATATCAGTATCTTGAGCCCCAATATATCCTATAATATTTGTTTTTGTATTCATGCCTGCAACAGCTCCTACAAGAAAAGAACCCTCATTTGTCTTAAAAGTAAGAGAAGTTACATTTGGTTCAGAAACAACTGAATCAATAATTACAAACTTTACATTTGGATATTCCTTTGAAACCTGTTCACAAGCATCTTCAAATAGAAATCCAGTAGCTATTACAAGGTCATATTCTTCCTTAGCATACTGCCGTAAATGATTCGCTCCAAATTCCATTTCAGTTTCAATAGTGGTGGCAGGTTCAATATAACTATATTCTATTCCAAGTTTTTCTTGAGCAAGTCGGATGCCTTCATATGCTAAATCATTATATGATTTGTCGCCCAAACCTCCTATAGATAATACAATACCTACCTTGAATGGCTTGTCAGCCTTAATTTGTTCTGATTCTTCACTATCAATAGGATTCTTTTGATTCTCTTCTTGATTTATTGTAGAACATTGAGTAAAGGTAACTGTCATTAGGATACATAGTATAACAATAAGAAACTTTTTAGTTTTTGACATAAGATCCGCTCCTTCTTAAAACAAATATGAACAATAGTACATTAATAGGATTAAACAACCAACCTGACAACGTTTACGCATATCATTCCTAATACAATATCATCTATGATTGGCATTAGGTTTATCGACATAAAATTTTTGGGCTTTAGCCTTATCGTCTATAAAATAAGAATTTAAAAAAGTTTAAACCTTGTAATTTCTTTTAACTCAAATATTTTAATTTGGGCTCTTTTATTCACATCATGCTCCAATGACAACATAAACCTGATCGATCAGTGCGGTGTCAATCGTATCCCCTGGAGAGTTTTAAAAAACGGCGGGTTCAAAACCCGGATGTAGACTGATTTTAAAGCCGTTGATCTAACCATTCACAAAAGCTAAATTTGCGAAGCGATAAATAAAGGGCTTCCAGAAATAAAATACCACCATCCTCCCTAAGTTCTTATACTTACATTGAAAATTGTACATGCACACCTGGCTTGTTTCCTCTTGCATCCAGCCTGATCCAATGGTCCTCCAAAAAACCGCATTATAAGCATGGACACAATATCCCAGGGAATCATCATCGGAAAGGGTGATATGCTGGAAACAGAAACCCGTTGGAATATTCTGAAACCGAAGCAGTGCAGCCAGCAAATTTGCTTTGGCATGGCAAATTCCCGTTTGGTGGATGAGCACATCCGATGCGCTCGCCGTAATGACCCTGGCATTGCAGTCAAAGGAATGAGGAATTTCATCTCTGACAAAGTGATAGGCAACTTTTGCCTTTTCAACCTCCGACATCTTTAGTGTGAACAGCTGGAACTTAAGTGTGCCTGGCACCGTCAGACGCCAAGGCTGATGCGCCGGTCCCCTTCCAGGTAAAAGGTATCGTTGAGGTGCACCAGTTTAAGTATCATCTGAAAACCTATCTGGCGGCCGATCAGTTTCACCCCGGCAGCATCGGCTATCAGGTGATTGCAGAGGAGCTTGATCGTGTTTTAAATGGCATCGATTAAATATAATTATTCAGAATAGATGCTACCTCCGATGAATTCACGCAATATTGAATTAAAAGGGACTTTCTCAGTATTCATTGGCTCACAGAAGGCAAGTATATTAAGCAAACGGTCCCTTGTCTTCACATAGGGGCTGTTATCCGTAATTTTATTAAGGGATGCTTCGGCAAAAATTTTCAAGGCATTTAATTCGTAAAGAAGGCTCGAATTAAACATCACGTCAGATTCTTCCTGAAATTTAAACACGTTTATATACTCCCTGCGCCGTACATTTTCCCATTGATCCAGCGTATCCTCTGGATGCGTACCACGGAATCGGTCTCCTCTGACGATTCGTCTGATCAGCCGCACTTCAGAACTCGGCACTCTGTTTTCCAAGTCGATATTTAATTGAAAAAGCGAACTGAGGTAGACTTTAAACAGCATGTTCCTGTTGATACCCAAAAACAATACCGGATTCAATGCATGGATCCCTTCGACGACAAGTATTTCATCGTGCCTTACTTGGAGTCGTCTTGTTTGGGTGGAACGATGGCCGGTTTTAAAATCAAAGATCGGTGTTTCAATCGTTTTTCCATCTATCAGTTCGGTGAGCTGCTGCTGCAAATAGGGAAGATCCAAAGCTTCCATGCAGTCGAGATCCTGCTTGCCTGCCTCAGTAAGCGGAGTCTCTTCCCGATTCACAAAATAATCATTTAAAGAAAGCGTAACCGGCTTTAATCCGTTCACACTTAACTGTGTCGATAATCTTTGCGCAAATGTAGTCTTCCCGGAAGAGGATGGTCCTGAAATCAGAAGTACACGCAGGGCCCGCTTCTGTTGAAGAATCATAACGGCAATATCTGATATCTCTTTTTCATGCAGGGCTTCGGCCATTCCCAGCAGCTTCAGGCTGGCGCTGCTGGCGATATAGTCGTTAACATCATTAAGCAATTCGATATTAATATTTTTCAGCCATTGCTGGGTCTTATCATACATTGCCGACAGTTTATCGGGCGGAATCAACGGGGTATTGAGATCGCGGCGAATGTCTCCAAAGTCTACAATAAAACCGCCCGCATACGGAATAACACAGAACGGATCTATATCTTTAACGCTTGTTTCGCAGGGATAAATCATTTTAACAACATAGCCATCGGCCTGATAAAAGTAGTAGCCTCCCTCATGCTTCAAAAAGTCAATCTCAGGATTTCCCAAAATCCATTCTTTTAGTTTCTTTTCAATCTGATAGACTTCTCTTATTGAAATGGCGGAATCTTTAAACCTGCAAAACACTCCCTCAATAATTGAATAAGCGGTTTTAAGGCATTCTTGAGGAAAAAGTTGCCTAATTACAATGATCAATCCAAGCTTACAAGTCTGACGACTTTGAATCAGATGCGTTTCTGGCATAGCCACACCTTCTTTCTATTTAATTTATTGTTAATTATCCTTAGTTTGAGGCACAGGTTTCACTGCTCATCCCTCAATTTTACTTGTATAAGTATCTCAGTTAACTGTAAAGCCCTCGTTTTCATAAGCCTTTACTTGTAGCATTTATATGTTGGTGTCAGGCACAGGTGTCTAAGCTCCAAGGCTAACTACGGGTGGTTGGTCTTCCTTTCCCGGCGGGATTCGCACCCACTATATGATACGACCTGGCTCGGCCGCACTGCCTTGCACCGAAAGTGATGATAGACTCCTCCTCGAGTTCTCAAGAAAGGAAGTTCTTAATTATCTACTTGTATTTATTGGTTCCTTTATTTATTCTTACATGTATAACTTTGTTGTCTGACGTAATTTCATATGAAAATCTATGAACCATACTGAGATGGTAAACTAGTTTATCAAATACTGTAATTTCTCTTTTTCCATTATCAAACTTTCTAAATACTCTAACATAATCATAATCACCAGACTTACCTTGCCCGAATCCATGCCCAACCTCATAGTAAAGTTGTAGATGCTCTTGAATACAATATTCTCCATCTGTCTTAAATATTATCTCCATATCAATTTTTGTCATCAAATCACCCTTTCCAATCCTATTTTCAGAACTTTTCTCAAGGTCCTTTATTGGCTGCAAATTATAAGTTAAGTTGAACACTTCGCCAATAAGGTCTATTAAATTATTTCACCCCTAAACCCGATACTCCCCATTCTCCTCCGCTTAAACTCTGCATTTCATTTTCTAATATGGTTCTGTTTTTCCTTGGCGTAAATCGGTATGGTTTATTTCACCATTTACATCTGATCTCATGCGAAAATGTTCTCTACTATAAAATGAACTTTGATAGCTAATCTAACGATTTGACAAGCATAGATTCTTGCTCTAAACGGACTTTTTTTACAATTAAATAATCAAGACAATCCACACAATCCAGCAGTTCGTTTTTAATAGTCAGTGACTTTAGTTTTTTTACATATTCCGCTGTTATCGAGGCGGTCATGTATTTATATTCTACTAGTTCAGTTGAGTTCATCCGAAATGGCTTGATCCCATTCAAAACTTCACGTCTTAGACGCGCTAACATGCTAAATCCTCCATAATCTATGTCGCCCCAGTGTTCCCAAATGCAGGTCTTTGACATCTTTTCCTTAATAGCAAGGAAGAACAGCTTTTTAGAAGGGCTATACTGTCCCGCATGGTAAAGAACAAGTTCATCATCCGTCATGCTTTTTTGAATATATTCAAAATAATTCGCTCGATTTTCAATGGTCAAAATTCGTTTTACATCAGGTGAAATAATTAATTCCCCCCTTACCAAGTCAGATATACTGATGCTGCTTCCAAGACGAAGCGGAGCAAAAGCAACCACTTTTGATTCAATCACCAGACTGAGATTTCCACAAAATTCAAATATTTCAGGATATTTGACAATCCCAACCTGCCGAAGTAAATCCCCATCACGTGTGTCATCATCACACTCCAAGTACGTTCTTAGAATACTGATGATACGAGACCTTGCCGACTTCTCAAATTTCTTTGAGTCACCAAAACACTGTATCGAAAATACTCTTTCGGTAATTTCAGTTTCATTCATCCTATCAATCCCACAGATAGCTTTAAATAGGAGATGTCGTTCCTCTTTATCAGTAGGAATAGATCTGCCAATACTACGTCTTTTGGAAACTGTAGCATAAGCATCCTGAAAATAGGATTTGAACCATGGAGATGACACCTGTTTATGCATATCCAGAAGCTCCATACAGATTTCATCTACAACATCACTTTTAGATTTACGCTCGGCACTAGCATATACAAATCCAAGATCATCCGTATTTAACCACACTTTTGAAATGATGTGATCACGTTCGCCTTTCATCCATTCAAAAGATAGCAAATTCAATTCAGCCAAATCTCTTACTGCTCGATTTACAGAAATGCGCCGCTCACTTTGCTCAATATCATAATATGGAAAATCACTTTTGCCATCATCGTAGAAATGTAAAAGAATTCTACGCGTTTGTTGCTTCTTGTCTCTGAAAGAATTACTTCGCTCATATTTGTCAAGTAATGCCCAAAGTATGTTTTTCTGAATTTTATCACTCATTTATTATTCCCTCAATTTGTTTTGGATCAAAACTCCGAACGCAAGTGTGTTCTCCGTTTCTCAAAACACAGAGATTCTTATCGACAAGTGTTGCAATATCGCCCATTTTATCAGGAGGAGCCGATAAGATGACTTGAAACTCAAACTTCCGTAACAGTTCAATACTCCTGACGATTCGTTCACCATCCATTTTTGAAAAGGCCTCATCAAAAATAATCAGTCGAGATGTCTTATAGCTTTTTTCTCTTCCCACACGATACAGTTGAGCGAAGGAAGCCAGTACAGCGATGTAAAAAGGCGTTTGTGTCTCACCACCAGATTTTTTACCAAGTGTTCTTGATAACCGTTGCGATACACCATCATTCCCTACCACTTCAAGATCAAAATCAAGATATGTACGGTAATCTGTAAACTCATGCACACGTTTTTCATATTCAACGCTCCCCTTTGAACCGCCAGTTCCGTCTTCGTTGGTAATTATTGCAAATAAATCTGCAATTTCATCCTTATACTTCGCATTGAATTGTCCTGAAAGCAGATTATATCCCCCCTGAAGAAGCATTTCATCTACAATCATGTCATAATAACGTTTATATTCTGATTTAGGTATAATACGAAACCGATAGGTATCTTCACCGAAAGAAGCTCCCTTCAATGCAACATTTAATTCGTCAATTTGGCGTTTGGCATTGTTTATATTGTTTTGTAATCGACTCAGAAAGTCTTCCTGGAATTGCTCAAAGGCCTTTGAACGAGCATCAGTAATTCTAGCTAAATAGTCCGATAATTTATTATCGGTGAGCTCCAGCCAAGCGTCATCATAAACACCATTGCTTTCTGCCTTAATATCAAGTCCCATTTTATATTTTTCATTATATTTACGTCGAAATTCTGTTGTTTGTTCCCAAGCCTGCTCTTTAGCGTTCTTGGTTCTACTTCGTTCTCTAGGGAAAGCGTCAGCAATATTATCGGGTTTTCCTCTTGAAAATAATTCTTGAATATATCTAGGGTAACTTATTTCTCTAATCCATTCGTCACTGTATCCGGTTACAATATTTGATTCCTTCTTTTCCTGTTCTTCAGTAAGTTTGGGAATGGTTTCTTCTTTTAGGTGGCGCAGTGTTTCTTCAAATTTTCCTCTGTTTTCTGAGTATTGACGTAGTAAATTATCAAGCTCTGATATATTTTCGTCCAAAGTGGTAATACGATTTTTCAAGGAATCAATAGCGCTTGTATCGATTGCTTCACGGCTTTTTCGCAGTGTGGTTAAATCCGATTCAATCGTGGGGATAAAAGAAAAGTTGTCGGCAGCTAAAACGATACGCTCTATTTCAGTATTACTCAACAAAGTTAATGCACTGATATAATCAAGACCAATTTTTATGCCAGCACAAACGGCGACTTGCTCCGTCAAAAAAGCAATCTCTTCTTTAACCGATTCAAGTCGTCTTTGAATAGCGCTTTGGCCAATGGCTGGTTTTTTCCAGCGATCAGGATTCATTGCCCTGACAACAAAGTTCTGATATAACATACCTTCGTCAGTCACCGAAGTCTGAAACCGTCGCAACTCGCTCACATTGTCACACTTTTGAACACGCCCTAATGTGTAATATAAGAAAACTTTTACATCCAAGTCATCTGTTTCAATCTCTTCTGCCAGACTTCCCATATTTGCTGTGGGATTTAAACGTTTTAGTTTTTCAATATCGACAATACCAGTGCCATAAATTGCTTGTTGACGTTTTATTGTATCATAGACTTTTAGAGCCTCTTTAAAATATTCCTGTGGCACAATGATGTAAAATTTTTGCGTATTGAGATAACCTTCAATAACATTACGCCAGCGGTCACTTTTAATTTCAGCGGTTTCCGCAACAATACGCACATTGACGTCCAACTTGGCAACCGTGCGCAAACGAGAAATCAACGCCTTCTTCAAATCAAGCGCATCCTGCGGGAAACGATAAATTCCAACTTCAAGTGATTGCTGTTCGACCAAAAGAACCGATCGCAGCCTTGCCAAATCATCCTGCTCTTCCCGCAAATGCGACGCCAATTCGATGGAATGCCTTTTTAAATTGTCAGAGTTAGTAGAAAATTCAATCAGCCCGGATTTGCCCACATTCAGCACAGTATCTATATCCACATTTAACAAGGACTCGCTACCGTTGAGAAAGTCACGCCCTTCCATACAGATGTCGCTGATGCGAGATGCTATACCTGATTGCAATAAGCTTATTTCTATTGATCCGATTTTTTGAAGCATTGCTTCAGTGTATTTCCGCCATGTTGAAATATGCGACGCTAGGATAGCAAGAGCCTTATCAAATTCAGTTCGGAGTGTTTGGATTTGGCACTCTTTTTCAGTGATCTGACGATCAATTGTGTCTAAGGCTTGCGCAGTACTGTCATTTAACAGTTGCGCATTCAATGTGTCTCGTTGCTCACGGAGTTTTATTAGTCGAAAATCCTCTTCCGTTATTTCTTTATTTAATACATCTAGTTGCTCTGAAACACTTTTTTCGCTCGACAGATTTAAATCAAGTTCGATTCTTTTCATATCTGCACACGCACGATCAATTAAATAAGAATATAGTTGTTCATTGTCTCGTTGTGAGATATATCTTTGATGTGCATCCACAATACTTTCTAACAATAAAATTCGCTCTTTGAGAACATCGGCTTCTGCTTCTAGCCGCTTATAACTTCTGATGTTTTCTTGCATATAACTCACATCAACAGCCTGCTGCGTATCACACACAAAATCAGAAATAAATTGTTGAATATCCACATTGGGATTAAAAGATACAGCCTTTTTAAGAATCCCTGCAAATCGATCGCGTAAACCGCCAAGCTTCCCATATAGTTTTGTTCTGAAATCTCGCCCAATATCAGTTGTTTCATAATGACCTGCATAGCATTCTTTTAGGTAACTGCGCAATGCCGTAATATCCATTGGTGTATTTCCATTCAAAAATCCATTATGATGCATTTCACCATCATAAAGAAAAAAACGTTTTTGTATGTCGTTTTCTGAATGTATATCAAAGCAGCACCCTACCGTAAAGGCCCGTTTCTTTTCTGTATCATAGAATTCCAATACAATATAACTTGTAAATCTGCCACCACTTCTAATATAACGAAAACCAGAATCTTCATCATCGCCCAATTCGCCCATGAGATAGCCCTTTAAAGTTCGATTTCCACGGCCGCTTGCCGCTTTATTAAAAAAGTTGCCGCTTGTATCTCCCAATAATATCAATTGCAAAGCATCAATAATAGTAGATTTTCCTGAAGCATTTTTTCCTGTGAGAAAATTAAGCTGACCGAATTCAATTAATTCATGGTTAAAATAATGCCAATGAATCAGCAGGAGTTTGCGTAAAGTTTTCATTCCAAGTCCTCCGGTTCTTCATCATCTATCAACATTTCCATTTCGGCATTTTCAGTTTGGAGTTCTTCTAATTCCATCATCATGTCGTTAATTCCCTGGTTGGAAATAATGGACAGAATAGATGGAAAAATTAACACACCATTTCCATCAGTGCTCCAAGCTGTGTTTTCGGTTTTTTGGATAATGTTAAAATGGGAAAGGGCACGTTGCGCTTCAAGCCGCTCTTTTTGTGTTGTTTTTCCTTTATTGAGAAGTCCCAGCGTTCTCATTTTCTCAATAATGGTGCCTGTATCTGTTCGCACAATGTGTAAGTTATCACCCTGTTCACGACCTTCTTCATACATCAATCGACATGTGTAAAGAAACAGTGTCGTAAAACGATCCATACGCAGTCGATTGTGATCATATTCGTTTATAAGTGAAATAACACCATAGTTATCATCCTTTCCCAGCTTCCAACCCGAAGCCGAAAAATAGTCGCGCATACATTCAAACAGACGATTAACCATTCTATAATCCCCGTTAGGCTCAGTCCATTGCTTATCAGGTTTATACACATCGCGGACCAGATATGTATGCGACAGAAGGTAATTTGCCAGCCTACGAAATTCACCCTTTTCGAAATTGGACAAGGCTTCAAAAATCTCACTCCACATTACTTGGCACCTCCTTTTTAATGATGGTCATATTAGGAATAGCATATCCATTCTGCTGAATTCTTCCTTTCCCTATCTCAACAGTATATGGCATACCTCTGTCACTTTCACGAATTACAGCCAAAATGAGTAGAATAAAATCGGAATCACCTGATATTTCAATATTCTTAGCCTCAATCCGACTTGCACCCTCGCTAAAAAGATTATCAACAAAAGCGCGGATCTTCGCAGTAGAGTATCCTTTTTTTATTTGTTCCATAAAGTATTCTTCTGCAAAATCAGTAAAGGAATCATCTAACTCTATGGTGAGCGGCGTTCTGTTTACGCGTCGGCTTTTAACATTTTTATGATATAAGGACTGTGAATCAAAAAACTCCTGCCTGTTAATACAAATGTTTTTCTCCATAATCTCAGCAAGTTGATCTCGTTTATCATCTTTTGTGCTCGCGTATGTCTTTAACAGTTCTGCAAGCTTCCCTTTTATAGTCTGATCTGCGGTCATCAGGTATTGGATTTTCTCAATGGAGCTCTTAGTATAGATACTGTGTTTACGATCTATCTCGCTAACAAGGTCGCCAACTGTCTGATATGCATCCAATATATAATCAATCGCTTTGATAATTTCTTCATCGGCTGCTGCCTCATCGTCATACTTTTTTATACTTATAGCGCGATCACGCATCGTTTCCATCAGGGCGTCATCAGCCAGTATATCTGTTAAAAAACTCTGAATCGGACCCATATACCGGTGAACAGAGTCCATTGTCTTAATGGGATGGTAGATGCGATCCGACATTTTTTTGTACTCGCCAAAGTGATCCTGCAGAAGTAGATTGACATCTTGCTGTTCCACAATACCCCGAAGAAATCCGCGTATCCCATGATAAAGCGTTCGTAGTGCATACTGCAATTGTTCTGTGTTTGCTTTTGCAGATAAAACGGCCTCATACATATGTGACTCATTCTCCATTTTGGCCTGTTTTAAACCGGAAAAGGTTGCAAAAACCAGAGAGTTGTATTCCTGCAGTGAACTGTTGCCCAAATCGCTGATTGCTTTCATGACAGCAATCGCATAACTGCGGGGCGTGATGATTTCGATAAAAGAACCATCTAGAAATTCTTTATCAACCCAACCCGTTTTGACAAAACGATTTAAAATTAGACGCGCTTTTCCACTTAGGGTTAGCCCACCTTCTTGCGTCTCATCATCTTCCTCTAGTTCAAAAGATCTGTCCTCTAAGATTGAGATCAGAGATGAGATAAAGTCATCCACTCGAATATTCAATTCAAACTTGAACATTTCGTGTAGAATCATCAGCGCATCAAAATAGATCTCCCGATTGCTGGAAGATAAAACTGAGAAAAAATTACCCGGAACTACATCAAACAACTTCAAATCATCACCTTATATGTTTCTTTACATATTCCTCTACGATTCGTTTCACTTCTTTTGAAGGGTCATAATCTATATTATATGAAAACTAGGGTTAGTATTTTTATATGGATGGACAGCAATTTTTGAATGGTCTATTTCGGACATAAATACGCAACTCACATAAACACAAGTGATTTCACTCTCATGTCAGACTTGTACTTGCCAATAGAAGAACAGTCCCTCCCAGGAAAGGAGATTTATCTTAAATATTTTGATTTCGTGTCTTGACAAGCATGCACATTATAGTGGGCTTCGCCCCCCACTATATGCTACGACCTGGCTCGACCATACTACCTAGTATCGTCAATAAGTTTATAAGTTAATGTCAGGCACAGGTTTCACGTTTTTATAATTCATATGTTAAGTTGAATCTGGCACCATTGCTGAAAAGCCTTTGAATATCTTATTCGGCAAGGTTTTATAAACTATATCACAAGTTGATTCAATGCTTGATATTTCGCTTCAATATTGTGAAAATTAATCACCTTGGATTATTTGGTTGATTCTAAAACCATATTGACCAAAATAATGATGCATGTCATATTTCAGAAAATCCTCAAATCCTTTGGATTCCATTTTTTACTGGAGGCTGCCTTTCTAAAGCAAGTCATATCCAGTACATCATAGACCTTTGCATTTAATTGATAGAAAATGTCTGACTCCATCTTTTTGTCATCTAAATTATGCCAGCGACTTCCTTGTATTAACTTAAGTGTGCCTGGCACCGAAAGTGGGTCCAGCCAACCTATAAACACTGCTTTCATAATTATTTTACAATCATTTTCATCGGTGTAAAGCGGATACCATTATTAATCTGCTCGTTGTCAGTTGCCCTGAAACCAAGACGCTCGTAGATCTTTACAGCATAGGGAGAAGAATTTACTGTCATTTCAAAGCTCTTGCTGTTTTCATCTTCTTTTAATGAATCCACAACTGTTGTAAAAAGTTTTGAGGCAACCTTTCTCTTTTGATGGTCTTTGGAGACAAACATAAGTGAAATGTGAAAACGATCACGAGTCCCTATCACGCCAATAATCTTTTCATTTTCATAAAATCCCCACATTTTTTTATGACCGTTATTTAAATCCTGGGATAGTTCTTCAAATTTAAATTCTAAATAATCACGGAATGTCTTTTGCCCTTCCTGGGAATAATCACCTGCTACAAATTCATTAAAAACGGTATTAACTAAATTGACAGCTTCTTTTAAATCCTTCTGTTCGATTTCTCTAATCATTCTTAACCTCATAAATTCTTGAATTCTTGAATTCTTATTGTCCAGTCTCTAACAGCAATTCCTTCCGATCAATTACGCTGTTGTTATCAAGAATGGAAAATACAAATGGATAGAAACATTAAATTTTATGCTGGAAATGCCCATTGATATCTCAATAAGTTAAGTCAATAACTTAAGTGTGCCTGGCACCGGCAACACACTGCTGTTATTGATACGTTTCGTTTGTATCGTTCCGTCTGCTCACCGGAATTCTCGCTCAAGAATAAATACCTCGCCGTCGGTATTTTTTTCAAGATACGAAAGCACCTGATCAATCATGCGATCCGCCATGGCCGCTTCATTGGTTACATAGGCGATTCCCAAAACAATTTTCTGATGATGATCCTGTTCGTCAATTTCGGAAATGGACACATTGAATTTCTGTCTGGTTTTTTCAACCAGACTTTTCAGAATCCGGCGTTTGTCTTTCAGTGAATGCACCCATGGAGTGTGGATGCAAATCGTGATGGTCCCGATAATCATAAAATTTCACCTCTTTTTTGCCTTTTTGTTCTGTTCTTGGCTTCTGGATCAATTTGTAACACAACGATGCAATCACCAGGCTTGCGATGGGTGCGACACCATCAATTAAAAACCAAAGTGCTCATCAATCCGCAGGTTAACCGGGTAAAGGTCTCCAATATCATAGGTGGCTTTTTAGCTGCACCGCTCTTTGCGCATAAAAACAGAGTCAGGCACCTTCAGTTCAAAACTGAATTAACCATATAGCACACAAAGACAGTACTAAAACCAACTTTCTCTAAACCCGATACTCCCCATTCTTCTCTAACTTAAGTGAGCCTGGCACCGAAAGTGTTCACCCATTAAATTCACTTCTATGCGTTCTTTTAATATTCTCGAAAATGGGCTCAAATCAATGAATATTTCTTTTAAACTATCTTTATCAATATCATTGTCGAATATATATTCTAATAAGTCTTCCTGCTTTGTCTGCCCTAAAGTCAATCGATACAGTGACAAGATTTTTAACAGTCGATCATATTTTGAAATATCCTGACTAAAAGGATACATGGGTACAATTCTCTCGATTTTAACACTTTGGTTGTTCGGCAAACACCAGAACGGAACAAGATCACTGCTGCCTGCTTCTTTCTCACAGATCGATGCTTTATCAAACATCTCGTTCCAGATATCAGTTTTAAACGACATATCACCGTATTTATCTGCAATATTTTTTCTAATGGCAAGACATTTAAATCGGTTAATCCTGCCTTCACGCTGTTCGAGATCGATTGGATTACTTGGGAGATTCCAATGCATAATTTTTCTGCAATAATAGTGGAAATCCAAACCTTCCTGTCCAATACTGGTAGAAGCCAAAACAAAAGGTCTGAATGGCGAATTAAAGGAATTCCTAACACTTGCTTTTCGATCATACCCGCTTTCTTTTTGTCCTTTATCCTGATAAAATCCCACGGCATAATGAGAACGCATATTTAAGGCAGAAGAACCTTTACGACCTTCGGTACCAGACGATCTTTTTTTCAGAGCGTTCCACGTGTCCACATTATAACTTGCTGAACGTATATCCAACCCCTCAACCATCAGGTTATGAATTGATTCCTCTTTATTTTTCACATTCGTTAAACCATTCGAATCCGTTAACATATGTGCATATTCATCCAGAACTGATTGGAGATTTCCATCTTTACAATATTTCAAAACATTTTTCCAGAATACAGCACTGTCTTCCTCACCAAAATAGCAATCGACAACTGCAGACCATTCCAGTGTATTAAATCTGTCAATTAAAGATTTGGCCAATTCTGCTGCATGAACTGTGTTGGTTCGATACGCACAAATGGCAGGCGATGCAATGGCCATATCCACACAAACTTCCATCAAATCATTAGGCATTCGACCCAAGTTTTCTAATTCTGCTGAATAAAGTTCTTTCAATTTTTCAAGATGAGTCTCAAAACCTTTTTGACCCTGAGATGCCATTGCAGCATCTTCTCTTTCATACTCATCCTTAATATCGCCCACCAGTTTGGCGTTCTCAATCCAATACGATACGTAACTTTCGTCATCGAGCATAAGCGGGAGTAAATAATACCACCTCTGGTCAGCCTGTACCGATTCGCCTCCTTTTATACCCAATTCATTAATTCTCTGTTGAATGCAGGTTCGCACCTTTTCTTCAACTTCAAATATGCTTTTAATTCCATTATTTTTTATTTCGATGGCATCAAAACATTCCCCGAGAAATTTTGAGGGATAAATCAGACAAAACATACTCATGGATCTTGGATGTCCCCCAGAAACGCTGAATTTAAGACGTTGCGCCGTATTTTCTCTGTGATAAGTAAGTTCAGATCCATTTTTCTCTGAAAGATAACCAATTGTTCTGCGTTCAGACTCATATGATACCAGTGAGGCTATCATTCGAGGTACCATCTCCCAGGAAGAAAACAATAAAATTTTCGAAAAAGAATCAGCATCCTTATACACACCTTCGGATTTATAATAAGGTAATGACGGCGGAACCCATAATAACAATTCTGCCTTTTTCTCAAATGCAGTTTCGAAAAGCTTCTCTAATCTTGCATTTCTGCAGGGAATCGCTTTATATTTAGAAACTGCTTTACCATCAACCCACAGTTCAGCCTCTTTTGCATATTTAATGTCAACGGGTAATTCCTTAAGATGACCTTCCACTTTCTTCTTTAACTGATAATGATTCATAAACGACATTAAATATGGACAAGACTTCACATAATCAATCGGTACCTTTTCACGCATTTTCATATGTTCAAGCATTTGGGCGAATTTAACATAGGATGTAATATCATCTTCCACAATGGGCATAAATTGTGAAACAGACGTATCATCGATAAAATTACCGCTTTTAATTTGGGATATTCGTTCCGTTCTGCATACATTTTCATACATGGCGTCTTCTGCCCTATTTTTTGCTTCAATCAACGCTGTATTTCCTAATGTCATTTCTCGGAGATTAAAGGAATAATTTTTCCATATCTCAGTAAAACTTTCCGATTTACTTTCATTATCGATGAGAAAATTCATGACACTCAGAAACTCTCTATAATGTTCATCAATTCCTGTTTGATCAATTTCTTCCAAAGTTGAATATAGTTTATAGGGCGTTGCCGACAACAGTAAGATCTTCACTGCTTCATTCCCCTGTTTACTTGAAAAAAACCGTCGTGCCAACATCCCCGTTTCGCTGTCATCTGAAGCATCCATCAGAAATTCAAACCGCTGGAACTCATCCATAATTACCAGATCCGGATTAAGCAAATCCACACTTATTTTTGCAAAAATACTACGCAGTTTACCGATGATACCTGTTTTCGGAACTTCACTGCAACCGCTGTTATCAATTTCAATGCAAATCGCTTTTAGTTCTTTAAGTACTTGCCCTTTTCGAAGATGACGACTAAGAGATTCGTGTAAATCCGCAATATATTTATGACCCGACAGGTCATCACATTTTATGACTTCATCCTCCATCCATTTTTTTACCCAATAATGCCAGGAAACTGGTGCCTGATAACTCAGCAAAACCTCCAATCCACGTTGTATTTGTTCATCAGACAAGTCAGGCAAACGTTTCAGCAGCGCAAACATTAATGCCCGTTCCTGTACGATACCATCACCACTTGTCATCCGAAAAGAAGTGTGTGGGGTTAGTGGGATTAACTGCACATAACCATTTTTAATTTTTTCATCATTTTCCTGCTTATAGATTTGAAGATGTTGCATTGATAATCTTGATGCGTCTGAGGTCTCTTTCGTTACATTATTTGTGATCATCAACTTATTCAAATTTTGTTCAGCGATATTTCTATTTGAGCAAATATAGATCACCTTAAATAAAGAATCATTCATTTCTTTATGCAATACCGCGGTTTTTGCAATCACACCTTTAGCGATCAGGGTTTTTCCGAGTCCTACCTCGTCAGAAACCAGGACTCTTCTGACACTTCCCCGAAATAATGTATCAATCCGTTCCACTGTGGCCTGCTGAAAATCTTTCAGACCATCCATCACTCTCTGTTCAGCCGTTTGAAGTTCTCTCGTAATCTCACTCATCGTTTACCTGCCACTCGTTTAAATACCTGATAGGTTTCTTCAAATCCATCCGGTATGACGTTTTTATTTTTCAGCAAATTCATCACATATTCGATTTCGCCCAATCGCTCTGGATACTCGCAAACCGTTTTTAACATCTTTTCATATAATGCCGGCATTTTAAAATCCCCAGTTTTCTGATTTGGCTTTTTAATGTTTTTATCTAAATCCATATTTTCCAGCATGGATAATAAATAGTCATCACCCAGCAAGAATGAAATATACTGAATAAAAGACTTCTTTGTCTCCAGTATTTTAGAAAACACGGCACTTTCTCTTCCCTCCGGCATGTCTTCCATTTCAATTTTTAGAATTTTTTCAATCTGTGACGTCACACCTTTGACTCTGATCCTGAAAAAAGAACTCACTTCAAGCAACTTCAGATTCTCAAAACGCACATCCATGCCAAGTGGTAAAAAGGTGTCTTTCATGATTGGTGAAATGCTGACTCCTTCAGAATCGCAAATTTTCTGCACTTGAATGACAATGCTGAAATCATCGGAAGCTTTTATTACTTTTCCGCTAATTCCCGACCGGATTAACTTTTTAAGCTTTGCCTGTAACAGGCTACTTTCATCGGTTCCATCCGGTTCCTGGGGGATATTCGTCAATAATTCAAAGGGAGAATCCTCGGATTCAATGAGTTCATGCTTAATAATTCTGTCGATATGATCATAGCTTCTTCCAGTCAAACGAATCATAAACTCTACATTATTCTTAAGTGCATTCGTTGATGCATTTAATGAGCCCAGATACATTTCCACTTCGTTGTATTTGCGCCAAATATATACCTTTGCATGAATATCCTGCTGCCTAATATCGGTTTCATTCTCATTTCCGGAAATGCTCTCTTCTCCGTCCACGATTTCATCCTTCATGGAATAAACAGCAAAATTAGAATAATCTTCCGGTTTCATTTTGCATAATTCATTCTTTCTTGTTATGAGTGTCCGGAACTGTTCTTTCATAGATATGTTCGGTTTATTAAAATCTTTAATGACCTCTTTTGACAAAAATGGGCTTATCACAAACAACTCATGAAAAGTTTCCGAAAATAATCGGGTTTGATTCATGGTGTACTGGTTTTTATCTTCAGACTTAATTCCCACCGGCAGAAATTCAAAGTCTGTGAACATTTTATTTTCCGTTAAGAATTCCACATATTTTAGTTCGCTTTTCATATCGCGAATCATTTTTCGCTGGCCTTTTGGCAAACCTTTTCCGCCACTGACATTAATCGCCAGGTATTCAAGGAAATCAATCAGTGGTTTTGTTTTTTCCTGTTGCTCATTTACAAGTCTCCCCTCTAACACCACCGATACATCCCAACTGCGATCAAAGGTAAGATTTCTGCTTAATATGATCACCCGATAGCGTACTTCAGTCTCACTTTTAAAACGCAGCAGCCAGAATTTTGGATGAAACGAAGGATATCCATATTGAGCCTTTTTCAACGCTATTTGTATAATCATTGGTTCGAGCAATAAATATAATGTTCTTAAATTATCTGGGGCATGAATCTGCCCTGCTTCGCAAAACAGCACAACTTTAGAGGTCGTCTTTCTTAACGCTTCCAATAAATAGATGGAATTATTCATCAGAGCAGAATCGGTCTCTTCTGCTAAACCCAATGCGATGCATGCCCCAATGAGTGCATCCATGTCCAAAGAATAAGTTGTTCCTACAGCCCCGGTCATTTCAAATCCAACCGGTGGAATCAATAAATTTCCATAATCCAGACGATTCTCTTTGGGTTTTAGCATTTTAAACCTTCACCTTCGAAAATATCCCGGATAATGGTTTTTGCATTTCCCATTCTATAATTCAGAATATCCCCAGAAAACCACTTATCAACGGGAAAATCACCTGGATTGGAGGTTTTAGCTCTTCCTATCCCTTTTAAAAATTTCTCTCTGGCAATAATCCCGTTTTTCAGCCCATCAATATCGCCATCAAGCATTTGCCGCTTTGCTTCAATTAAAAAATGCATCAAACCAAAATTTGAAATTCGCAATCTCGCAAAGATCTCCTGCAACTCAATCGCTGCTTCGCTATTCATTCTTTTTTCAAACTCAGTCCAGCATTCTACTGCTTTTTCATTTTCACCACCGGAAACAATCAGATTATATTGTATTCTGATTCCAAATAAGAACCGGGCAAACGCAACAGCCATTTCATAATCTCTTTTCATCTGTTCAGAAAAGCCATTATGCACGGAAGCTCTCAAGTCTTCAAAACGATTACATTCAAGAAAATCCACAATGTTTTCCTTTAAAATATAAGCCATTAATGATTCCGGATGTTTTTTAATTATCTGGGACTTCAACAATTCACTTTCTTCTGATGACAGGTTCATGGTTATTTCTTTATTCCAGTTGTCCACGTCAAAATCAGGAACATGCCAAAACGAAGTATGCAAAAATCCACCAGCATCACTGTCGTCTTTTTCGTTTTCAAATTCACCCTCATTAAGCCCCTGTAACCGAGATACCTTCCTAAGCAATTTCCTCTTACAGTTAATATATGCATACTCTCTCAGTGAAATACGACCACCTTTGAAAATACCATAAGACCTTATACCTGCCCAGTAAATTGCCGTAGGGGGTCTCTTAACCCAGCCGCCATTTGTGATGGCTACTTTTCCAATTGTTCCATCTTCATTCAGTTTCAATAAACGCTTTCCACATTCATGCTCGATATCATCCAATTTTCTAATAAATTGCTTTTCATCTGTCTCATTGCTTCGTTCAATGGATATACAGGCATATGGAACAAGAAAGAAATATTTTGCTCTTGTCTGGATGGTTGATGTCCCAGGAAAAAACAAATTTGCAAACCCATCCCGAATTGGCGCAATTCCTAATTCATCCAGTGTTCCCGGCTCTTCCAGAAGATTAATCACATCCAATACTTTATTTTTTTCTTCCTTAGAAAAATCGATCCAACCTAATTGCATACATTACCCACCTGCTTTCTATAAATATTATATTATCATATGAAGAAACAACCGGGGATGAAAATGTCCAGGCTATCGCAAAAAAATATTCTCCGGCGACATAAAGAAGCCTTTATGGAACTGGCAAAATGAAAAGGCTGACTTATCATCAAGTCATTCAAATTCATAGCTTGTTAATCCTTGAAACGGGTGGAAGTGATGGTATCCGTGATGAAGGTTTATTATACGACCCTTAACAATCACAACATACAAAAATTCGAAGCTGACATAAAAACAAGAAAGGAGTCATAACCATGTGTTTTTACTGTAAAGGAAATTTATTTGATAGCATTACGACCCATGTCGTGAATTATAAAAACTGCTTGATCATCATTAAAAACGTTCTCTGCGAAGAGTGTGAACAATGCTGCGAAAAATGTTTTAGTGACGAAACCATGGAAACCTGCATCAAACGTTGGTAAAATGCTAGTAGAAATTTATTCATAGCATATTTTGCAATGCTGTACTAGTACCGTCAATAAGTTTATAAGTTAATGTCAGGCACAGGTCTCCTCCTGGAATGCTGCGATTCTGTTACTGCTGGCGATGCTTTTTGGCATCCTTGAGGTTGTGGCCTTTTTTGTCCTTGGACAGCTCCTTAATGATACCCTGGCCGTCTCCATTTTTATTGGCTTCTTTGGCTTCTTTGTTTCGGCCATCTTTACCACCTTCCAACTGATTGAGACCGCAATAACCTTTGCTCTGGTATCGATGTTTTACTACGATTATTCCCAGAGGGCCCCATGCGATGTTTCGTCAACCGCTCTGATCGAAACGAAAAACAATCGCAATAAAACCGACAAACCCCGAAAAAAGCTGTTCATCGGCTTGAGCATGATGACCATTTTTCTGATTATCGCCGTTGACACTTATTTTATTTACATGAACTTTGATGATACCTTTAATTCGCATTTTGTGGAAGGACCAAAAATCACCGCTCAAAGCAGTCCTTCGGCATCAGCTTCGAAAAATAGCCTGTCCACCCTGCAAAAGGCCATTGATGACGGCGCCGATTATGTCCAGATTAATGTTGCCCAGTCGCAAGATGGGGTGATTGTTGTTGCTGAACCGACGATAAAGGGGCCCTCCGGTGAGCCGATCAATATCTGGGAAACCGATGTTGCTGCGCTTAAAAATGCCGATGTGCTCACACTCTCCGATGTCATCCTTTTTTGCAAAGACAAAATTAAACTAAATATCCAGCTCAACCCCACCGGACATGAGACCAGTCTGGTGGAATCCACCATTGCGGTCATCAATCAGACCAACTATCGGGACTGGTGCATCCTGGCATCGCAGAATTATCCCGTCCTGGAACAGGCAGCCGGGGTTGATCCACAAATCAGACGCACCT